>ERZ1292633.3816-Hain-H41-02um-R1-3816-length-14350-cov-4_pt1 | contig 10636 bp, 10 predicted proteins | sample MGYA00564406_ERZ1292633 | MGnify/ENA primary metagenome ERZ1292633 (study PRJEB36523, sample SAMEA6512639) | groundwater metagenome | collected 2019-01-08 | study: AquaDiva: Metagenomics assemblies of 32 groundwater samples
TTGGCGTTCTTGCATCCGCACTTTCCGTGCTCACGCCGCGACAAAAAGATCTCGGTGTCGTTCTTGTGAATATTGGATCTTCGACGACGAGCGTTGCGGTGGTAGAGGAAGGCGAGGTGATGCATCTCGCGATCATTCCAATCGGCGCCGGACATGTCACGAATGATTTAGCGATCGGGTTACGTACCTCGATTGAGGTGGCGGAAAAAGTGAAGCGGGAAGTTGGACACGCCGTCCCGGAGTCAGTAAGCAAAAAAGAAGAAATTGATTTGGGAGAGCTTGGCGCGCCTGAGCAAGAATTTGTAGGTCGTCGATTTGTGGCCGACATCACCGAAGCGCGCGTACAGGAAATTTTTGAACACATCGATCGTGAGCTTAAGAAGGTCGATCGATCAGGCATGCTTCCCGCCGGAGTTATTTTAACGGGAGGTGGTGCTAAACTTGTTGGGATTCTCGACGTGGCAAAAGAGTCGCTCAGACTTCCTGTTTCTCTTGGAACGCCCATTGGGGTGAGCTCGGTCATTGATCGCATTAACGATCCGTCCATGAGCACGGTTATGGGACTTGTCCTATGGGGACGACATATTCGAGGCGCAGGCAGCCACGGTGGTTTTGGCGGACTTCTTTCAAAGTTTGGAGATATAAACAAGATTGGCTCTGGTCTGAAAAAATTGTTCAAATCTTTAAAACCCTAAGACCTACCTCCTACCCCCTACTACCTCCAAAAGAAGATATACACATCTTCTTTTTTATTTTCTTGACAGGTCATTAGCCAGTGTTAAAGTGTTTGTGATTTTAGTGCTCAACTGAGCAATGAATGAGCACAATATGTGTTCATCAAAAAGTTAATTGAATACCGTATGGCACAAGTCAAGCCAGAAATTGAAACGTTCGCGAAGATCAAAGTCGTTGGTATTGGAGGTGGAGGCAGTGCAGCTGTGCATAGAATGATTAGCGATAATATCAAAGGTGTTGAGTTTATCGTTATCAATACAGACGTTCAGGCTCTCAACCAAAGTCTCTCTCCACGAAAAATCGTCATTGGAAAAACGATCACGCGAGGTCTGGGAGCAGGAATGAATCCAGACATCGGTGCTCGAGCGGCTGAGGAGAATCAAAATGAAATTCGCGAGGCACTTTCAGGTTCTGACATGGTGTTCCTTACGTGTGGCCTTGGTGGGGGAACAGGAACCGGCGCGATTCCTGAGGTGGCACGCCTCGCAAAAGATATTGGAGCGCTCACTGTTGCGGTCGTCACAAAACCCTTCACGTTTGAAGGCGCACAACGACGACGCATTGCCGATGATGGGTATGAACGTTTGTTGCAGCACGTGGACGCCATCATCACGATTCCAAACGATCGTGTGCTCCAAATTATCGACAAAAAGACTTCACTCATGGACGCATTTATCGTGGTAGATGATGTCCTTCGACAAGGTGTGCAGGGAATTGCTGAGCTCATTACAATCCCAGGACTCATCAATGTCGACTATGCGGACGTGAAAGCGATTATGGAAAATTCAGGTTCGGCTCTCATGGGAATTGGACGTGCGAGCGGTGAAAATCGAGCGGTTGAGGCTGCCAAGCAGGCGATTGCCAGTCCCTTGCTTGAGCTTTCCATTGATGGCGCCAAGGGAATCCTCTTTACGATTTCAGGTGGAAGCGATCTGGGCATGCACGAAGTTGCCGAGGCTGCCAAGGTCATCACAAGCTCAGCCGATGAAGACGCAAAAGTCATTTTTGGTGCCAACGTGAATGATGGGTTAACAGACGAGGTGCGCATTACGGTTGTGGCCACAGGATTTGATTCTCGTGAGCGTCGCACCAAAGCCCCTGGAACGGTCGAAGTCCAAGCACAAGGTTCCTGGTCACCAAGTCCAATGTTGCGTGTTCGCGAAGAAGATCCAGCTCGTCAACGCCCAAAAATTACGTATCAGCCACCCATATTTCCTCCTTTGGAACGTCCTGTGATGCCAAGACCCGAACCACGTCGAGAGCCTGTCAAGATCGCACCAACTCCCGTTCAGAAGGACGAAGAAGAAATTGAGATTCCTGCGTTCATTCGCAAAAAGATGATGTAACGCAATAGGAAAAAATATATGTATCGCCACGTTTCAATACGGTTTGTTCGTGTGCTGTTCATCATAGCTTTTCTCATGTTGCCTTTGGTGACTTACGCATCGTCTGCGTCAGATTTCCAAACAGATCCAACAACGACTTCCGTGAGTCCAGAACATCGTTTGCCGTGGTATGACCGAGATGAAACGCTCGGTTCTTTTATTTATCACCATCCTCTTGTTCTTCCACCGGGACGCGATGGGATGCAACCTGAACTCGCACTCACCTACAATAGCGCCAATGTTCAAACCACAGGGATCGTTGGTGCTGGCTGGTCGTTGTCTATCCCTTCCATTGAACGCGTCAACAAAACCGGTATCGAGGATTTGTATGATTCGACGACCTTTTCTTCATCGCTTTCCGGTGAGCTTCTTCCTGTTTCCTTGACTGACGCCACACACGGAACGTATGGAGCGAAAGTCGAGACAGGATCGTTTCTGTCCTATACCTATGACAGTAGCAGTGAATCTTGGAGCGTGACAGACGCACAGGGCACGACTTACACGTTTGGTGATTCCTCTTCATCGCGCGTTGACGATCCAGACGATACCACTCGCGTGTTCATCTGGTCTATTTCAGAGATTCAAGACCTAAATGATAACTTCATCTCGTTTACATATACTGAAGATGACAATCAGCTCTACCCTTCGACAATCACTTACACAGGAAACGGTTCAACAGTCGGCGTGTTGGTCGCGACGTTCACGCTCGAGTCTCGAGATGATGCAATAACCTCGTACGCCAGCGGGTTTGAAGTTACCACAGATGAGCGCGTGAGCGTGATCACTGTCACGGCCGATGGCACCACGCGACGCACATTCGCCTTTTCCTACGCGGCTGGCGATAACGGCACGCGCTCGCTGTTATCTTCTATTCTGGAGACATCATACGACGAGGTGGGCGCCACGACTACGTTGCCAGAAACGACTTTTGGCTATTCCTCTTCCACGGTGAGTTGGACAGAGGCAACCACCTACGCTATCCCTCAATCGTTTGTAGAAAATGAAGGTTACGACCGAGGCGTTCGTCTTTCGGACGTCAATGGCGACGGACTCCAGGATTTATTGTTTGGCGACAGCGGAACGACTGACACGGCCGTTTATCTTAACAACGCGGATAGCACAGGATGGAGCCAAGACACATCTTACTCGATCCCTGTTCGATTTCTCGATACAACGGTTCCGGGAGATCAAGGCGTGCGTATGTTCGACGTGAACGGTGATGGACTTGATGATTTTGTTTATGGTGAAAGCGATGATATTTATGATGGTGATAGTGGTGATACACGTGAGGTCTACGTTAATGACGGCGATGGGACTGGGTGGACACAAGACACTTCTTATTCGCTCCCGGCTAACTTTGCGACAAACCGGGCTCCATACTACATGTATGATGCCTATACGCGGTTGGGAGACGTAAACGGCGATGGATTTGCGGACATTTTGTTTGCCGATCCATATGGAAACGAGGCGGTATATATTCACAATGGAGACGGAACAGGATGGAGTGAGGACACAAGCTATACGGATATTCCAGTTGTCTTCGCGCAAATGTTTGGTGGAGATGCCAGGGATAGCGGTGTGCGTGTGATCGATGTCAATCACGATGGCCTCGCTGATCTTGTGTATGGTCTTATCAACGGTGGTTCCAGATACTGGGGATACGGGGTGTACATCAACACCGGTGACAGCACGTGGACATTTGATGCAAGCTACACGTTACCAGTAGATTTTTCCTTAGGCGGCTTCGATCTTGGAGCACGGCTTATTGATGTTAATGCTGATGTTTGGATTGACATCGTAGTCGGAGACGACATTTATGATGATAACGCTGTGTATCTCAACACGGGTGATGGGACAGGTTGGACGCTCGGAAGCGGTTCGCTCCCGTTATTATTTACAGGGTACAACACTGGAACCGGTTATGCGTATGACAAAGGTGTACGTTTCACGGACATAGACGGTGACCGATTGGAAGATGTTGTGTATGCGGATGAAACGAGAGGCAGTGGTGGCAGTGGAGTGTATGTTCACGACGGCGACATTCCAGATTTTTTGACAAGTATCACAAGCTCGCAAGGAGCAGAGACGACCGTGGCCTACGCTTCCTCGGTTGAGGACGGAGTTCAGGAAGATCTTCCATTCATTGTTCAGGTCGTTGAGTCAATCACGACCGATGATGGTCTTGGCAACACCACGACGGAATCTTTTCAGTACGAGGAAGGTGATTATTACTACGCGGACGAACAGGATCGACAATTCGCTGGGTTTGGGAAGGTCACGAAGACAGATGGCGTGGGCAATACCGTTGTCACCTACGTCCACCAAGGAAACGACACTAATAGCACGCAAGGCGAGGCAACGGATGTGATCGCTAAACTTGGAAGAATGTATCGCGAAGAAACATACGACAGCGCGAGTGGTCTCTATCGCGTACAACTATTTGATTGGCAAGCCACGGATTTAGGAAATGACCGGACGTTTGTCTATCTGGAAGACGAGCTTGGGCTCCTGTATGACGGAGGCATAGCGCATAGCGATCGTGCCACCACATATACATACGACGATTCGCTGCGGGGATGGCCGCAGGCGAAATGGCCGGAGTCATTACGGCCAAACAAACATTTACAAACAACAACACTAGTCAGACGTTGAGAGGTGCTCAGAATCCGTCTGTTAGTGAAGCAATCAAATACGGACAAGAGCAGCATAAACTTTATAATCCTGGGAGTACGTATAAACTCAATCGACAAATTCCAGGAACGTTCTTGCGTCCTGATGCATTGGACGCAGGTAACAAAGTCATTCGTGAATTGAAACCAGATAACCAACAAGCCATTAATCGCGGACTAAGTCAACTTCAAAAATACATTGATGCTGCAGACAGTGCCTTGGGGAAAGGTTTTACAGGAGTGATTGATACTTATAAAAAGCGTTGATATGAAAAAAATATTGACACAAGTATACTCGCTTGAAATTCCAGATAACTGGTTGTTTGAGTCTGATGATTCAGGAATTGTTTCAATGCATGATCACAAAGGAAGAGGTGCTCTAACGATCTCCTCATACTCCTCGTCAAGTGATTCTCCAGATGCTGTCGCGATGCTGGAGCGATTTGTTGGAGGAAGAGGATTAGTCGTCAGGAAAGAAGGCAAGCCAAGTGCGGCCGAATCTGAATATGAAGATTCAGTTGGAGGTAAGACCGTTTTTGTATATGCCGCTGCTTTTTGTCGTGGTCATCAGTTGATCCTTGTTTCTTACAACTGTAATAAAGACAAATTATCCAAGTCTGAATTGGAACAAGTCCACAAGGCGGTTGAAGGCTTAGAGTTTAAAGATAGTAAATGATGCTTAATTTCTGGTAAGGAAGACCATGCGTCGAGTCTCTAGGAATTCGGATTCTGGGAGGATGTACTATCCGAGTGGTGATTACTCTGTCACAGGTTCTACCTCGACCGTGTACGTATCGGGTTCTGCAGGACTTACTGTCTCGAACTTCTGATGACAGAGGCATGAAATTATCTTTCATGTTTGTTGTACTCTTGCAACGATTTCTTGTAGAATTCGATCTGTATGTACTGCGCCGTTTGTAATCACAAAGATACTAAGGTCGTCGACTCTCGCATTGCAGTGGACGGCGCGAGCATTCGTCGTCGGCGAGAGTGTGAAAAATGTGAGTTTCGGTTTTCGACTCTTGAGGAAATCGAGCTGTTAGATTTGATGGTGGTCAAGCGCGATGGAAGACGAGAATCGTATTCACGAGAGAAGTTGGAAAGAGGACTGCGTAAGTCTCTGGAGAAACGTCCATTCACCGATCAACAATTTCAGAAGCTGGTTCACAAAGTGGAACGCGACATTCAAAAGAAACGTCGTGGACAACTGACAAGTGAAAAGTTAGGAGAGATTGTCATGAAACATCTCAAGACGTTTGATAAAGTCGCCTACATTCGTTTCGCCTCGGTGTATCGATCATTTGAAGATGTGGCGTCTTTTCAATCCGAGCTCAAAAAATTAACGGTCAAAAAGAAGTAGCTTTCTATGACAGACCTCAATAAAACAACTATTCAAACCGTTCTCATAATCGGCGTTGCTCTCGCGGCTCTTGTGGGATCTCTTGGGGGCGCAGCAGTGACACTTGTGCTTGTTGGATCGCCTGGACTTCAGTCACTTGTTGGTGGTGTTGGAGATGATCTTTCAGATCAAGAAGTTGAGTCTAGAATCGTTGAGTTGATCGAGGAAGAAAGTGCTACTATCGCAGTTGTCGAGCGCATCACACCAGCTGTCGTCAGCATTGTGGTCAAAAAAGAGCGAGGTGATGTGTATGCAGATACGGGTGCCGTGTTTATGAGTCCGTTTTATTACGCAGAACCGTTAGACGAGGCAGGGGCGGCAGAGCTTGTCGAAGTGAGTAGCGGAACTGGTTTTTTCGTGACATCCGATGGATATATTCTCACCAATCGTCATGTGGTCGATGAGGAAGGTGTCACGTTTTTTGTGGTTACCAACGATGGTGAGGAGTTGGTGGCAGAGCTCGTGGATATTGATCCTTTTCAGGATATTGCGATCCTCCGAGTAGAAGGCGAAGGATTTCCTGTCGTAACGCTTGGGGACTCAAGTGGGATCCGTATTGGTCAAACGGTTATTGCGATCGGGAACACACTTTCTGAATTTCGCAATACGGTTACCAAGGGCGTTATTTCTGGAATCAATCGTCGTGTGACCGCAGGAGATTCATACAACACGGAAGTGATCGAGGAGGCGATCCAAACAGACGCAGCGATCAATCCTGGAAATTCAGGCGGCCCACTGATCAACTTGCTTGGAGAAGTCATCGGCATCAATACGGCTGTCAGCTATGAGGGAGAGTCCGTCGGATTCGCGATCCCTATCAACGAGGCCACGCGCGCGATTGAAGACGTTCAGGCGTTTGGTCGCATTATCCGACCATGGCTTGGTGTTCGTTATGTGTTGGTTGAACCTGATGCGACGACGGATCAAAATATTGAGTACGAAGTTGGAGCGATGATTGTTTCTGGTTCACAACCAGGTGAGGTTGGCGTGTTTTCAGGTTCTCCAGCCGATCTTGCTGGTCTGATTGAGCAGGACGTGATCATTGCGGTAGATGGGGTTAATCTTTCTGAGGATCAAGCCCTTGCAGAGCTTATTTCTGCGTATCATCCAGGTGACATCGTGACGCTTTCTGTGTTGCGAGACGGTGTTCTCATGGATATCCTATTAACCCTGGCAGAGTATGGTGAAGAGTAAAAAAATGAAACGAACAAAAATGGTGTGCACGGTGGGACCTGCCAGTGCGTCACTTCATGTTCTCACCTCGATGATGAAGGCTGGAATGGAAGTGGCGCGGTTGAATTTTTCTCATGCCACGCATCAAGATCATGAGCGTTTGATTCGCACCATCCGACGTGCAGCCAAAGCGGCAAAAAAGGCTGTCCCGATTATCGGCGACCTTCAGGGGCCTAAGATTCGACTTGGCCTTCTGCCTGAAAAAGGAACGGTGCTGAAAAACGGAGAGCTTGTCACGTTACCTGTCACATACTCGAACCTCTACAAAGATTTGAAAAAAGGTGATCGCGTTTACATTGACGATGGAATTATCGAAACGACGTTTGTCCGAGGTAGTCGTGGAAAAATAGAGCTCCGCGTGGTGGATGGTGGAGTTGTTACATCTCACAAAGGCATGAATTTTCCTGATTCCACGCTAATGGTTTCAACATTCACAACCAAAGACAAAGAAGATGTGATGTTTGGAATCGATCAAGGAGTGAATTGGTTTGCACTTTCGTTTGTCACCAAGGAGTCACAGGTTGTGGCTCTGAAAAAATTGATCAAACAAAAAACACGCAAAGGGAAACCTCTCGCGCGAGTGATCGTCAAAATCGAGAAGCACGAGGCGATAGATCGTCTCGAAGAAATAATCAAAGCAGCGGATGGGATCATGATTGCGCGAGGCGATCTGGGAGTAGAGATCGATGTCGAGGAGGTTCCGGTTCGTCAAAAAGAAATTATTCATATGTGTCGTCATGCGGGCAAGCCTGTTGTGATCGCGACCCAAATGCTTGATTCGATGATCCGCAATCCTCGTCCAACACGCGCGGAAGTTTCAGACGTGGCAAACGCCGTATTTGATTGTGCAAGCGGTGTGATGCTTTCAGGAGAATCCGCGAGCGGCAAGTATCCGCTTCAGGCCGTAAAGATGATGGCCAAAATTATCAAAGAAGCTGAAGCGTCTTGTTACGACGACACGTGCGAGATACAGACGATTGGATTATAAAACCCTGACACAGGGTCAGGGTCGTGATCGTGAGAACGATCAGTGTCCGGATATGAACCGGTAAGAGGTCAGTGGATGTGAAGATGAGCTAGTTGGCTTTTCCAGGGATCTGGATGAACTCGGCGGCTGCCAGCACATCCTCGTGATCGTCCAGCTCGCGCCAGTTGTATCCGGCGTCTTCGATCACCTTGGCCGCGCGACCCAGGTCGACCATGTTGATCTCACTTGCGAGGCTCCTCCAGGCACGTTCGCGCTCATCGCGACTGTCGCTCTTTGCGTACAGGACGATGCAGACGTGGCGGCCGGCCATGTGGTCGGGACGTCCCAGGAACGCTCCGTCCTTTGGGCATTGAAGAGGATTCAGCGGCTTGAGAAGGACCGGGGAGGTCACGGAAGGATGCCGCAGCGTGGTGGATTCAGCAGAATGCAGATCAGGCACGGAGAAACTCCACTGATGAGGGGAGCGGGTTGTTGGGAATTGAGGTGGGAAACCTTGACTGCCCCTCGTTTCAATCAAGATCGTTGAGACTCTAACAGATCGATGTGATCGCGTCAATCACATCGTTCCCGTCAGAGGCGGACGCGGCGCGAGCGACGAGGGTTTGCAACGACGTGATTAATCGAAAAAGAGGTCTTATTCAGCTGCCGTTCTTCCGCTGTATTCGTCTTGAGCGATCAGCCATGTCTCACATCGAGGGTCAAGGCAGGCTTGCAGGGCGAAGACGTATTCGGTGTCAGGTTCAAGTCCTGTCACGTCGAGGCTCACACGGTCGTGTTCGCCAGATTCTTTGAAGGATGTATACGCCACAGGATCTGTGACGGTGAGAAGGAAGTGATTATAGGTTTCAGTTGGTTGCGACCATTCAAGTCTGATGCCATCAGAAGATCCTACGGTTTGACCATCAATGTCCTGCGGACGAAATGGGAGAACTTGAACCTCGGGATTCCATGTATCGGTTGCACCATCGTAAAGATCGGTATGAATTTTCCCCGTTGAGTCAACGCGAGGCTGACTCCAGAAAAAATAAGAAATTAGACCAAGCGCACCAACAGCAATGACGGCATAAAGCATTTTTTTCATACTACGGTATTTTACGATAGATTGATTTTTTTACAAGGCAATGTCCTTGACAGGTCAGTGTTTTTCAGTTATCTTTTATTTATATGCGGATTCAATATATAGCTTTCTCTGCTCTCAGTTTTCTCATTGCCACCTCAGTTTTTGCTTCGTCATGGCCGGCAGCAGATTCCACAGGGACAGACATCGGCAACACGCTTATTTCGAGCTTGTCGACTTTTGAACCAAGTGGAATTATTTGGCATGAGGTGCGAGATCAGTTTATTGCCGTTGGTGGTGATGGTCTTATTGCCACACTTAATTCAGACGGTACGAGTGTGAGCACGTGGAATATTGGATCCTCCTACGATCTGGAAGGAGTGACTATTGTAGACGCGACGAGTTCCTACGTTTATCTTCTAGATGAAAATCTTGCCGCCGCTCTTGAGTTTGATTTGAGTACAGGTGCACTCACAGGACGGTCATGGAGTTTCATCGATTACGTCCCTGAGATGGGTTCTGCTGGCGCTGAAGGAATCGCATGGGTTGCCAACGATGAACAATCTCTTGGCACAGGTGCGTCTGGCGGTCTATTCTACATTGGTTGGCAGTACGATGGAGACATCTATGTGTTCAACCCTGACTTGTCAACGAGTGGCTCCGTGAGCTTTGTTGTTGAGATTCATATGACAAGCGGTTACACAGACTTGGCTGATCTAACATATAGCGATGAGACCGACACTTTGTACGCGAGCTATGCCTCGCTGGATATTCTTGAAGAGCGCACAGCAGACGGAGTATTTATTGCTTCCTACTCGATGCCTGGTTCAGATCAGGAGGGTGTGGCGCTCGTGATATCTTGCAGTTCAGGAACAGCGACGATTGTTTTTGGTGAGGATACGGATCAACAAATTATTAGCTATTCGGGTTACCCAATCACGTGTGCTGACAGTGACGGGGATGGAGTTGACGCAACAAGCGATTGTAATGACGCTGACGCAACTGTGAGCAGCGAGCAAACGTATTATCTTGACGCAGACGGAGACACTCTCGGTTCCACAACAACTGCCTCTTTCTGTTCTTCAACAGCGCCGAGTGGCTATTCGACAAATGCCAGCGATTGTAATGACGCTGACGCAACTGTGAGCAGCGAGCAAACGTATTATCTTG
>ERZ1292633.6102-Hain-H41-02um-R1-6102-length-10634-cov-6_pt1 | contig 10634 bp, 7 predicted proteins | sample MGYA00564406_ERZ1292633 | MGnify/ENA primary metagenome ERZ1292633 (study PRJEB36523, sample SAMEA6512639) | groundwater metagenome | collected 2019-01-08 | study: AquaDiva: Metagenomics assemblies of 32 groundwater samples
CGGCCTTTCAGGCGGCACAACAACTCGACAAAGAACCAGCTGGATCACACGGCGATTACCAAGCCATGCTCGATGAGGCTGAGGATAAGCTGTCCGGACTCAACAAACTCCTGGATAAGCCGCAGAGCAAGGAGGCTAAACAAATGATCAAGAAAGCCATGGCCGAATTAGAGCACCAAATGGACACCTACGAAGCCCTCATGACCAATATCGATACACTCGCTAACCTGACACCTGATGTCCGCAAGGAGTCAGCTGCTGCCTAAGCCTGCCTATGACTTCTCAAGAAACCTTAGTCCAAATCATCAAAGACTCCCCTCTGTCTGCAACTACGAAAGATTTCTTTGCCAAGAAAGTCCAGAAGGAAGGGGCTACTCAAGAAAATATCATCGCCCTACGAGAACTTTTACGTGCCGTCAAAAACCAGGTCGCCGTTGATATGGGTGTCGAGATCGATCCCGCCGATCCTGCCCTCAACGCTGCCAAGGAGAAAATGCAGACTGAACTGCAAAGCGCTTCGGACAAATACGCGGCCACCATGAAACGACTTGAAACCGAAGCCGATCGTCTAGCTGCCGATATCCAAGAAGATCTTAAACATCTCGAAAAGATCGTGGTTGAGTCTGCTAAAGCTGAGGCCTGAGTATGGAAAAAGAACTGCCGGGCATCGTTCTGCCGGAGGTCAAAAAGCCTCGAGCGCCTGAACACGCACCGCTTCACAACTCGTTCATTGAACTTGAAACGATTCGACGGCATTTGGAAAAGACCAACGACGTCAATACCGTCGATTCCTTAAAAGCCGAGTTAAATTCCTTATCAACTGAAGACTACCTAACTACTGGACGAGGACAGGAAAATATCGCTCAAGCCAGACGACAGCATTTAGACAAGGAGCAACGTTTCGAGCAACAAATGGCTCGGGGCGCCGAAATTAGACGCGCAAGAGCAGCCAACGCCGGTTTGCTAGAACGATTCAAAAATTCGCTCGCTACGATGAGCGAACGAATCTTTGGAAAACCGCCCGCTCGTGAAACTAAGACTGGTAACGAGAATTCTGCAGAGCGACCTGAATAAGGTCGTTTTGTTTTAGGCTAAGCGCCGCCTCTTGGCCAAAGACCTTCACCTGGATGTCTTCACCGGCAACTTCTTTTTCTCCAATCACAATTGTCCAAGACACTTTTTCAATGGCGGCGTTGCGAATCTTCTTACCTACCTTCTCACTCGAGTCGTCGAGCTGCACACGCAAGCCGGCAGCGTCGAGCCTAGCGCGAAGCTCGGTAGCAAATGGAATGAAGGCGTCAGAAACAGTGGCTAAACGAATCTGCTCTGGAGCCAACCACATTGGGAAGGCGCCGGCGTAGTGCTCGATCATGACACCGATGAAACGTTCGACCGAGCCCAAGATGGCGCGGTGAATCATGACCGGGCGTTTCTTGGCGTTATCAGAATCGACGTACTCAAGTTCGAAGCGTTCAGGCAGGTTGAAGTCGAGCTGGATGGTGGCTAGTTGGTATTCACGCCCGATCGCGTCCTTGGCGATGAAATCGATCTTTGGACCGTAGAAAGCCGCGTCGCCGACACCGAGCTTATAATCCTGGCCGAGATCAGCCAGGAGCTCTTTCAACATACCTACGGCGTTATCCCAAACCTCAGCTCCACCAAGATAGGCCTCTGGCTTAGCAGGATCATTCACCGACAAACTAATACGCAAAGGCATGTTAAACGCCTTATAGAACTTTGTAATGATGTCGTAGATCGCCAGAGCTTCGGTCTTCACCTGATCCAGACGACAGAAGACGTGGGCGTCATCCTGAGTAATCGAGCGTACACGAGTTAGACCTTGGAGCTGGCCGGTGTTCTCATCGCGGTACACCGTCGTGACCTCACTATAACGAAGCGGCAGGTCACGGTAGCTGCGAACTCGTGAGGCGTAAATCTGGGTGTGGTGCGGGCAATTCATCGGCTTCAACACGAAAGCATCATCAGATTTCTTACTCGAGACGTGAAAGATGTCATCGGCAAATTTATCCCAGTGACCGCTCGTCTTATACAGGTCACTCTTGGCCATGTGCGGAATGTTCACGCGGGCGTAGCCATAGGGCTTCATGAGCGACCACACAAAGTTCACGAGCTGCTCACGTAAGATCGTGCCGCGAGGTGTGAAGAGCGGGAGTCCTGGACCAACAAGTGGTGAGAACGCAAAGAGATCAAGCTCGACACCGAGCTTGCGATGATCGCGGCGCTTAGCCTCTTCGAGCATGGTTAAGTGAGCCTCGAGCTGCTCCTTGGTCTCAAAAGCTACGCCGTAAATACGGGTGAGCTGCGCGTTCTTCTCGTCGCCACGCCAATAGGCGCCAGCCAGCTTGGTGAGCTTAAAGGCCTCGGGATCAATGTCCTTTGGATTCTCGATGTGACCGCCGCGACAAAGATCGAGATAGTTTCCCGACTTGTAGAAGGTCAGCTTCTGGCCATCTTTGGAGAACTCGTTAATCAGTTCGGTCTTGTAAGGGTTGTTAGCGAACTCCTGGCGAGCTTCGTCGGCACTAACGTCGATCCGTTCAAACGACTTCCAAGTGGTCAAAATCTTCCGCATACGCTTCTCGATCTTCGGCAGCTCGGTCTCGGAAATAGGCGTCGAGAATTCGAAATCGTAATAGAAGCCGTCCTCAATGGCAGGACCGATTGTGCGCTTAGCGTCGGGGTACATCTCGAGCACTGCGGCGGCGAGAAGGTGAGCTAACGAGTGGCGATAGTGTTCGAGTTCTTGGGGGTTCATATCCTTCTATATTTTTAGATCCCTCGTTTCCTCGGGACAAGCAAAAATCCGGCTAAAGCCTGTTGAGAGGCTCTGCCGGGACCGAGCCGGGGCTCGGCGGTTCCACCCGTTTTCCCCCAATGGGGCACTTTTATAATTGTCTTTTCGCTCCCGGATTGGTAGTCCGATCGTCGCGAATGGTCTTACTATAGCAGGCCGCCGAATTGGGTCAAGCGGCCTCGCCCAGGGGGTTGAGGGGGTTAGTATTGGGCAGCAGAGGTTAAGGGGGTTGCGAGATCCTGCAACCCCTTCAACCCCTATTGCTTAGGCTCCTCGATAATGATTTTGATGTGATCCTGCAGGGTCGGCACGCGCTTCAGCCAGAATGGTGTGAAGGATACGGACACGTCTTGGATAGCTTCAGAAGCTCGGAGCAAGGTCAAAACTTCGTGAGGAGCTCGGCCAACGAAACGATCTTTATCGAGAGTTTGCGCATCTTCGGAAATGATCGAGAGTCCATCTAAATACACGGTAATGACCGCTTCGGCATTAACTGTGTCGATATCCTCCACCTCCGAGCGCATGGTTTGGTGGTTGATAAGCGAAACGCGGAAACCGTCAGGAACCTGTTGGGCTAATAGACGTTCAGCGTAATTCTGGACTTGAGCTTTTGGGTAGTAAACTGCGGTTACTTTTTGCTTGAGTGTCAAGGTAAACGAGCCAACTTCAGCGCCAACGACCACATCGGTTGATTGGGTGATGGTTTCAACCTCGTAGGATTCGCCATCGAGCTTAGTGCGATCAACACCAGTACTGAGTTCCAACTTGGCTTCAGCTAAAACTTCTTCAGACAAAGAGGCTACGGCACCATCGATATCGGCCTGGGTCAAAACACGTACGTACTGCACACCGCCCGTCATAGGCGCCACGCTGACGCCGTAAATCTGGGTTTGCTGCGTGGCATTCAAACCAGGAACAGTGAATTTTGAGGCACCGATCTCTCCGCCTTTACCCGCTACGTCAGCTTTTACAAAAGCCTCAACCTGACCTTGAGCAGGGATAGTCACGAAATTTTGCAGACGGAACAAGACACCTTCTTGAGAAATCAATCGGGTGGTAGCTACGAGTGGCTGCTCCTTCGCCGATTCGTTAATCAAGGTTACGTAACCACTAGCCTTCTCCTCCACGGGAGTAGCACCTTCTGACGGCAAAGTGAAGACACGATTTTTATCGATAGTCTTTTCGACCACGACACCGGCCACTTGCCCATCTTCGACAGGTTCAGCGACAACGTCGATGTCCGCTTCAACGTCGATGACTTTGGGGTCAGCGATAATCCGGATTGTAGCCCGTGAAACAGATAGATAAAGGACGCAGAGCAGGAGAAGGAAAGTGATGACAACGAAGGCCACTGCGATGTGCTGGTACATGCGCAGCGAACGTGACAATGGCTTCCTCCCTGCGCCGGCGCGCTCCTCGCGCTTTGGTGCATTTTTGGCCATAGATAGTGGCATTATAACACAAGGGAATAGGTTGTAGGGCGTAGGGGGTAGAGCTTTTTCACTCTACGACCCACTCCCCACTCCCTACAACCTAGTACCTCACGTTATTCTCCCCGACTACGGCCGCAATCTTACCGATGGTGTCGCGAGTAGCCATAACGCTATATTCGGTAGCAATTTTCTTATCTTCTCCGCCCGAATTTACTAAGAGAAAAACGCGCGTCGTGCCTGGGGTAGCTTTAAAAATATCCCGCAGCTTCATGATCAAATCGTTGCTTGGTTTTTCTGGCACGACGATATTCAGACCTTCAGATTTCTTCACCGAATTCATAGTCTGAATCTTGGGCGCGTTGTCGATAACTTGGCGTTTGGCCACATCCTCCTGCCAATCCCCTGCTGCCAGCATGCGCGTCAGGTCGGGAATATCGGTTTCCACAAAGCTAATAAATGAATCTACGAGCACCGACCACTCATTAACTTCTGATTCTTCACGCTTGCGTACCGAAACCTTGCCCGTCAGCAACACAAAGGCTTCTGGTAAAAGTTTATCGCGGACTTTTACGTAGATCTTTGGGAAGACTACGGTCTCGAGCATACTCGTAGGGTCTTCGATACGCACAAAGGCCATGGGCTCGTTCTTTTTCTTGGTGAAGATCTGCTTGATATTGGTGATGACACCGGAAACACGAACGATGTCCCCGTCTGCCTTAGTGGGGATGCTCTTGAGCGAACTGATGTTCTCTCCAAACTTTTCGTAGAACAAAGAAGTGGGATGAGCGGAGACGTACAAACCGAGCAATTCTTTTTCCCAAGACAACAACACGCTCTTCGAAACCGGGTCAGCCGGTCGAAGCTCAAGCTTCTGCATAGCCATCTCGGGCGTCATCTCGAACAGTGATGATTGGTTGCGATCTTTCTCGGTCTGGGCCTGCTTGTTGTACATGACCAACTGATCAAGGTTGCCAACGAGCGTGACGCGATCACCAAAACGATCCAAGGCCCCGCACTTAACGAGTGCTTCTAGGGTTTTGCGGTTGAAGGCGTGTGAGTTAACGCGTGTCAGGAAATCGGAGAGATCAAGAAAAACGCCGTTCTGCTTGCGTTCTTTGACGATGATATCAGCGATTTCGCTACCTACGTTTTTAATCGCCTGTAAACCCCAACGAATATTGTTGGTACCCCTCACCACCGCAAAACCCGGAAAAGATTCGTTGATATCCGGAGGCAAGGCGTTCAAGCCCATGCGACGACACTCCTCAACCTCGATGGTAATACGATCAATATTCCCCGAATCCGAGTTCATGAGCGCAGCCATGAAACAGGCTGGATAGTAGGCTTTGAGGTAGGCGGTGCGATAGGCGATGGAAGCGTAACAGGCAGCGTGCGACTTGTTGAAACCGTAAGCCGCAAAGTCTTCAAGCTTTTGGAAAATCTTACCAGCCAAAACCTCACCCACGCCATTCTTCATGGCGCCTTCAATGAACTTGGCGCGCATTTTGGTCATGAGCTCGACAATCTTCTTGCCCATGGCTTTACGCAAAGAATCAGCTTCACCACCAGTGAAACCTGCGAGGTCCTTGGAGAGTTGCATGACTTGCTCCTGGTAGACAGGAATGCCGTAGGTCTCCCGGAAAGCGTTCTCCATGAGCGGATGATCGTAAATAACTTCTTCAACGCCATGCTTACGACGAATATAACTGTCGATAAACTGCATCGGGCCAGGTCGGTAGAGCGACACCATAGCGATGATGTCTTCAAAGGCCGAAGGCTGCAGCTCTTTGATGTAACGCTTCATACCATCGGATTCCAACTGAAAGACGCCTGTTGTTTCACCGCGACCAAGCAAAGCAAAAGTTTTAGCGTCATCGAGCGGCAAATGGTCCATGTCGACCACGTCGCCGGTAACCGCTTTGATAATCTCGAGCGCGTCTTCAATGACGGTTAAGTTGGACAGACCCAAGAAGTCCATCTTTACAAGCCCGGCAGCTTCGGAAGCGTTCAATGAGTACTGCGTCACGAGGGCCATGTCTTCGTGCTGACCAGCCTGAAGCGGAACGCGCTCAACAAGCGGTCTGTCTCCAATCACAATTCCGCAAGCGTGCTGCGAGGCGTGACGCGGGTTGCCTTCGAGCTTAATCGCTAAGTCGATAACCCGACGCACCATGGGGTTGCTCTCGTACATGATGCGAAGGTCTGGCGACTCGATGATAGCCTCCTTCAGTGGCGTGTGCTTGCCCTGAACTGGGGGCGGCACGTTCTTCGCTATCATGTCGGCCTCCTGGTAAGACAAACCGAGCACACGCGCCGAGTCACGCACAGCGGCGCGAGGCATGAGCGTTCCAAAAGTAATAATGCCGGCCACGCGATCAGCGCCGTACTTCTGGGTGACGTATTCCAAAACTTTGCCACGCCCGCGATCAGCGAAGTCGGTATCGATATCGGGAATCGAGATACGATCAGGGTTCAAGAAACGCTCGAATAGCAACCCGTAACGCAGCGGATCAAGGTCGGTGATGTGCAGCGAGTAAGCGACGATTGAACCGGCCGCCGAACCACGCCCCGGGCCCACCATGATGTTATGCTCCTTAGCCCAGTTAATGTAGTCCTGCACGATCAAGAAGTAGGATGAGAAACCCATCTTGCAAATAGTCGCGTATTCAAACTCGAAACGCTCCATGACGTGAGCTGGAATCGGGTCGCTATAACGTTCCTTCAGGCCTTCCAAACACAAATCGCGCATGTACTCGTTGTCGGTCTTGCCTTCTGGCAATGGAAAGTGTGGCAAAAAGTTTTTACCCAGTTCCATTTGGAATTGAATGCGGTCAGCAATGCGGCGAGTATTCAAGAACGCTTCGGGAACGTCGGCGAAGTACTCCATGATCTCTTCCGGCGAGTCGAAAGACAGGTCGACATCGTCAGTACTGGTACGGCGATATTCCTCGAGCGTTCGACCGCGTTGAATACATAATTGCGTCTCGTAAGCTTCACGATCTTCCGTGTTAAGATAAAAAACATTTTTCGTCGCCACGAGCGGACAACCGGTTTTCTCGGATAACTTTTTAAAAGTTTCGTTGATCTCGACCTGACGCGGCATGTCGGGATGATGTATGAGTTCAAGATAAAAATTCTCCCTACCAAAAATATCCTGATAGGTCGTGATCAACTTCTCGGCACGCTCGAGCTCACCATTAGCAGCTGCGGCTGGAATCTCGCCGCTCACCGCTCCAGACATGGCGATTAAACCCTTCGAGTGCGCCTTCAAGAACTCGTGATCGACACGAGGTTTGTAGTAGAAACCCTCCAAGAATGCAGCTGTGAGAATCTTCGATAAATTTCGATAACCCTCTTCGGTCTCAACAAGCAACACAAGCCGGAAAGGTCGATCATCCAAACGCGCACGCTTGTCCGTCATGCGGTGCTGAGCCACGTAAATATCAGCTCCAATGATCGGTTTAATTTCAGCGTCTTTGCAAGCTTTCCAAAACTCAACAGCTCCGTAAATGGCGCCGTTGTCGGTCAAAGCCAACGCCGACATACCCAGCTCCTTGGCACGCTTAACCAAGGCCTTTGGCTTGGGGAGAGCCTCGAGCAAGGAATAGTGCGAGTGCACGTGGAGGTATACGAAATCCTTGGGGTCCATAAACGTGCGATCTGTCCAAACTCTAACAAATATGGGCGCTTTCCGCGAGGGGCGTCGTCCCCATGATTTGCACAGGAGATCCCCTACTTCCGGGCTTCATCCCCCTTGGCAATTGACGCTATCCTAAGAAATGCCTAAGCTGAATCACTGCTAATCCTACTCATAATGGTAGCGACCTGGCAGAAAGAGGTGCCGTCATGCTCTGCCTTCTTCTCTGGCTCTGCTCTCAGGCATCCGGTCAGGACACGAACGCGACCCAGCAGGTCGTCAACTTCTCACGCTGCAAGCTCATCGTCGTCAAGCAAGTCCTGGACCACGATCAGGAAAATCGGCTGCAGGCCCTCCGCGCCGTGCGGCCGAAGCTGTTCGCCAACAAGGAGAAGCGCACGGCCTACAGCGTGGCCAGCGCCCAGACCGCGCGCCTGGTCGCAGAGGCCCTGATCCTGATCAGCGCGACCGAGACCGAACTCGCCAGGTTCGAGGACGTGGTCCGGCGCGAGATGCCGTACGTTCAGCTGCCCCCGCTCGCCTTCGACGAGTGCCTGATGATCATCCTGGTCAGTCATGGCGTCGATCCGCAGCGGAAGACCTAGTGCACTCCACCTCGTCTGCCTCGCAACGAACGGTCCCGCACCTTCTGGTGAGGATGCCGGAAGGTGCGGGGTTGTTTGTTTAAAAGTGGCTTGACACAAAATATTGTTCGTGATGGAATATTTATAAGCCGGTTGGGTTGAATAAACCTATACTGTCGGATGATACAAATAGACTCCCCAATAGAAATATTGGCGGAGTCTATTTGTTTTCCCGGGATATTCGGGCCCATGGAGGTAACCGGCAACTACTCTTTTTCTATTCTTTCTCCCGGGAGCGCATAGCGTCAATAATTTTGCGCACACCCTCAGCAATACTACTTACCATGGTGATATTGCCATCGAACTTCCGTTTCATGCTCATGACGGCATCCTCCAACGAAGCAACTCGGCTTTTGATCTCGTCTACCAAACCATGGACGTGACGAAGCAAGGTGGCCGCTTGGTAGATCAACCAGCATAAAAAGGCCGTGAACCACAAAGCACAGAAGGCTAGCACGATAAAGAGAATGTCTTGGGAACCGAGCATAAGCGGTGGATAGTGAATGGAGTATACCCTAGGTCCGTAAAACGGCACCGAATTTGCCCGTTAGGCTGTGGGCGACGGTGGTCATGATTTCTTCGACCTCCTCGCTCGTCAAAGTGCGCTCAGTCGAGCCAAAAGTGATCGATAACGTCATACTCTTTTTGCCATCCTCGACGCCCTTGCCGCGATAGATGTCGACAAGCTCAACTTTTTGCACCAGGATATTTTGTTCAGCGATCATCTTCTCAAGAGCGGCGAACTCGGTACGTTCAGTAACCACAAAAGAAATGTCGCGAGTAACTACAGGGAATTCCGAAACTGGTACGTAAGACAAGGCCTTACGCATGTACGGCATCAGAGCTTCGAGATCGAGATCAATTACGAAAACCGGACGAACAATGCCGAAAGCTTCTTGATTTGCGTCAGCCACCTGGCCAATAATACCTACGACCTTGCGATTGTCGCCCTGACCCACCGACACGAAGGCGCTTCGCGATTGGTGCCAGCGCATATCGTCAACATTGCCACCGATCGAAAACTCGATGCCAGTACGTTCACCAAGAAGCTCCAGCACGCCGCGCAGATCCATATACGCCTGCTCCGCACTCTCGCGACCGTACTCAGAAATCACTAGACGGAAACGCTCTTCAGGAATATCGCCGGCCTTGGGGAGATGAACTCGCGACAACTCGAAAACTTTCGCGCTTGGTACGTTGGCCTGATTGCGTTCGATGTCACGCAGTAAACTCGGCAGCAAGCTTGGACGTAAATGCGACAGGTCTTCCGCAAGTGGATTGAAAACCCGAACCGCATCAAGAGGAGAGATCCCGTACTTCTCAAGTGACTTCACGTCGATAAACGAGTAGCCAAAAAACTCGGTATAGCCGACGGACGCCAGGAAACGCTTGATCCAAGCCTCCCAAACCAAAGTCTGATCATCGGCGAGCACCGGCGGCGGAGCTGAAGGCAAAGTCAGCGGCATTTTGTGGTAACCGTAAATGCGAGCGACTTCTTCGGTGAGGTCGACCTCAGCTTCGATGTCGTGTTCACGCCAATACGGCACGGTAGCCGTCACTCGTGAACCGGTCTTTTCGAGCTTGAAGCCGAGACGAGTCAAGATCGACGAAATTTCGTCGTCTGAAATCTCAACGCCAATACGAGCGCGGATCTTTTTGAACAGAACCGGATAACTTTCGGCCTTATGCTCGCCTAGTCGTACATCGGTAATACCTTCGAGTTTGCCGCCGGCGAGCTCATTAGCGAGTTCGATCGCTCGGGCGAGTGCCGCAGGCAAGGCTTCTGTCGACAAACCTTTTTCGAAAACGAGCTGAGAATCAGAGTACAAATTCAGGTCACGTGATGTCTTGCGAATGGAAACCGCATCAAAGGTCGCTGCTTCAAAGATTACGGTGGTCGTCGCATCAGTCGTTCCGGACTCGAGGCCGCCCATAACACCAGCCACAGCGAGAGGTCGCTCGCTATCAGCAATGACAAGATGTTTACTCGTCAGCTTGTAATCCTTGCCATCGAGCGCCTTGAGTGACTCCCCCTTCCCTGCTGGACGCACAACGATGCGGCCGTTTACTTTACTAGCGTCGAAAGCATGCAAAGGCTGGCCGTA
>ERZ1292633.6103-Hain-H41-02um-R1-6103-length-10634-cov-4_pt1 | contig 10634 bp, 6 predicted proteins | sample MGYA00564406_ERZ1292633 | MGnify/ENA primary metagenome ERZ1292633 (study PRJEB36523, sample SAMEA6512639) | groundwater metagenome | collected 2019-01-08 | study: AquaDiva: Metagenomics assemblies of 32 groundwater samples
GCTTGCGGCTACTGCCCTTCCGCTCCCGCGGCCCGGGCCTGCTGTTTCGCTTCGAAATCCCGGATGATCTGGAGTCCTTTCGACGCCGGCCCATTGGTCGGGTCGATCTCCAGCGCCTTGTTGAATTCCTCCTTCGAGCGCGCGAGATCCTTGCACTTCGAGTAGTTTTGCGCCAGCCAAACGTGCCCCTGCACGTTGTCGGGTTCCATCGTGGTCGACTGGATGAAGTAGGGCAGGGCTTCGCCGCACCGGTCCATCAAGAGGAGCGCCAGGCCCGCCCCGCGTTGCGCGTCGGCGCTCGCGGAGTCGGCGAGGATGGCCGCTTCGTAGGTCTCGAACGCCACCGGGAGGGAATCGGGCTCCATGGTGAGGAGTGTCTGCCCCACCCAGATGAGCGTCCTCGCGTCGTCCGGCTTCAGGGCCAACGACCGGCGGAAGGTCTCGATCGCACCCGACTTCTCTCCCCCTTGCAGCTGGCAGAGACCAAGATTGAGAAGGGCGGGGACGAAGGTCGAGTCGTACGCCAGCGTCGCTCGGAAGTACGGCACCGCCGCACCCCAGTCCCGCGAGGTGAAGAGAAGGAGTCCGATCTGGAAATTTGCGTCCTTCGCCAGGGTCGAGTCTTCCGCGACCGCCGCACGCAGCAGCGGAAGCGCCTTGCCGGAGTCCGGCACGGCCGCGAAGAGTCCGCCAATCTTCAATTTCTCAGCCGGCTCGATCGAATCGGCGGCCGCCACGTACTTGTCGCACGTAGCGATCGCCAGTTCGCGCGAATCGGCGCCTTGCTCCGTGTAGAGCTTGCAGAGGACGCCCAGCACCTCAGGCTCGTCCGCCTTGATCTTGTTGGCCGTTTCGAGAATTCCCACCGCGCTGCTCCGGTCCCCCCGGTCTCGGCTGCCGCTGAGGGCCTTGCCCAGCTCGAAGTAGCCCGTGAACTCCTCCGGACGAAGCTCCGTGTACTTCCGGAATTTCTCCGCCGCGTCCGTCGCACGCTTCGCGCGTGCGAAGAGGCGCCCCGCTTCGAGGTAAGCCGGCGCGTAGGTCGAGTCGACCGACTCCGCCTTCTGGAACGCCGCGAGCCCGGCATTGAATTCGTTCATCCCCACGAGGGCGCGCCCGTAAAGGAAATGGGTCTCGGGATTCGCCGGATCGAGTTCGGCGGCGCGGCCATACTCCGGCGCGGCCAGCACGGGAATCTTCTTCCGGTCGTAGAATCCACCGAAGTCCATCCGGACGCGTAGGTTGTTCGGCTCTGTCTCGCGCGCGCGGATGAAGAGCTCTTCCGCGGGCTTGAGGTCGCCCTTCCCCTCGAGCGCCAGGGCAGTTCCCGCCAGGAATCGCGCTCGCTCCTGCTTGAGGAGCGTCCCCTTCCGGAATACCTTCTCCGCTTCTTCGTAGCGCTTGTCCTTCAGGTACGCCTGTCCCAGCGAGTAGAGCGCGAAGGGGTCCTTCGGGCCGTACTTCACCGCTTCCTCGAGCTTCGCCGTCCCCTCGGGAATTTGCCCCTGCTTGCGGAGGAGATTGCCAAGGCCGGCCAACGCCTCCGGGTACTTCGGCTGGGTTTTGAGCGCGATCTGGTACTGGACCTTGGCGCTGTCCGGATTCCCGAGACGTTCCAGCGCCGTCGCGATGCAGTAGTGCGGGCGCGGACTCTGCGGATCGAGCTTCTCGGCCTGCGTGAAGAGTTCGAGGGCTTTCTGCGCCTTCCCGTCCCTCAGAGCCTGCACGCCCTGCTTGATCAGATCGCCGGAGGAAAGGGCGGACGAGCGGGGCGCCGTGAGCGTCAGGGCAGCCAGGGCCAACGCGAAAACCAGCTGGGAACGAAACAGATTCACTCTCCCTCCTCTACAGTCCGGACGATCCGGATGGGAACAGTCGCAGGGGCGTATCCGTGGCGGGCGACGATCCGTTGTCCTTCCGCGCTCGATACGAAGGTGATGAAATCGGCCGCGCTGGTCCGCGGCTTTAGAGGAGTCGCCACGGCAAGGCTCCGGAGCAGCGGATAGCGCCGCTCCAAGATCGCGCCGCGTTCGAACGGAACATACGGAAATCCGATGGCCGCAGAGACGCGAAGCGGCCGGACTCGATCGGTGACGAAGGGCCTGGAGAGGAGGGCGACGGCGTTCGGCCGTTCGGAAACGACCCGCGCGATCTCCTCTTCGGAGTCGAGCGCGTAGACCGACTTGGAATAGCCAGAATCCGCCAGAAGCGCCTGCTCGCCGAAACTGTAGAGCCCAAGGCGCGGCCCGCCGGTGATCGCCATGATCTCCCCTCCACGGCTCCAGCCAAGCGCCGACCAATTGGTGAGAACCCCGGAGTAGATCTGGGTAAGTTCGGAGCGGGAGAGCTGCTGGATGGGCGATGAGGGGTGCACGACCACGGCCACGGCGTCCCAGGCGATCGGGAACGAGCGAAGCCCGTTCTTGGTGACGGCCGCTTCGACTTCCGGCTCGGTCAGATCGCGCAACATCAGGGCCATGTCCACCTCTCCGTTGACAAGCTGCTCCACCCCTTCCGCCGAACCATTCGGCTGAAGGACAATGGAATCGGCCTGCGGGTAGAGCTCGCGGAACGTAAGAATCTGCGCCCGGAGCATCGGTGCCGCGTACTCGGTTCCGGCCAATACGATCGGAGCGGGGGGGACTTCTTGGCGTGATGGTGCCGGCGATGCGCACGACCCGATTCCGGCCAGGACGACCACCAGCGCCGCCACCTGCGGCCCGATCGACTCGGCCCGGATCCTACGGCTCACGTTTGCGAGCCTATCCATCACCCTGCCGTCTGTCAAGTTACTGCGGGATGACATCGCTGTTTCGACGCCACTGCCGCACCCCCGATCATCGACATCCACTACTACCCCGATGGAGCCCGGCGAATTCCATTTCAAAGTCGACGCAAATCGAAGGGAGGAAATGGAATCGGCAGGGTACGGTCGAGGCGCCGGCGGTGTCAATCCAGAAAGCCCGGGCGAAGCGCTACCGGAGGAGCGTGATCTTCCGTTCCAGGGAGCCGCGAACCGTTTGCAGGCGGAGGAGATAGACACCACTCGCCAGTTCCCGCCCCGAAGCGTCGCGAGCGGTCCAGTCGACGCTTCGCGCTCCCCCGGCCCCGGCATCGCGTCCGACCTCCACGGCGGAGACCAGACGGCCCGCGATGTCGAAAACATCGAGGCGGTAAGGTCCGGCGGCGCCTGCCGCGAGGAGGAAGCGAAAGCGAGTCCGCGGGTTGAACGGATTGGGCGCGTTAGGCAACAGGAAGTCCCGCCCGAGGCGGTAGCCGTCAGAAGGGGCCGCGGTGATGCCGGGCAGGTACAGGGCGCGGTCGCCCCAGAGGCCAGACTGCCCCTCACCATCGACCGCGCGGACCTGGTACTGCCCCACCGTCGTCGGCGCCGGTTGGAGAAGGATCTCAGGCGCCGGACTGCCGGTATCGGTGACCGTGGCTCCCAGGTAACGGGATGTCGGCGTCACGTCATCGACGTAGAGCCCCTCCCCGAACACCGCCCCGTCCGTCACGCAACGAATCCGAATCAGCACCTGCGTCCATGCAAAGGGGCCCAGGTCGAATGCCGCTCGGAGGAATCCGCCCCCGCTCGTCTCCGTGATTCCAGCCCCCTGGTTGTATCCGAATGGATTGTCGTCTGTGGTCCGGTCGCCGCGGAGGGCGGTCCACGTCTCCCCCCCGTCGATCGATGCCTCGACGTACCAGTAGTCGTAGAACGGCTCCAGATCCCAGTACGCCTGGATCACCACGCTGTCGGCGGGCACGGCATCGAGCGTGGCGCGCGCCGTGAGAACGCTCTCGCGGTTGTTGTCCGATCCCGACCAGTAGGAGTGGCTGCCGCTGGCCGCGCGCGCCGTGCTCCACACGAATCGGAGTGAATCCCAATCGCCAATTCCCCCCTCGGCGTTGTCGAGGAGCCGAATCACGGAATCGATGCTTTGAACGTCGTGCCGCGCCGCGGGGTTCGCGGGATCGGTCACCGAAGCGCTCCACTGGAGCAGCATCCCGGTCGATTGCGCCGCGAAGACGGGCGGCGCGGGCCGTGGGGGCGGGAGGACGCGACGCGGCTCGTCGGCATATCGAAGGAGCGTGAAGAGGGGTCCGCTGTTCAGATCGCACGTGGATGGAATGAGCGTGTCGCTCGGGTAGAAGCCCCCCTGCTCGTAGGTATTCAACTCGAACGTGAATCCGTAGAGCCGGGGCTTCAGGGCCATTTCACCGTAGACCCAGTCGTCCATGTCACCGTTGGTGATGTAGATCGCTCCGCTCTTCACGTTTCCGGCCCGGTATCCGTTCTGGATCGCCACGGAATCGCCGAGAGCGCGGAACACCGAGTGGTCCGGCGTGTCGAATTGGTCGAAACCCCACGGATAGAGGAAGAGCTGGCCATAGCTGTGAAACGAAGCCGAGATGGTGAAGGCGTGCAGCGCCATGAAGTCACGAATGGCCGCTGTCTCCGGCTCCGAGAAGGGCCCCGCTCCCCGGTAGACATTGCTGGAAGGTGTGGGGCTCGACCCGATGTCGTCGTGTCCCCAGTTGTAGCCGTAGTTGCGATTGAGATCGACTCCGAACGATCCGTCCCCGTTCGCCCGTCGATTCTTCCGCCACCAGTTGTCGGACTGCCCGCCGGAATTATTCTGCACGTAGACGTGCCCATCGGGATTCAGAATCGGGACGATCCAGATTTCTCGAGTATCGACGAGGGAAGTCAGCATCGGATCGATCCCGTAGCCGTCGAGGAGTCGCCGCATGAGGTAGAGAGGCAGCTCCACGCTCATCAGTTCCCGCGCGTGATGGCACCCCACCACGAGGACTTCCGGCTCCGACTCCTCCGCTGCCACGCCGTCGGAGATCTTCACGCCCAGGATCAGACGTCCTTCCAGCGAGACGCCGATCGTGTCGAGTCGCGCGATGGTCGCGTGAGCGGCGGCGTACGCGGTCATCTCGGCGACCGTCTCGGCGTAGGTGTGATAGTCGCCAAGGCCAGGAGGGGCCGCTACCGCTCCGGGAGCGGCCCGGGCGCCACGGGAGGCGAGGGCGCGCGGCGAGATGCCCAGCGCTTCCGCGGCGGCGAACTCCGTGGCGTTCAGGAAGACGTGGAGCGATCCGTCCTCGCCAGTCCCCGCGACGTCGATTCCCGTGCGAAGGAAGCGATGGAGCGTCTCGAACTTCGCCGGAGGGAGGCGGTAGAGGGAACGCGCCTCGGCGCCGGCTCGTGACGCGACGCCCGCAAGGCAAACGCAGATGACGAGCGCCTTTAGCACGAAAGGCGCCAGGAGACGGCGGAGAGGGACCGGACAGACAGCCGGCGGCAGGTGGCGCGATCTCATGGTGTCGTGGCGCGGAAGGTACGCCAGAACCCTATTTTACCACGAACGCACCCTGTTACCGAGGCCCTTCCCGCGCGGCTACGGGTGCATCCGGTGCAGCAATCGGGGGAACGGAATCGTCTCCCGAACGTGCTCCAGCCCGCAAATCCAGGTCAGCGTCCGCTCGATGCCCATGCCGAATCCGGCGTGAGGAACCGTCCCGTAGCGGCGGAGGTCGAGATACCACTCGAACGCCGTCATCGGCAGCTGGTGCTCGGCGATCCGCGCCTCCAGCCGCTCCAGACTCTCCTCGCGTTCCCCGCCACCGACGATCTCCCCGTATCCCTCCGGCGCCAGCAAGTCGCACGACAGCGAGAGTCGCTCGTCTTGCGGGTCGCGCTTCATGTAGAAGGCCTTCACGGCTGCCGGAAAGCGGTGGACGAAGAACGGCCGGTCGAAGCCCTCGGTCAGAATCGTCTCGTCCGTACCGCCGAAGTCGTTCCCGTCCTCGAACGGCTGTCCCTTCTCCTTCAGGATCTTCACGGCGTCGTCGTACGAGAGGCGCGGAAACGGCGCCTTCACGCGCTCCAGCGCCGCGACGTCACGGCCGAGCAGCGTGAGCTCCGGCCGCCGCGACTCCAGCACGCGGCCGACGGCGTACTCCAAGAAGCGCTCGATGAGCTGCATCACGTCATCGAGCTTCGCGTAGGCGACCTCCGGCTCGACCATCCAGAACTCGATGAGGTGCCGGCGGGTCTTCGACTTCTCCGCGCGAAACGTCGGGCCGAAGCAGTAGCTCTTCCCGAACGCCATGGCCGTGGCCTCGTTGTACAGCTGCCCACTCTGGGTCAGGTAGGCCTTTTCGCCAAAGTAGTCGGTCTCGAAGAGCGTCGTCGTCCCCTCGCAGGCGGCGGGCGTGAAGATCGGCGCGTCCGCCAGGATGAAACCGTCCCGATCCAGGAAGTCGCGGCACGCCTGAACGAGCGTGTGCCGGATACGGAGCACCGCGTGCTGCCGCGGGGAGCGGATCCAGAGGTGGCGGTGATTCAAGAGGAAGTCGGGGCCATGCTCCTTCGGTGTGATGGGGTAGTCGCGGCTCTCGGAAACAACCTCCAGTTCCTTCAGCGTCAACTCCACGCCGCTCGGAGAGCGCTTGTCCTCGCGGACCGTGCCCCGGACCCGGACGGCGCTCTCCTGCGTGACCGCCGCACAGCGCGCGAAGATCTCCTCGGGGAGTTCCGACTTCACCGCGACACATTGAACCGTGCCGCTTCCGTCTCTCACCTGGAGGAATTCGATCTTCCCACTCGATCGGCGGTTGTAAAGCCACCCCTCCAGCAGGACCTCACCACCAATCGCCTGCTGCAGCGCCTCGATCCTCGTCGCCTTGTCGCCCATCTCCGTTCCAAGCCTCCATCGATCTGTCGTGAGTGCGATTCTTGCGCCGTCGAGAGTACCATGGGGGGACATTTCACTTGACACCCCGTTTCGCCGACGCCTAACGTGCCGCCGTGGCGCGATGCCGTGATTTTCCCTCGTTCAGTCACTCGGTCGGTTCCGCCGCACGCTCGGCTGTCGCGGCGGGAATCGTCGTGGTCCTGCTTGCGTTCACCGCCATTCTCACTCCTCGCTCCGCCCAAGCCGCCTGGTCCTCCGACGAAATTAGGCTGGCGCTGGATCACAAGTGGGATTCGGGAATCACGCGCGACCTTCCCTCCGCGCAAGGCTGCTACCGCGCCGCCCTGACCGCGGCCGACCGCGGACAAAAGGCCGAGGCACTTCGCCTGCTGGAGGCCGCCAGTCAATTCGATCCCTTCTTTCCCGACGCTCACTTCACGGTCGCGCGCCTCGTGCTCCTCGACGATCCGGGCCGGGCCGTCTCCGCGTGGAGCGAGGCGTTCCGCATCCTCGGTCGGGGGTACGCGTGGCAGCGCCATCTGCTCGCAAACGTCCTGACCGGGATCGCCGTCATCTGGACGATCGGCCTTCTCTTGGCGATCGCCGGCATCACGCTCCGCCACCTTCCCCACCTCATCCACATTCTTCAGGAGACGTTCCATGCTGGCGCCTCATCCGCGGGTCGATTGGGCGCCGTGGCCATCGCGCTCGCACCCTGCGCGTGGGGCCTGGGCGCCATCCCGACCGCCGGCCTCTACGCCGGCCTGATCTCCTTCCGCCTCGGCAAGCGCGAGTGGTTCCTCGTTCTGGTCCTTCTCGCTTCTTCGCTCGCGTTGGCGGGCGGCATGCCTGTCCTCGCTCCGTGGGCGGGGGCGCCGTCGCTGGAGGACCCTAGCCTCCTCGTCGACCGCGCGCTGAACAGCGGGTACGACTCAGACCTCGCCGCGGCACTTCACGCCTGGAAGGAGGTCGACCCGGACGAGGGGCTCTACGCGTTCGCCCTTGGCACTCAGGCGCGCCGGGGTGGCGACCTGGACCTGGCGGAGCGCGAACTGACCCGCGCCGCGGTTCTTCGTCCCCGAAATGCCTGGATTCTCACGAATCTCGGGAACGTCTACTTCGCGCGCGAGGACTTCGACCACGCGCGCCAATGGTACGAGACGGCGGCCGCGGCGAACCCTTCGGCGGTGGAGCCGCACTACAACCTGGCCCAGGTCTACACGAAGCAGCTACTCTTCAGTGAGGCGACGCGGGAACAGGCGAAGGCGACGGGACTCGCGTTCGACCGGGTCCGCGACTTCAGCCGCTGGAGCACGCCGCAGTTGAACCGGACCGTGATGGACGCGACCGCCCCCTACGAAGAGCTATGGACCTTGGCCAGGCGCCACTCGGCGAAGCAAGGGCTGGCGGCCCTCGAGGGAAATCGCTGGCTCTCCTTCGCCGCGGCGCTGCAGCCGCGTGCGCCATTCGCACTCGTATTCGTCCCGGCCCTCTTTCTGATCTTCGCGGCCGTCGGGCAGGTCGCGGGTCGAAGTCTCTCCACCATCCCCTGTTCCAACTGTCACAAGATCGTCTGTCGCCGCTGCGTCCGCCGCATGCAGCAGCGCGCCTTCTGTGAGGACTGCTTCCATTCCGTGAAGGACCTCAAGTCAACCGAGTTCACGCGCCTCCTCCTGACCAAACGCGACCGCACTTCCGCGCGCCGCCGCACGATGGGACAGGCAATCCTCACGGTACTCTTGCCGGGCGCGGGACAGATGCTGCGAGGCGCCGCGCTGAGCGGGTTCGTGGCCATCCTCGTGATGGTGGCGGCCGCCATGCTTGTCATCCCGAACGGAGCCTTGGTGCCGAGCCTCGACGTGCTGCCGATACCTAGCGCCGGATGGATGAAGCGGCTGCCGCTCCTCATCCTCTTTCTCCTGATCTACGCGATCACGGTCGCGCGCTATTTCGCCACCACGACGAGCCGCGAGACCGGCTTGACCGGCAACGCCGCCCGTTCCGCCTCGCGATCCAGCGAGCCGCGCGCGCGTTCGCGCCAGGGGTGAGATTCATGGGCCTCCAGGGAAACCTCGAGACATTCAGCCTCCCCGAGATCCTCCAATTAATCGCGGTTCAGCAGAAGTCGGGCGTTCTTCGGCTCACTTCGGGCGACGATGTGGCTGTGATCTTCTTCGAGGGCGGCCGCATCGTTTCCACGCGCGACCGGAGACGAAACGCGAAAGACCCGCTGAAGCCCTTCCTCGTGAAGACGGGACGACTGACCGAGGCGCAGCTGAAGCAGATCGAGACCATCGAAATCGAGAGCCGACGCGAGCTGACCGACATCCTGCTCTCCGGCAATTACACCAGCAGCGACGACCTCGGCCGAGCCATCGAAGACCAGATCCAGGACACGCTCCACCAGCTCTTGACCTGGAAGACCGGGCAATACAACTTCTCCGGCGACGGACGGACCGTGCCCAAATTCGCCGTCAACGTCCGGCTGAACACCGAAGGGCTCCTGATGGAGAGCATGCGCCGGATGGACGAGATGGCGCGCTACAAGGAGACCTTTTCCAGCCTTGCCATGGTCCTGCGACCCAAGCCGCTCGCCGCGCCGCCGAAGGACTTCACCGACGCCGAGCGGCGCATGATTCCGCTCGTCGATGGGCTCCGTCCCCTGCGGGACGTGATCAATCAGTCGAAGCTCGTGGAGTTCGAGGCGCTGGAGGCGGTACACCATCTGCTCGAAGTCGGCGTCATCGAGGTTTCGCTCGGAGCGGTGCCGCAGCTCTCCCCCTCGCTCGCGACCCCTCGACTCCAGCCAAAGGCCGCGGATCCGGGTGGCGGTGTCGCCCTTGCCGTGGGGGGCTTCGTCCTTGCCGCGTCGATCGCCATCGGTCTCTGGGCCACGCCGCTCCTCGTGACGCGGATCGCGTCGGAAGCGACGCCGCCGGTCACGGTGCATGTTCCCGAGATCGCCACCGTGAACGACGTCTCGCGGCTCACGGTCGCGCTCGAGACGTATCGCTCGGTGCATGGGCGCTATCCCGCCGATCTCGCGTCGCTGGGGCGCGAGGGCTTTCTGCCGACCGATCAGGCCACGCGCGTCGTCGCGCGCTATCTGTACCAGAGCGATGGCGTGAGCTACACGCGCGTCGTCCGCTAGCGCCGCCTCGCCTCCCGGCGAATCGATCCCCGCTCCCTTCGCGTCTCCCCCCGGACGGGATAACCATGCCCGCCGCGATGCCGGTCGTGCGCCGCCGCCGCGACGCCTAGGACCGAAGCGGCCGCGAACGGCAGAAGCGCCCGCGGAACCAGAAGCAAGACGAACGTGATCTGAAGCGCGACGGCGATGCGATTCCACCGGGCGCGTTCGCGGTCCCCGTCGCCATCTCCCGGCGCCCCGCCCTCGGGGGGAGCGAAGAGGGCGACGGCGGCGAGCGCGAGAATTCCCCACAGCCCCGGCGTCCACGCCCCCGAGGCAAGTCCCGCGATCGAGGTCGCCGCAGCCAGTCCAAGCGTCAGGCTCACCGCGCTCCGGCGGCCCAGCGTCACGACTGTCGTTCGCTGCCCCACGGCCTCGTCGCCCTCTCGGTCGGCGAGCATCGTGATCAGGCCCACCGTGGCGATACCGAACGCATAGGGAATCGCCCGCTCAAGAGGCGATAAGGATTTCGTACCCGCGGAAGGGGACGACTCGGCCCCGAGCAGGAACGCCACGACGCCGTAGCCGGCAGCCTGCGCCAGGAGGTCTAGACCCGGGCGCCTTTTCCACTCGAGTGGCGGCGTGACGTAGGCCGCGCCCAGTCCAAGCGCCGCCAGGAGCGCCAGGCGCGCCCCGGACGACACGATCAGACAGGCTCCCGACACCAAGGCAAGGAGCAGCAAGACGCCCCCCATGCCCGCCACGGTTCGCCCCCGCCGGGCCCCCGACGCGAG
>ERZ1292633.4974-Hain-H41-02um-R1-4974-length-12145-cov-6_pt2 | contig 10633 bp, 4 predicted proteins | sample MGYA00564406_ERZ1292633 | MGnify/ENA primary metagenome ERZ1292633 (study PRJEB36523, sample SAMEA6512639) | groundwater metagenome | collected 2019-01-08 | study: AquaDiva: Metagenomics assemblies of 32 groundwater samples
GGCCATCGTGACCGGTGCATCGTGACCGGTGACCATCGTGACCGGTGGCCATCGTGACCGGTGGCCATCGTCCTCTTGCAACTTCCCCCTTGCCACGCTTTCCTGTGTCTGCTCCAACAGCAGTCCATTTTTGTCGCACTCGTTGTAGTCTTCATGGCTCTGCGCCGCGCCGTCGGTCAAGTTGCGAATGTCGATGGACCGAAAGCGCAGGCTGTCTCGGAAATCAAACACTATTGGTCCAAAGCGAGGGAGGAAGTTGCCAAGCTGGGATCACAGCCGCCGGTGGCTTCCTCCGCCGACCTCACCACGTCGAAGAAAGTTTCCCTGGAGGCTCTTCAACCAGCCGTCGACGCCTTCGAACAGGCGATTGGAGCTGCGCGCCGCTACGCCGGCCACCCGTGGGAGGGCGACAGCTGCCAGATATGGATCGAGCTTGGCCAGCTGGCCTTGAAGCACGATCACGTGCCGCTGGCCGTGAACGCACTCGGCGAAGCGCATTTGGCGACCACGTTGCTCAAGCAGCAAGACGTGGCCAGTGCCGCCAACACGACCATCGCCCTGAAAGAGTACGGGACCGCGCTGCTGCGACTGGGCAGTGCCGTCCACGGCCGCGTTCAGCAACTGGTGCAACAGGCCAAAGGTAGCGGAAGTGCCGCTGCTGACGCGACGAACCCCACCCTCATCGCCAGCGACATCGCCAGCCGTCAAGTTGCCGCGTACGATCTTCTGTTCGCGGCGCGGTTCTACTTGAGACGGCTCCGCGACATCCAGACCGCGTGTCATGGGCCGGATGACCAACTCCTCCTCAACACATTGCTGCTGCTGAGCCAGGCGTCATCGCAGCAGCAGCGTATGGACGTCGCGCTGGAATGCTTGCAGACCAACATTCGCATCAAGCAGAGCAAGGCGTTGCCCACCGCGACGGCCGAGAAGTCCCTGCAGCAGGTCCAGTCCTGGCTAGACGGTGTCAAAGGCCGCGGCGTGAAGGCCGAGCGTGCAGTCAAGGCGATGTGGGAAAAGGACGACCTCGCCTGCGACGAGTTTGCACAGCGCGAAGCACTGTGCGGTGAAGCGTGGAAGATGATCTGCGCCCTTTACGGCATGTGCAAGCGCGCCGCCGAGACAATGAGGCCGGCCTTAAAGCCAAGGGAGCTGCGCGGTGTCCCTTCCACAGCGTTGCAGAGTCAGCACGCCTCTCCACCGCCCCAAAAGCAGCCTCCGTCTGCCATTGCCCCCCCTCCATCCGCGTCCGCGGCGCCCGAAGGAAGGCCGACGGCCCTCTCATCATCGCCGCCGCCACCGCTGTCAGTGCCGCCCCACGACGATGCGGTGAGTGCGGTGGCCCGCTTCCGCGCCCTCGTCGAGAGCGGCAAAGTGGCCGTGCAGGCAAAAATGCTGTCGGAAGCCGAGCGTGATCTCAGCTTGGCCGTGGAGCTGATGGTGTCGCTCCCGATGGTGATGGTGCACGAGCGGCCTCTGTTGGGCAGCGCCGAAGCGGCCTCCGCACTTCCGTCCACATCGCTGACGTCGGATGAGAGGCGAGTGGCGCTGAGCTGCCTCGCCTTTGTGAACTGCATGAAGGCGCAATGGCAAACTATCAAGGGAGGCCACGACTATCGCCTGCTAATGAAATCGGCCATTCCGCTGTACAAGGAAGTTATCGAGTTGTGCGAACAGGACTTGGAAGGGGTCGACCGCCAGGCTCGCGCAGCCGCCGCCACCGCGGCCGGGAGCAACGGAAAGTCGGCCGAGTCTATCCAGCGAACGAAGAAGTCGGCAGTGTTAGAGGCAATCGCGCCGTCGACCGCCTTCAAACTGCAAGGCCGGCCGTCGTCCGACGCGAACCTGACCAGCGCGACGGGACCCTCCTTGAGTGCGGAAGCGAAGCTGGATGCGATCAAGGCGCAGCTGCAAAGCTTGACCGTTCAGCAAGCGACCGCGATGTCACATTTGGCCGTGGTCGCGTGCAATGTGGAAAAGTTGGATCCAGGGTTACTGTTGCTTCGCGAAAGCGCGCACTTGAAACGCATTTGCGGGCTGGACGTGACGACCGAGGAACGCCACATCGCCATCGTGGAGCGCAATGTAGCGAAGAAGGACGCCGAGGCCCTGGCATCCGCCGCGGAGCAATTTCGCGTACGCACAGGCACGATTCTGGTGGACGCCTCATGCCACGTCGAGGACTTTCAAACCACGCTTGCCGTCGCCAAGCAGCTGATCGCGGAGAAGAAACACACGGAGGCAGAGCCCGCGATGCTAAAGTGCCTCGTGATGCAACAGCGCTTGTCGGTTGCGGCGCTGGGCGGCAAGAGCAGTGGGATCAAGCCCGACGCCATGAGGCAGACATGGCTGGCGGCCGGGGCGATGTACTACGCCATGGCCAACGCTCAGCCGAAAGGGGCCGCGGCGGCCGTCGCGATTAACGAACTCGCCCTGCACTGCTTCGCGACGGCGTCGGAGTCGACGCCCGGCGCGGACCCAAGCCAGCCCATCCCGGGTACCTTTGGCCCGCCGGGAAGCACGAAAGAAGTGACGACGGCGGCAGCGCAACTCAGCGCCGGCCTCGCCTTCAACGCGGGGTGCGCGCTGTTCAACCTCAAGCGATACGACCGGGCCCAGCAGAGCTTCCAGCGCAGTGCAGACGTTCGCCGCGCCCACGGCATGCCTAGCGACACGGCGGAGAACAACGTTCAAGGCCTGGTCAACCGCGTGGTCAAGTCGCTATTCGAGGACCCTGACTTGGCACTAATGCTGAAGGCCGAGTCGTCAATGATGCTGAGCCCAGCGAAGTCCATGATGCTCGCTTCGTCATTCGCTCCCTCAACGGTCGCGTCCCCGACGGCCACTACCACCCGTGCAGTCAACGACTGGCAGTCCGACGGTGAGGACGACGACGATCGCGGCGGCGGCGGCGACGATTCTGCGGATCTGTCCGAAGTGTCCGCCGCCTCTGACAGCAGTCTTTCGTTCAACATTGTGCGTCAGCGGAAACAGCAACGGGCAACGGGAGGCGGGTGCATGACGGATGCTGCCGGCCCACCCGTCGGTGCGGCTCGTGCAGGCGGGCCCGCCGTTCCCGACCTGCTCGAGGCATCCGCTTTCGACAACGACACTGCGGCAGCCTTTCAGCGCCTTCGGCAGCTTCAAGCTGTTTCTCATCAATTCTACGCTCAACTGTGCGATGCAAAGACTCAGTTGCAGAAGGAAGAACTCGCCGCCCGTATTGGCACCGTACTGCCGAGCGCCGAACATGAAATGCGGGATGCGATCACAGACGATCGTCTTTGCCAACTAAAGGCGCTTGCCTTCGACTTGGCCTTCACCATTCTGGTGTCGAATGAGGCCACGGTGAGGCAGTTCAAGCAGGGTTGGGCTGAACAGGAGCACGCCGAATTGGGCGCCGTGACGTTTCTCGTGCATCGCGTTCAAGGTCAAGAATCGCTCGCGTTCCATCGCCTTTGCGCCGCCGGCTGCGAGGCCCAGGCCGAAGCCATCGCCACGGACTTGGGTCGTCGCGCTCAACTCGACGCGGTCGACATGGAAAAGTCATGGACGGTGGCGCAAGACGAGCCGTTCCGCCGAGCGGAACAGGAGCGGACGTTTGGGGCGCAGTTGGTCGTCATACTCACAGACGCCGCGAGGACACGACAGCAAATCGAGGAATGTGAGCGTCGAAACCGCCTCGTCAAAGAGGAACAACGTGTGCGTTTCGAGACCTCGAGGGAAACGATGGCGCGGGATGCCATCGCCCGCAACGCATGGCGCCGTGCCGAGGCGGCATATCATGGATTTCGCCGTGCGATACTCCAACACCGCGAGGAGTCCAATCGCCTCCAGGAGGTCGCAGAGCCGGAATCTCGGCGGCGAGTGGCCGACGGAGAGTTCGAATCCGTTCTTTCCCAGTTGCGATTAGTGGAAGCAGCCGCGCGTCGCTTGGTGGCTGCCAGCGTCCACGTGCGTTTGATTTCCGAGGTGGAAGCCCGCTCACGTCGGGGATTGGAATCGCTGTCCCTTTGCGCGTATGGGTCCTTCCCCACCACCTCTTCATCGCCACCACCGTCACCGTCGTCTCCACAGTTGGATGCCACCCAGCCAGCGTTAGCGCTGGTCATCGCGCCGACGTCGACTCTGTTCCACGATGCCCTGTTGGACCGGTTTGCAATTTGTTTCCGAGTGGTGGCGTCTGAGTGGATACGAGACTGCAGCTCCGTTATGCGGAAGTGTGTGGAAGAGCACGAAGCTCATCTCCGGCGTCGGAGGATTCTCGAGCCGGAGCAACGGGACCGCCTATTGTGCGAGGAAGCTTTTCACAGAGACCAACAGGAACGCCTGGCGTCTACATTCATTGCCCACGCCCATCAGCGGCGCGAAACTACAATGCTGGAGCAAACGGAGGCACACCGACGATCCGATGAAGCCGAAGATTACCAGCGGCAGTTACACAACGCGTTTTGCGATGCGGTCCGGGAATGCGAGTGCACGGGGCGTGCATCCGCGGTTGCCGAAGCCGAGGTGACTCGGCAACGCGTCTTTTTGGACCTGTGCCTCATGCTGGAAGCGCTGGCACGGGAGGACTTGCAGCAAAGAGGTGGACTTCCCTCTCAGCGGACCACTGCCCCTTCTGCATCGGCGACGTCATCGTCACCAGCATCGACGCCCGATGAACGCGAGCTAGTCCGGGCGGCGTTCGTGGCTGGAGCGGCTTCGGTGATGGTGAATTACGACCTGGCGGCACTTCAGCGAGCCGTTAGCGACGAGGAGGTGGCCGCCCGGCTCCATGACATCACGACGCCGGAACCGTGTCATCGCTTGGTCGCGTGCGAGCTCAGCGCGCGGAGGCAAGTCGAAGCTGAAGAGTTTACCGCCTTTGTTCGGTGTGATGCCAACGTGGAGTCCAAGAAGTTGGCCATGCAGCAAAGCGAAGAACAGGGCCGACACGCGCTGGGAGTCTGTGACGAGTTGGACGCTCGTCTGCGCTTGTACACAGTGGCTGCCCCAGCTTTCGCCGCTCGGTGGTACGTCCATTTTGCCGGCACAATGATCGAGTTTGCGGAAGTTGCCCTCCGCATGCAGACGGCGGCGGGGAGCGGACTGCAGCTCTGCACAGCAACCGCGTCCTCCGGCGACGTTGCCGATCGCTCCGTGAACCGTGTTCCCCCTCCTCCTCCTCGGTCCATCCTCGACGCGGCGTCCAGCGACGATGACCAACCACACCGTACGCCAGCCGATGCCGCCGGCCCCCCGCGGCACCTGTCCACAGGCAGCAGCGCGGCGGTACTCTACGGCGGCCGCCGACCCTGGAAGGCGGACCCAACGAAGCGGTGGCAGAGGGTCACCCGGCAGACGCTCTCATTCCGAGCGGCCCTCGTCGATGACGATCCGCATTCCGGTTCGCTTTCTCCTGCGGGACCGACGGGAGACACGTCGTCGTCGTCGTCGTCACGCATGTGGCACCACATGGTCCACGCTGAAAGACAGCGCCTGCGATTTCTAGAAGATGCACTCCGCGATCGCGATGCGAGCATGTTGCGGCATCTCTACGGCGACGCCTCCCACGGTCCGCCGTCGGCCGCCGCCATCGTCGACCTTCTCGATTGCAATACCCCGGTGAACCTCTCCGCGCTGGACGGCGAGCGCCGCGTCGAATCCGTGGTGTGGTGGACCGGTGCCGTGCGGCTGTTGCCGACCATGTGCCGTCTGGGTCGACTCGCGATCGCCCATCAGGAGGCGATGGTACGATGTTGCGGTGCGACAATCCTATTTTCTTCTTCTTCTGCAATGATGATGACGACGACGACGTGCGGTGAGGCGACGTCATTTTTCTCGGCCTTGGATGAAGCTCGCGATCGCACCCAGCAACTGGAAAGGGAGACCCGTTCCCGGTACCGGCAGTACGAAATCAACCAGCGCGAGGCAGCGGGACGGGAGGCCATTGTTCATGGCGTGCACGTTGACCAGGTGAGCCAAATGTTCCCATCGTGGATGCTCGTCCTTGTCGCTGACGTCGTCGATCCTTGGCTTCTCGCGTGTCATTCCATATTCCTGGAGTATGTGACCTCGGCCATGGTCAACGTGATGGCACCATTCGCGGCGGACATTGCGCTGCAGGTGTCTACCTTCCAAGATGCAGCCGCGATGTCGCTACTCGCGTTGCAGGAGGAGCACCAACGCACTCAGCTGATCCGAGACCATCACCAGCATGGTCACGTCACGGCTTGCGGCGGTTTCCTCGTTTCCACTGAGGACATGCTTCGTCGCCGGAACGAGAGCATGGAAGCGAGGGCCTTCCTCGAGCAGGTCCGCCTGCCAGAGTGCGAAGCGGCCGCCTTCGCCAGCCATCGCCACGTAACGGCGATGTGGCTGTCCGCGCACGTGATCGTGGCCGAAGAGCACCTCGGTCGTGCCACGCTTCAGCGCGAAGGTGACATGGTTGTTCAATCCGACGTCGTCCTCGCCCGTGAGCAACGTGACTTGCTAGTCTATGAAACCGAAGATCGTGAGTATTGGAGCGTCGCTGCCTTCGCGGCCTTTGATGTGCGCGACGTGCACGCGGGAGCAGCTCCACCGCTGCTCGCGTCGCAACGCAGCCGTTGCGTCAATGCCGATGCCGATGCGAATCAAAACGCCGCTGGAATCATGAGTGGCGGTGGCACCGCCTCCTCGACTTCGCCGCAGACCTCGTCGTTGACCCCGACGTCCAGCAGCCGCAAGAAACCCGTCGTGTCGGCATACGGCGTCATCGTCCCGCGCCCCCCGCGGTCCCTTTTCTTCATCTTACACAAAGTCCTACTCGATCGAGAGAATGTTCACCGCTGGGAGGCCGAGTACGAGGCACAGGTCGAACTGCACAAACTGCTTTTGCGCGAAGTGCAGTACCGGCACTTCACGATCCGAACGAAATCGCTCGAACCGTTCCTTTTCAGCTGCCATGTGCTCGGCTTGACTGAGGTCAAAGAGCGGCTCACGCTGCTCGCCGCAGCCGAAACGTCCTTCGAGCTGAAGGCTCGGGAAGAACTCTGCGATATGGCGCTCCACTCACAGTACGACGCCATCGTTTCCGAGGAGGCGGTCGAGTGGACGCTGTCGATCGCGCATCCTTGGTCTGCGGCCAGCTTGCTGAATGAGTATGCCGTGGATCCCCTGAGGCCGTGCCTCGTCGAACAGGAGCAAGTGCATCGGCTGTTTATCCTTGTACGCGAGGAAAGGCTGGAATTCTCAAATATTCAAATCGTCGAACGATCACGTCGTCTCCATGCCGTTCCGGACGCCACGTTCGAGCCGCAGTTCATCTCCGTGCAACAGCAGCGCAAGGCAGCTCGAAAGTATTTGTCGGCCGCCGCGGCGGCAGACGTCTGGCAACTGCAGATACCCGCCGCGTCGGCTGCAGCAGCCGCACCTGTGCGCTCCGGCGATGGCGCCGTAGGATCGACCGCGGCGATTGATGGAGGGGGCATGTCCCTCCCTCCGCCCAAGGCCCCCTCGCCCGCGGCCGCAGCTACGAGTCACGTGGAAACGCACGAGCGGTATCAGAGGTACCGCGAAACTCAGGCCGAGGCCTTGGCGTGGCGCTTGCTCGAGTCCGACCATATGCTGTGGTCACGACTTGGATGCGCCAAGGCGCTTTATCGGCGCCACGCGAGGGACCTTCAGGGCCTCGTGATGGAGTCCCTGACGGCACTCGTGCGCCTGGACAGCCAACGGCCTCCCTCTTCCATGGCGGGCAGCCGCAGCGGTGGTACCTCATAGTCTTCCCCCCCCACGTTTTACCAGTAGTGCCACTCGCTCCGCAAGTTCTTGCGGCCGTCGCGGCGTGTGGATGTATCAATCGACACCATACTAACGCCACTTCCCGACACCGAGATGGATCGGTTGAAACGTGACGGCAATTTTTTTTTTGAAACGTTGAATCGGGGGTGAATTCACGCGAACCCCTTATTGCTCCCTCCCCAGAGAACATCAGTTCATCATGGCGCGACACGCAGAAGATCTAGAGTTATGCCGCAAGCTGCCGGGCGTGTCACCAGGGTATCTATGCGACAACTGCGAAGGTCGCTGCGTCATTTGCGACTCCCACACGAACTCCTTTTCGTTGGTTCGCACATGCGATGACTGTGCCCTGCGTTCGAACGCGACCGGCCGCACGGACGGGCCGACAGGAGGGGCGATGTCAGGGACTGCTGGCGGCGCGGCCGTTGTGTCGGGAACCTCCCAAACCGACGGGGCGCCGCCACCTCCGTTCATCCCGGTGAATGCGCGATGCCTTATCTGCGGCGGCAGAGGGGCTCACGAGGCGTTCTACTGCCGATCGTGTGTGCTCCTGGAGAAGGACCGCGATGGCTGCCCGCGCATCACGAACACGTCCGCGAGGCGCCGCGACGTGCACTACAACGCTGTGCCGAGCTCTGGAAAAGGCGGTGGCGCGGGAATGTAGCGTCTGTCCCTGTGGCTCGCCTGGAACAACGGACCGATAGCTTCGTCGCCGAAGGAAATGAATGAACCATACTTTGGTCTCTCGATCGCACAACAGCCGCGTTCACGTCGCCGCACTCGACTTTCTCGCACATTTTCTCTCACACATTGTTCTCCCGTCTCCCAACTATGAGTGCCGCAGCGGCCAACAGCCCGCGGGGAACGAGCGTCGACGGTGCGAACGGTGGCGCGAGTTCCGCTCCCGTGCCGTTGAGCCTTGCCGCCTCTCCAACGAGTGCTGCACCCGATGGATCCTTCTGCGATCGAGCCGCAAGCTTTGTGGTTCACCGATCCGCGTCGGAGGCATGCTTGGACGCCGACCCGAGTGTTTCCGGGTTTCGATCGAGTCAACGCACAGTTCTCATCTCCGCTGGCTCGAGCTGCGTGGACGATGCGAGGCCGGCTGCCGTGGCAGCTGGCGTCAGCGATGTCAACGCACGGGCATCGTTGCGCAGGATTGAAACAGGGACCGCGAAGGAGAGAAAGAACGACATCCGCCACTCGGGGGCGGCGGCGGCGGCGGTGTCCTGGGCGGTGACACCGGGGCGCACGGTGTTTGACGATGGAGGGCACGGGAGTGTGAATGCGGCGCACGCGACAGAGACGAGCGAGGGGTTGCTGTCCTTCGGCAACGCGACCTCCAGCGGCTACGGGACATCACATGGGTTTGTAACCGACGGCGACGATGGTCATGGCCGACTGGCTACGGTGACTGGGTGCGCTTCACCTAATTCCGAGGTTCCGCCGTTCCGGCCCTCGTCGACCGGCCTCGCCGTGGCGGTGTGCATGTGCATGATTCCGATGTTCATGGGATATTCGGCATTGACGAAACTGCAAAAAAAGATCAAGCAGCGCATGCACATCGAGGACAACGGTTCGCATGAGAGCTATCTTTTTGGCGTCGCGGTCAGCTTCTACTACGCCGCGACGCTGCTGTTCCGCATCGGGCACAACGTGTCGTTCTCGACCTTGCGCCCTCGGACCCGAGCGTTGGGGGCCTATGCCGCGATGCTGGTCACCAACTTGTTGCTTTTACTCGACTACTACGTGTGGGACGTGTCGTCCCTGGTACCGGTATTCGTGGCGTATTCCTTGGGTGGGGCCGCCGTGGCGACATTCGAGCCGAATTTCATGTCGTGCTTGACGCCTCTTGGCCCCGAGGTGAAGTCATGGGCCGCCGTTGGCTTCCCCCTCGGCGTGGGATTCATCGGCGTCGGCGCTTTCACGCTCTTTAGTTTGATGCCCGGCAATCCGGACGGTGAACGCATCGTGTTCGGCGTGTGGCTACTGTGCACCGGAGTTGGGTTCTTCTTGTTTTGGAAGGTGGTACCGGTTGTTCCGTTTGAAGCAACGCGCGACACTGTTCAAGTGTTTTGGCACCACCTGCGCAGCTGGCGGCAGTGGCTAACCCTTCGGATCGCCACGCATGCGGCATGCTACTTCGTGGACCAAATGTCGGTGTCCCTCATCGTGGCGCTCGTGCTGTACACCTATGACAGTCCGATGATCCGCCTGTGGCCGCCGACGATACCGTTCGACTTCACGACGCCTCCCGCCGCCCGCGCGGACGGACCCTGCTACTGCGTGGACCGGAACGTGATTCTTGCCACCAATTACGGGGTCGGATTCTTGTTCGGTGCCTTGTCCAGGCGCTTGGCGTTTGTGTGGTTTCAACGGCGGCACGCCGCCGTCTACTTGATCTTCAACGTGCTGGCCGTCCTGTGCATTGTGAGCAAAGTAGGGCTGCTGGGCCCCGTCGGACTCGGCCTCGTCATGTGGGGAAACGGCTGCGTTTACAGCACCACCCTTCGTTTCATCGACAAGGAGGTGCCCTGGCGCGTGAACCTTGTGGTGCTCAGTGTCGTGATGTTCTGCGGCGATGCCGGGGCGCTTGCAGGGGCCAACCTTGTGGTGCCCATCCGGGCCGCGATCGGCCACGTCTTATGAGGAGTGGGGATCCCCTTCTGGCGGAGGGACACACAAGATTTTCCGGCCCGGAGCGTCGCGATCGCCGGTTTTGGGGTCAAACGCGTTCCCACTGGCAATAAGGGATGTCTCCTTCCGCGTACAAATGTTCTCCTAGGTTTACGACGAACCCTTGTCGAAGTGACGTGTTTGTTTGCCCCCCACGTCTTCCCGGGAACGCCTCGCTGCGAACAGTTAA
>ERZ1292633.6104-Hain-H41-02um-R1-6104-length-10632-cov-6_pt1 | contig 10632 bp, 6 predicted proteins | sample MGYA00564406_ERZ1292633 | MGnify/ENA primary metagenome ERZ1292633 (study PRJEB36523, sample SAMEA6512639) | groundwater metagenome | collected 2019-01-08 | study: AquaDiva: Metagenomics assemblies of 32 groundwater samples
CCGCCGCCGCCGCCCACAGCGACTTGTTGTTGCATAGCCGCCAATTGCAGCCTCCGCAGCTCGTCGGCTTGCTGCTCCAGCTCCCGCTGCCGCTGTCGTTGCTTTAATTGGTCACTCTCCTGACGATACGGGGTCACGATGCCGCTTTGGAACGCGTCGTCCATCTCCGCGACGCACTTGGCACGAGCGGTGGGTTCGGCGCTTGCTTCAAGCTCCAACCGGCGCTTGTTGAAAACAGGAACCACAACCCATTGCTGATAGCCGTCGTTCAACTGTTGGCTCAGTTCGGCATCGATGCGGTTTCGAGCAACGCTTTCATCCTCCTTCAGCTGTTGTACTTCGATGTATTCGAATGTGAGCTCGCGCCAAGCGCGGAACTCGGCGACGTCAATCAGCAGACGCTGCTTACTCTCAAACGTTTCGCAGTCCATCGCGACCTCTCGATTAAGGTGGGATTCCAAGTATCGCTGACACGCATCCACGTCACTTCCGTCCGGCTGAATGCCCGTAAAGTTGTGCTCTCGTCGATAGTCCACCAAGGCTTGTTGAAAAGCGACGTCGGCTTCCTGCTTGGCAAGTGTGGCCGCCTTGACCCAGATGATGTCGCCGTCCCGCATTTTTTCACGATCCGGTGACGATTTCATATTTAATGGGATGGTGGGCCGAATCACGTTTGGATGACGGCCTTCGACGCGGTACAGACATAGGCCATCGAATTTCTCGATCTGAAGCTTTTCGATGATGCGTCCGAGTTCCTGGTGGAAGGTTCGGTTTCCCGGGATGCTGAGCACAATTTTCTCTTGATACTCCCACTCGGCACCCACAAATCGTAACACGGGCATTACCTGGTGGAGCAACGGCCGGGCGGTCGCAAAAAAACTTGGCTCCAAAAGGCCCGCCGCCCCCAAAAAAGCTGACTGGGCAGGTGAGGGTCAGCCAATCCTTTCACTGGATTCAAAGCTAAAGTTTGCAAATTTTTCGCCGATACCTTTTTTTGTTTGAGCCCATCGTCAGCATTGTGAGGGGGCACACTCATCGTACAATTTCCGACACCTGGGGGGTACAAAGGAAAGGAACGGCAGAGAGAGAGACGTCGCAGTACGGGCCGGCTTACGACGATTGCTTCGCAAGCGCCTCGAGGAACTTTGCGGATTGATGAGCGGCGGCGCCTGCTTTTCTGCTGGCGTCGAGCGGTTTGACTTTCTGCGGCGACGCCACTTCATCCCGCCGCGTCGTCCCGCCTCCGCCATTTCCCGTAAGGCCATTGTGGTTGCCACTTCCATTCGGCAAGGACAACGCTTGGGCATCAAAGTCGACACCTACGGTGGCAAGAAACTTCAACGTTTCCAAATAACGATCATCGACAGCGCATAGATGCGCGACTGTCTCGCCTTTCGCGGTGCGCTGGTTAGGATTGACGGCGGCTTTGAAGATCAGAAAGCGCTTCAATGCGTGGTCCAGGTCGTATGGGTTTAATACGGCGACGTGGAACGGGGAGAGGCCGGCGCGATTGAGCTGCGACGTCGAGGCGCCAGCTAGCAGCAGTTCGCGCACAAGCGGCAGCGAGGGTCGTGACGAGCCGCATGCGACGTGTAGGGGCGAGTCATCGGCGCTGTCCAGCATGTTAACCGAGGCGGGGTTCGCTTTGATGAGTGCGATGGCGGCTTCCACTTGGTTGTTTTCACAAAGCCCGTGGAGGGTGTTGGGGTCGTGTTGCGGTCCAGCCGCCGATCGGTTGCTCGCAAGACGCGACGAATTCGTGGTCGCGCCGACCGACTCCGAAGAAGGGCCGCCGAAACCACCTGCAGTGCGATTCGACTCCGGACCTAGGCTTCGCGCGGTCGTGACCGCCGATCCCGAAGCGGATTTCGTCGGTGAAATGGCTGCCGAGTGATTGAGTTGCGACGCGGCTACCTTCACGCCGCCGCCGGCATAATTCGCCGCTCCGTCAAGGGGAAGCGGTGGCACGTACGACGTCTGCCTTCCTCCCGGAACAGCGACAATGGCTCGACGCGGGGACAACACGCGATTTTGGTGTAATGGCTGCGGCGATGTCGCCTTGCGAGGTGGACTGACGGCACGACTGATGGGACGAGGTGCGTTCAGCCCCGTGGTCGACAGGGAAGGCGCCACGGGCGACCTCGGCACGCCGCGCGGCACCGAGGCAGCAGCCAGCTCGTGCCCCTGCGCCTGGAATCGCGTGAGATATGCAATCCCGTGCTCCATAGAGCGAGCAAACTCCCGCTTCTTTTCCGACACAAAATTCGCCTCATCCACAATCTTGCCTTGGACGCGGCGCAGACTCGCTTCCAGTTCCAGCATTTCGGCGATCTCGCATTCCAGCGCTTTCACCTCTTCTTCATGGTCGACGCGGTCCCGCAATTGCTGACTGTCCATGGCCGCGATCTCCCTTTCCATCCTGGTGATGGACCGGGAGATCGAGTTCAAGATGTCCAGCTTGTGAGCTTCCTCGTCGTTGAGGGCTTGGATGCGGCGGTCCGAGAGGGAGCATTCTTCCGCCTCGCGCAGCGTTAGCTGGCGCATGCGTTCCAGAATGTCGAGTTTCTGCTCCTCCAGGCGCTGGAGCGTCTCGGCATGCTCTTGCTGCGTGACGGACGAGAAGGACACGAGGGGGCTGCAGTGAAACGATGTGATGCCACCTCCTACCGCGGAGGAGGATGGATTCGTGGTGAAGCTCGATAAGTGGCGAATGTCTCCTCTGTCGTTTCGATGATGGGCCATTTCGTTCTTTGGCGCAGGAGAGCGAGAATTCCAGGAGAGAGAGAGAGAGACGGTTTGGTCAAGGGTTGACGTCGAAACACCTGAACCGCAAACCCAAATGTGCATGCGTGAGTTGGTGGGAAAGAAAAGAAGGAGTAGGACTTGTTGAAATTTTTCCCGCAGCACAAAGATAACTAAACCTTGAAGCCGTCGCGAATCCACGTCGCGACGTCGAACGGATCGGCACCGACGTTGTTGCCCCCGTAGAATTCCATGGCGCCCACGTCGCTTCGCGCGTCCAGGGGGCTTCCGCGATCCACCATTCTCGCCACGGCCGGCCATCTGGGATAAATCGACGTCTTCCCAGCTACGAGGGGTCCCCGAAGATGGTCGTTTCCCAGGCCGCCGCCACTATGCACGAGACCCTTCCTGTCAGCCGTGCCGTTCGTTATGACTTGCGCCTCCTCGAACAGCGCGATAGGCTGAAAAGTCACGCTCATGGAGACGGCCCTTGTGCCGTGCTGCATCATGCCGGCCAAGGCGGCGTGCAAGCCCTTGCCGAACGCGGTAAAATTATCGGCCACCGGATTCGCGGCGGCGACCCAGATTTCCCGTTCTTTGATCGGGGTCAAGGATGGGAACACCACCACGGCATCTCGCTCCCCCTCAACAGATGAGGCTAGCCCTAGCGATTGGTGCAGCGCAGCCCAATCCGCAAAGAAGTTTGGATGCGATCCCTCGTCGTCGCTCTCGCGGCCTCCTCTTGGCGGCGGCAAACCGTCTCGGGGCCGACGGCGCCGGCTCAAATCCTCTAAGTTGGTACGCCGCGGGCGCTGCGGCTGGGCACGGCGACGCGCGGCGTACTCGTAGGCGTCCGCATCCCGGAACATGGCGTCTGCGCGGCCCAAGTAGCTGTCCTCGGTCAGAATCAGCTGCCAGTGTTGGTGCGCTTGGGAGGCGCTGGCCTTGGCCCCCGCATCATACATGGCTTGAGGAAAGTAGTACCGCGGCAGGCGGCGGTTGCGTAGGAGGCGACGGTGGGGTGGCCCTTTTGGCAACCCATTCCCGGCCGCCACGCGGTCACTCCTGTCCGCATCCTCTTCGTCGCCATTGCGCCTACTTGGCGGCTGCCGCAGCTTCGCCGTCGCGATGCGCTCGAACCACACGTGCGCCGTCCGCAGGTAGTCGATCACACTCGCGGCTGAAATTTTCAGCGGGTGATGCTCCTTCGCCACGAGCAAGCCGTGAAGCCCTTCATACTTCGCGATGTTCGAGGCGATGTAACAGTGTTCGGAGACGATGGGCGGCCCGATCACATCATGAGCCACGCGCTTCCCGTGGCAGAAGTCGCAAGTGTCGGCACCTTGATTTTGCAGAAAGGAGGCGTTCACCTGGGCTTCGCGGTCGGCGGGCAATCGCTCGGCGTACCCCGGACGGTACCGCCGGACTTCGTTGAAAAGAGACGTGTCTCGGGTGACGAGGTTGCGCGCGGTCACGACTGTCTGCGATTCAAGAAAGTCCACCTCAGGACCGCTTTCGCCAGGACTCGCAGCCGCCGCCGTCGGCCGCGTCTGGTTCGTATCACTGCTGTCGCCTCTCGTCGCAGACGGTTGGCCTTGACTCGGATGTCCGCTGAACATTTTCGCGGCTCGATGCCGAAACTCTGGGGGGATGACCAGTTCGGCGCTCTTGGACCGAACGTCAAGGATGTCGTCCCAGAAGTCGGGGAACGACGGTGGCTCACTGCTCCTGCGGTGAGATTCGACGGCCTTCGCGAGCTGGAGCATCGAGCCGATACGGTCACCCGCGACGACTTTCCCCACAGAGACGGTAGCGTTCCGACTTCGGTTTTCGTTCTCCGCCAATTGTCGAAACTGAAACGGTCGGCTCTTGAAGTAGTAGTAGTCGGGTGCACTTCCGATCGAGGTCCACCGCGCGTTCCCAGACGACGCCACCGGCAAGGGCGACATTCGTCTCCCCACCAATGCCGCCGCCGAATGCATCGGAAACGACGGGGGGTTGCGGTCGTCGTCCGTACGCCCCGACGAAAGAGCGGCGTGTGACGACGTTCCACCCACACCTTGCGACAAGGGCGGCGCGAACAAGGCTATTGGCCGAAACGACAGGACGATCCAAGTGCAAGTGACAAGCGCAATGGCGATGGGAAACGCGGCTGCGTGGAACGGCCGTCGCATAGACCGCGCGGGTCGAGGATAGCCTAAAAGCTGGCGCGTGGTAACGGCGGCCGTCGCTTTGGAGCAGGAGGGAGAAGAAAACCCCCCTAATTCTAGTGAATCAGACCATCACAACCCCACAACACATTAATGTATTTGTGTTGTGGCATTCGAAGCGAAGGGGGGCAGAAAAGGCCCAGGCTAATTGCCGCCGGCTTCTCCAGACGCCGGTCTTGTCGCGGGTTTGATTGTCGCACCATCGTTGCGCACGAGTGACACGTCAACGACACCACACGCGATCTCAACCTTTTCACTGACTGCTCTGGGCCCTCCTGCGTGGTGCCTTGAGTCCCTGGATACGTTGGCGACCGCTGCCAAGACACACGCAACGCGAAGTTGATCCACCGCGTCGTGAGAGCACACAATGGCGGTAAACAGTACGCGATGGCACGAGGGATCCAACGGCGCTTGCGCCAAACCAGCGCCGCCGCCGCCGTGGTCGCCGCTGGGCCCCGGTTGGTCACCGCGACACCTCCTCTTCGTATCGTCGTCGTCGTCGTCGTCGACCGGTTGGAGGCGCGCGGTAACGGCAGAGGAGCGACGAGGGCCTTCCGCCGGAAGCACGTCGCCGAATGCGATGGGACGTGCAGCGATGGCGAACATTTCCGACATCCTCCGTTGCACTTCCGCGAAACTGCCGAGCGCCACCCGGGCAGCCGCCTTGCCGGTCAACGCGCAGCCGCAGCCGCGTGATGAGGAGTCCGAACCACGCCCGTGCGCGGAGCACGAATAGGTCACCGCGATGAGGCAAGCAAAACGCGAGGTGCTCTGTCGCCTTCGCTTTTTAGTTGGCATCAGACGCCCTGGGGGGTGGAATAGACCACCCTTAGTTCATCCTGACCACGACACGAAAAACAAACCACGCCTCCCGCTTCGAAACACGCGGGAATCGTCGACACATGCGAAACAGATTTTGACGAGAGCGATGAACGAATACAAAAAAATAGAGAACAAAAATGACGTCGAATGAGGAGGAACAACTGAACAGAGAGAGTGTGTGCGAGGGAGTGAACAAAGGAGACCCCTTCAGGGACGACGGCCGCGCTGTGGCGGAGGGCCGTCTGGAAAATACGTTCCATCCGGCGCCGTGTAACCCCCACCGACGTCTTGGGGATGGTAGTACCCCCCTTGTGGGTCGAAATAGCCACCCGTGGCATCCACATAGCCTCCGTGCTCGTCGTAGTAGCCATTTTGCTCGTCGAGCTCGACCCCGGCGGGTGGGCCATCACCCCGTGGTGGTGGGGGTCCAGGACTGTTGCCATCATTCGCGCGTTCGTCGTCCGCCGAGGACTGCCTCGACGAGGTGCGGTATCCTTGGGACCGCACTCCACCAACATGGGGGGGTCCTCCTCTTCCCCCCCCTCTGTCGTTGTCTAGGCCGGTGGCACCATGGTCGCTCGCGACGTCGTCGTGGTCGATTCGCCCGTCAGCCCATGCGCCTCCGTGGCTCGCACGATCGCCGCCAGCCCTCGCCGGCCGTGCCGCGTGCCCTTCCGTTGTTGCGAGCACTGAGGAGTGGAGGGACCCCCCCGATGACGTCGATGCCCGCTCCCAGTCTTCGTGGCTACGGACGGCGGTCATCACCACGTTGTCGTGGCCATGCATCGCGTCCCTACCGTCGACGACGGCGGAGTCGGCCGACGCTACCTCGGGCCACCCGGAGAACAGCGACGTATAGAGCGTTTTCCAGCCCTCGAGTTTCGGGTCACGGGGACGTGCGGCCAATGCTTCACGTTCCAGCCGCTCAGCCTCCGCCTTCTTCGCGGCCACTTCCTCGGAAGACGGTTCTCTCAGCAGTACCCGGAAGTTGACGTGGTCGTTCACGGGGCTGCTCCGCGCGCCCGCCATTTCCATGCCCCTCGATAATGGGGAGTGGCGCGACGTTCGCTCAAGGACGGCGCCTTCCCGCGCGGCGGCGTATCGCCACGGTCGCACGGTTGACCAACTGGGGCGATCGGCTTGATGTGAAATGGCACGGCTCAAACGGTCTATTCGGCGCTGGCGAGATAGACCATCGCGTCGTATCGGACTGACGTCCGGATCGCTGCTCGAATCCGTAGGCGTCGTGGACACAGACGTCATGTCGTCGTCGTCATCGCGGAGGCCGTAACGCTTCTTGTCACGGCGGTCGCGCCGTCGCTTCCGCTCCGCCTCCGCAGTCGCGGATACGCTGGGGACAGCGGGACGTGGATTGTTGGGAGGAGGGCTCCGGTCGTCGTCCTCGGCCCAGATGAAGCTTGAAAGCAGCGGGTTGGTCACGGGGGCAGTGGGGACGGCACGAGATGAGACGGAGATCTCCGCAACGGGCAGAACGGGAAGCGGCGCTCCCATGGCGACCATTTCCTCTTCCGCGAACGTTCCGGACGGGGAAGGGGCCGACGCGGCGGGTATGATGGAGTCCGTATCGTCCTTCGCCCGGGTTGGCGGCACGAGCAGCGCAGCAGCAGGGGGCGACCCCACCGCTTCCATGGCGTGTCGCCGCTCCTCCTCGGCGGTAAGCTCCTCCTTCGCTTTGGCTTCCCTTTGCTTTGCGCGGTGGGCGATGAGCCGCTGGCAGCACTCGGAGACACTCTCACCGACAAAGATCATCGTCCCATGCAAGGACGACACCATCCCGAGGCACAAAAAAGTCCACATCAAGGGACTCTTCACGCGATACGCCTGACCCGTGAGCTCCACGGTCGCGTCGATGCTGTCGCAGATCGCCATGCCCGAAAGGAGCAAGTACTGCAGCGAGAGCAGCAGCGACTGAAACGAAGTGCGCAGCGGTGCCACGAACAAGAAAATTAGTGCACCCAGAAAGAGCAAACCGGCTAATAGGGCGAACTGCGCCGTGCATCCAACATCGCCAGTCACGAGCAGCGAGGCGATGATGCACTGCACGACGAGCATCAGCTGCGGCGCGGGCGCATACATTCGGTGGCCCAGTCTTGTGTCGCCAAGGACGCAGGAGAACCGTTGACGAATTTTGGACGGCCACCACCGGCCCAACGGAATGAAGAAGCGCACCGCGGCGTTCCACTTCAAACAGGCGCGGTATCGCTGCCATTTGATCTGCAGCCGACGGAGGGCGATGTAGTGGATAACCGGGAGAAAGACGGACACGACGGCCAACGGCGCCGCGGCGAAGATAGCTTCCATGAAGGTGAAGCCCCCGAAGAGCTTGCTCGTGGTGGGTCCGTAGGACGGCGCGACCCGAAGCAAGTGCTGCAAGGACCCCCATAGCACGATAGGGAAAAAGAACGCGAGTAAGGTGAGGCTAAAGTCCGGGAACCGCGTCACGCACGACGCCTGCTCCCAGAAAGACAAAAAGTCACCTGGAACAGACTTGGATTGCAGCCCTTCTCGGGGATCGCGCCGTTGCTTTCCACCCCGGCTGACGTCGGCAGGGTGCGACTGCTGTTGCATACCTGCGTTCATCGCAGCGAGAAGCGGGGTGAAGCGTGAGGCCGTCGCTGCCTCCTCCTCGATCGCGTCCAAACGGCGGCGCCGTGCGAGAGAGACGGGATCCAAGTTTCGGTCACGTGCCGAAATGATCTCACTCGGTGTGGGTACCGATGCAGCGAGCGAGGAGGAGGGAGGAGAAGCGACTGGCGCTGGCGGGTCGCTGGTGCGAAGAAGCGGAAGCGAGGTTCCGTCTACCGCCTCGTCGGCGCTGCTACGGTCCATCCCTCGTGGCACGGGCGGCCTCGCCTCATTCGCGACACGGTCGCCTCGGCAGCACGTTCGCATGATCAGCCACACCACCACCGTGACGAGGAAGTGTCCCATCAGGACGGCCGCCACGAGCGCAGCTCCCCACAAGGCTTCGTGCAGGGGCGTTTTGAACAAAAAGTCCCCGGTCGTCGTGCCACGCAAGAAGTAATAGAATGGGTTCAGACCCACCTGCAGCGAATGCCCGAAGTCGCGGCTGCGCGGTGTGGAACACGTCGCGTCGGACAGAATCGCACCCGCTTGCAGCATCAGGAGAGTGGCTTGGGCGCCGGTGACTGAGCTACCGAAGCTGAGCAACGCGCCGCCCGCCGCGATGCCCGTCGCGGTCAAGGAGGTGATCTCCAGGGCCACTGTGGAACGCCCGGCATCTTCTGCCGGCGCGACTGACAAGTCGATTTGCAACTGATCCTGTCGGCAGGTGCCATAGGATGATATCGCAACGCGCACGACGACCGGGACACCGAGCACCAAGTTGGGGATGCGCGGGAATACGACCGTGAGGTTGTCACCTGACATGCGAGCGGATCGCCGCATCGCACGCAGTGGGGCGGCGACAACAGGTCCCGATGTGTTACTGATTGGCGGTGAGACTGAGAAGAGAGACGTCGCTTCGGCGTACCACCCATTTTTGTCAATCACCCTGCCCCAGGCGGCTTCATCCGGGCCCTGGACGACCAAAGAATTAGGCGCCAGCAGCGCCCAAATCGTATCGTGAGGCAGCTGTATGACGAGCGTGATGTTGTTGAGTCGCCTAAAGTCTCGGTCGGTCAACATCGGCGGCTCCGTTTTCCATTGGAAGTTGGCGCAGTCGGCAGCTTCGTACGACTTTGTGGACGTGATCGAGACGGTCACCGACTGAGTCCACGTGGATGAAATGGTATCGGACGACGAGAAGGGCAACGTTCGGGTGCTGGAAGGCGACGACGAGAAGGAAGTTGGCACCGATGTGGAAGGCGTGTCCGACGAGGTAGAGGAAGCAGTCATGGACGGGGTAGGCGGCGGGGTGATCGTGTCGGATACCGAGGCCGACCACGACCCGCCGGACCGCGACAAGGATGACGTCGCCGACGGAGTCGGAGGGGGCGTGATGGTGTCGGTGGGCGACGCGGACACTGAGGCGCCCGAATTCGTCAACGAGGATGAACTGGATGGCGTCGGCGGCGGCGTGACCGTGTCGGTGGTTGACGTGGACAGTGACATAGAGACCGAGGGCGTCGGGGGTGGCGTTATCGAAGCCGACGTGGATGCGGAGACAGACGCGGACAGCGTCGCCGTTGGAGGCGGCGTGACCGTGAGCGTCGGAGAGAGCGACACCTCGTGAGTCGGCGTCAACGTCGGCGGTGGCGTGATGGTACTGCTCGTCGTCAGTGACATGGTGAGCGACGCCGTGGGCGTGGGGGCGGGCGTCACGGTTGCGCTCGATGAGGCGGTGATGGGCACAGATCGCGTCGGCGACACAGTGGCGGACGCCGATGTGGATGCGCTTGTGGTCACACGGTACGTCGATGAAGGAGTGGGCGGCGGTGTCACCGTCGCCGTCTGGCTCTGCGACGTGGAAGTCGAGATCCTCGACCGGGACAACGACGCCGAGAACGTGCTCGTCGAGGACGTTGTGACCGAGCATGATACCGACCGCGAGGTCGTGTCGGTCTTCGGCGCGACGACCGATCGCGTGGGAGTGGGTGAGAGCGACACGCTCGGTGACCAGGAGGACGTCGCGCTCCCAGAAATGCTAGTGGATGGCGTATCGCTCGAGAGCGCTGCCTTGGTCGCGCTAGGAGTGATGGTGACACTGGCCGACACGGTTCCCGACGCGGTCAGGTTCGATGACACGCTGGAGGACATGGTCACGCTCGACGATACGGTCGCCCTGGGCGACGCACTGGACGACACACTGCTGGATCCGGTCACGCTGGACGACACACTGCTGGATGCGGTCACGCTGGACGACACACTGCTGGAT
>ERZ1292633.6105-Hain-H41-02um-R1-6105-length-10631-cov-44_pt1 | contig 10631 bp, 8 predicted proteins | sample MGYA00564406_ERZ1292633 | MGnify/ENA primary metagenome ERZ1292633 (study PRJEB36523, sample SAMEA6512639) | groundwater metagenome | collected 2019-01-08 | study: AquaDiva: Metagenomics assemblies of 32 groundwater samples
ATAAAAAATGAAGATACTTGGTGCAAGATATTAAGGCATTACGATGCCGAATAAGTTATGACCGAAGGAATACCCTTGATGTCAATTCCAAATATAAACTTATTTATGTTGCAATAGACAGTGCTAGTAGGGTTGTTGGTGTAGCTGGAGCGACACCAAAAAAAGGAAATCCAATCAAGTTTATGCCGTTTATTGCGATCAATACGGTCGCTTTCGAGGCACTGTTGATAGACATTCCGCATCAGCTCGTATCGCTGGGCCACAAGATTTATATCCACATTAACCCAACGGCAGATGAGGTGGTATCATTACAGCGACTTGGATGGAAATTAAATGCAGTAATGCCGTCCGCGTATTGTTTAGGTGTCATAACACAACAATGGAGTTTTAATATAGGAGAAGCAACAATGAGAACGATGAGAATTAAACAAAGGTTTTATGACTTCATATTTTCAGGTAAAAAACCTCTAGAGGTGCGTGTTGGCTATAGCGCTATCAATAGTATTCAAGTTGGCGAACATATCCGCCTTATGACCAGCACAGAAAGTTCCGAGGTAAAAGTCAAAGACATTAGACGATACAAAACTTTTGAGGAAATGCTAAAAGAAGAAACATGGAGCAGTATTGTGCCAGATGCAAAATCTTGCGAAGAAGTGTTCTTTTTGCTCAAGCAGATATACCCTCCACAAAAGGAAAAACTTGGTGTAGTGGTGTTTGATTTCACCAAAGTTCACAAGTAATTCGATGATCATTTTTATTACCCAGTTGGTTTTTACCAACTGGGTAATTTTATTAAATCAATTCTATTTTTATTCCAACAACACCGTATTTTTTTTGTTCTTCTTTTGAGTAAAATGTTTCAATTTCTTTAAGTAATTCATTTTTTGATTTTCCGCCGAAATGTTCAGGATGAAAATCAGAAAACAAACACTCAAACGATTCATATACATAAAGCGCTTTTATTTTTGTCACAATCTTTTTTGCCAGTTCGTCATTGCAAGAAAACTCTATTTTGTCACCAACTTTAATTTGTTGACGTTTTTCATCATATAGCCTTGATTCAATAATCTTTTTTCCACTTACTATTTTTTCAAACGGCGATTTTGATAATCTCATTGCGTGTATTGTCATGCTTTTTGGTTGAAATGATAATGAGTAATTTCTTACGCAACCGCCTTCTTTACCGCCTCTTTAATTTTTTCTTCCAGTTCTTTGGTAACTTTTGGATTTTCCGCTAGAAATGTTTTAGCGGTGTCGTATCCGCGACCGAGACTGGTTCCATCATAAGAATATGAAGCGCCGGATTTTTTGATGATCTCATATTTTTCGCCTAAGTTCAAAATATCTCCAGTGTAAGATATCCCTTCGTTGAATATGATATCAAACTCCGCCGTTCTAAATGGCGCGGCAACTTTATTTTTGACTATTTTCACTTTTACTCTGTTGCCAATGACATCTTCACCCTTCTTTATCTGCGCCGCCTTTCTCACTTCTATTCTCACGGACGAATAAAACTTCAAAGCCTTTCCTCCGGTGGTTGTTTCAGGGTTGCCGAAGAATACTCCGATTTGCATCCTAATTTGATTGATGAAGATAACGATGGTTTTTGACTTTGCCGTAATGGCGGTGAGTTTTCTCAAGGCTTGCGACATAAGTCTTGCCTGCAATCCCATATGAGAAGCGCCCATTTCGCCTTCAATTTCCGCTTTTGGCGTTAACGCCGCCACAGAATCAATAACAATAACGCTTATTCCTCCAGAGCGCACCAAACTTTCCGTTATTTCCAATGCTTGTTCGCCCGTATCCGGTTGGGATATAAGCAAATCGTCTATTTTAACCCCCAGTTTTTTGGCGTATTCCGGATCAAGGGCGTGTTCGGCATCTATGAACGCACAAATACCTCCCAGTTTTTGAGATTGAGCGATAACGGAAAGAGCCAATGTCGTTTTTCCTGATGATTCCGGTCCATATATTTCTATGATTCTGCCTTGGGGCAGACCTCCAACACCAAGAGCGATATCAAGGCTTAAAGAGCCGGATGGCACCACATCTACATCCACCTTGGCGGCTTCGCCGAGTTTCATTATGGACCCATCGCCGTATTTGGTTTTAATATCTCTTAAGGCGTTTTCTACGCCGGCGTTTATTTCCTTATCTTTCGGTTTTTCTTTTTTATACATATTGTTAAATATTATTTTTAATCGCGAAAAGTTAGAAAAATTCCTTTCTCCATCACTGACAAAGAGGGAAATGATTGCGAAAGAAACTTTTCTAACTTTTCGCAATCGGTTATTTGTTAAATACCAATTCCAATTTTTCTTTTACTTTTCTACCAAACTTATCAGTGCCGGACAGTTCTATTATATTATAGCCGTCAGCCAATAACAAATCTCCTTTAAAGCGTCCATCTTTATCGGTAAAAATTTGTCTTCCGTTCAGAAACAGGGCGGAGAGATTAGAAGCTTTTCCGATTATTTCGGTGAAAGATTTCGTCACCCCTTGTCCATTTGATGGGTATTCTATGGTTATGCTTGGTCCAATAAGAAAGGCTTTGGCTTTATATAATCCATATACACCAAATGATAACAATAGAAATACTATCATTCCTATGCTGGTCAGTATTTTTGTTTTTTTAAGAATTACCATCTTATTTTTTAATTTCCTCTCCCGCGTTTTCCAATAATTTATCCGCTTCAAGTTCAAGCGCGTTTTCCGGCAAGTTGCTGTCGTTGCTTATAAGCACCTGTCTCGCTTTGGCGCCATCTCCTTGTCCAATTACACCTCTTTCTTCCAGCATATCCACCAATCGCGCAGCTCTGGCGTAGCCAATTTTCAGTTTTCTTTGCAAAAATGATGTGGATGCTTTTCCAGCCTCAATGACCGTTTCGCGAGCTTCTTCGTAAAGATCATCATCCATATCATCCTCAGCAGTGTCAAAATCTATGGCAAAAGCAGATGATTTAACGCCACTACCGCTTTGCTCAAGAGCCGGACCCATATCTTCAAAGTCAACATTTTTGTATTGATCAGCGATATAATTGACCACCTTTTTAACTTCCTGTTCGGAGATATACGGCCCTTGTATTCTTTTTGGCTTGCCTGTGTCTCCTGCAAGATAAAGCATATCTCCGTGTCCGAGTAGTTTTTCCGCGCCCGCCATATCAATAATTGTTCTTGAATCAATTTGCGACGCGACTTGCAAGGCTACTCGACTGGTAATATTGGCTTTAATCAATCCAGTGATAACTTCCACCGATGGTCTTTGAGTGGACAAGACCAAATGAATGCCGACAGCCCTGGACATTTGAGCTAGTCGGACTATGGAAGCCTCAACTTCTCGCGGATATGTAGACATAAGATCAGCCAGCTCATCTATGATAACAACCAAGTAGGGCATAGGCGGATTGTTTTCTTTGTTTTCTTTATGATAAGAGAGAATGTCTCTAACTTTGGCGGTTGAGAGTATTTCATACCTTCTTTCCATTTCTTTTGTGAGCCATTTTAGGGTGATGATCGCTTTTTTTGTTTCTATGATTGTCGGAGTGAGCATATGCGGGATGTCGTTATACACGGTAAGCTCAACTCTTTTTGGGTCTATCATAATAAATCTCAAAGATTCCGGCGGATTGCGATAGATAAGGCTGGTGATGAATGCGTGAATATAAATAGACTTACCGCTACCTGTCGCGCCGGCAACGAGCAAGTGGGGCATTTTGGCGACATTAGAGAAAACAGCCTTACCTGCCACATCTCGTCCAAGTGAAACAAGCAAAGGAAGGTCAGAATTGGCGTATCCTTCTTCTTTGAACAAGCTTGCCAGTCCGATAGTTGTTTTTGTGCTGTTGGGCATTTCAATGCCAACTAAAGATCTTCCCGGAATTGGCGCTTCTATTCTTAATGGATGAGCTGCTAAGGCGAGAGAAAGATCATTTTGCAAGGCGATAATTCTTGAGAGCTTAACTCCTTCCGCCGGCTTTAGCGTGTATTGCGTTACGGACGGTCCGATGTTTATTTCTCCCAATTCCACATCTATGCCGAAGTTTTGCAAAGTCCTTTTTATAATGTTGGCATTAGCCTTGATGTCTCCGCTGGAAGGCTTGCCTCTGTCACCCTCAAGCAAACTGAGCGGGGGAGGGACAAAGTCGGAATGTCTTCTTTTTAAAACAGCGTTCATTTCCGGAATATCGTCTTCTTTTTCTTTCGGATCGTTTTTTTTGCCGACAGTGGATTTTTTTATTTTGTCCGAGTTTTTTTCTTCTTTTTCAGTATCGGCATCTTTGTCTTTTTTTGGTTCTTCGGCTGATGCCATTTTATTTATATGAAGGTCATCCTCATCTTCTTTGTCTTCTTTTTTCCACAAAGATTTTAACGCCAATGGCATATTTGTCATTATTAAAATTGAAGCGAGAGCGATGCCGACAAGAGCGATAAGACTTACTGAAAAATCAAAAAATCTCATTAAGGGCAGAGAAACAAAATGGCCGATGTAGCCACCGGTTTTTCCTCCCCAAATTACGGAAATCGTCCCGAGACTGCTCAAAAGAAAAATAGCCGTCCCGAAAATTGTATGACTGACAAGGCTTGGTCTAATGGAGTAGAACAAAGAAAAGGAAGTGAAAAACAAAACCAAAGGAAGAAGGAAGAAACCGTTGCCGAAAAGGGATCCGAATATTTTATTTATAAGAGTTCCAGCGATGCCCGCTTTGTCAAAATAAGATAAGATAAAAATTAGACCGAGAACAAACGCTCCTATGGCAAAAATAGAATGTTTTGTTTCTCGACGCAATTCCCCCAGGAGCTTTATTTTGTTGGTGGAAGACGCTTCATCATTTTCGCGACGATTTTCTTTCTTTTCTTTTTTATTTTTCTTGACCATTGAATCTTGAATTGGTAAGCAAGAAGTAAAAATGTTTCTTTCGTAATCATTTCCCTCTTCATCAGTGATGGAGAAAGGAATGTTTTGACTTCTTGCGATTAAGTATTTTTATTAATTATACGCCCGCAATCTAAAAACTCAAAAAAAGCAATGTGGCAGAATTGATTTTTTAATTATGTCCATTACAATGTCTTAAACGGACAAAAAAGAGAAACATTTTTAACGGACAAACCAAGATAGCATTATGGACAACATAAAAGACATTTATAGTTACGTAACAGACAAGGTTCAAAAGATAACCAGTGCTCTGTATAGAGTTACTGATTTGTTGTCCGATAAAGAACCTCTCAAATGGACACTAAGAGATAAGGCCATAGGACTATACGACGAACTCGTGTCCATTAAAAACACAAAAGACAAAGATCGTTTATTGGACGATTCGTTAAAAAGTTTTTCGCAAATCACTAAATCTTTAGAATTGATTTCTTCCGGTGTCTGCGTTTCAAATCGTAATTTTGAAATCCTCAAAAGGGAATACTCCTTATTAAGAGACTTTATAGAAGGGAAGAAGTCCGATATGGCAAATGATCCAAAAATTCTTTTGGAAATGTCGATGTTTAACAGCAAAAAAAAGCAAGAAACAAATACACTTATAAACAATGGACATAGAAATTTAATAACTGGCATCAATGAACCCGAAACAAACTCATTTTACGGAGAAGGAAAACAGCAAGAAATAAACCCTCAAAGCAGGAAGGGCAAGGTTCTTGATTTGCTCAAAAGCGGACCAGCAAAAAGCGTTAATGAAATAGCTATTAATTTCAGCGGAGAAGTAAGTGAAAAATCAATCCAAAGAGATTTGCTTGATCTGGTGAAGATGGGAAAAATTTCAGCCATGGGCGATAAGCGGTGGCGAAAGTATGAATACGCCAAACCCGTTGACTTCCATATCTAAATAAGCTATATTGTACCCAACAGGTAGAACACAATTTTATTGTGATTAAAACAATTAAATCCCATATTTAGAGCGATAACTTAGGAATTATTCCGAAGTTATCCACATTGTCATTTGCGTTGCTCTCTTGATGGGATATAATAGTTTGAAGCAGATAAATTTAGCGGAGATTTTTATTGTTGAATGACCGCCTTGATGGAACTTTGAAAATAAAATAATTGCGAAAGTTAAGATTGACATAGAGAATATTTACGAAATATTTCCGAAAGAAAAACTTAAATTGCAAATTGACAGAAAAAGATTAACAGGATTATTAGAATAGTTGCGTGATGGGTTTGGTTTTGTCGAAATCAAATTTTTTCACGCAAGAAGAAAATTAAAAGATTAAAAACATTATGAATAAATTTAAGACAAAAATATTCGGTTTGACTATCGCCGCTTTGTTGTCTGTTGGAGCCTTGGTTCCGGCAACATCATCAGCTCTTACAATAGATGAGTTGATGGCGCAAATAACGGCGTTGCAAGCCGAGCTTCAGAAAATGCAAGGAACAACTTCAACTGTTTCAACAGCGAAGTGTTCATTTGCTCGTTCCTTGACCGTCGGGTCAAAGGGCGAAGATGTGACTTGCTTGCAGAATTATTTGAAAGGAGCCGGACATCTTACAGTCAGCGCAACCGGATTTTTCGGTTCATTGACGAAAGTCGCCGTTATGAAATGGCAATCAGCCAATTCAATCGCTCCGGCTTTCGGATACTTCGGTTCAGTATCAAGAGCCAAGTATGACAGCTTGATGGCGACAGTCGTCAGCTCATCATCTTCATCAACTTCAACTTCCTCAACTGGTTCATCCAGTTCAGTTGTTGCCGTAGGTGGAGCTTTGGCGATAAATTCAGCCACGCAACCAGCCAATTCATTGGCTGTGATAAGCGCGGCGAAACTTCCTTTCACCAAGGTTACTTTGACAGCCGGAACACAAGATGTAACGGTTACGGGTATCACAGTGGAAAGAACGGGCTTAGCGGTTGACAGCGTGTTCGCTGGCGTAGTTCTTTTGGACGAAACCGGAGCTCAGCTTGGAATCGCCAAGACCTTGAATTCTGATCACAGAACAACCGTAGGAGACACCGTTACCATAAAAGCCGGACAATCAAAGACTTTCACGATTGCTGGTAATATGGCGGACAACTCTGGAAGCATTATGACTAATGCCGCCGGACAAGTTGCCTCGCTTTCTGTTGTTAGTGTTACTACATCAGCGACCGTCGCTGGAAGCCTTCCTATAACAGGAGCTTCACACACAATTAACGCTTCATTGACCATTGGTTCAGTCACAATGGCAGTAGGCGCCAATGATCCGCAAAACAACCCGTCAAAAGAAATCGGCACAACCGGTTATGTATTCTCGGGAGTTAAGGTTACTGCCGGATCAGCAGAAAAAATCAGAGTTACTTCAATCAGATGGAACCAATCAGGTTCAGCCGCTGTTTCCGATTTGGCAAACATTAAGACTTATGTTGAAGGCACTGCCTATGACACAGTCGTTTCGTCAGATGGAAAATACTACACTTCAACCTTTGGTTCAGGAATTGTCGTAGACAAAGGAGCCAATATACAGATATTGGTCAAAGGAGATGTTTCTGGCGGTTCAGGAAGGACAATAGATTTTGACATCTATAAAACCACAGACTTGGGTATTACAGGAGAAACATTTGGATATGGAATCACTCCTCCAAACGGAAGCGACGCTTCTGGAACGGACGATTCAGCTTTCCACCAAAGTACCAATCCTTGGTATGATGCTTCTCAAGTCACAGTTTCTTCAGGAACTTTGACAATTGAGAAGGCTTCATCTGTATCCGCTCAAAATATTGCTATCAATTTGTCTAATCAGCCGTTGGGCGGATTCAGCGTAGAAGCAAAAGGAGAAGCGGTTTCAGTTACCAATATGGTATTCAGACTAGCCTCATGGGCTGGTACGGGAGCCACAGCTAGCACGCAAGACATCACCAGTATTACTTTGGTTGATGAAAACGGCACAGCTGTTGCTGGACCGGTAGACATAGCCGCTACAGCCGCCACAGTTACTTTCACAGACACAGTCACTTTCCCAGTTGGAAAGAAAACCTACACTTTGAAAGGTAAAATCGGCACAGACTTTGCCACCAATCAAACGATCTCCGCTTCAACCACCCCATCAGGATGGACAGCGACAGGTCAGACAACTGGCAATTCAATCACAGCTTCTCCGTCATCAGCCGTCACTGGCAACACAATGACGATCAAAGCTGCTGTAATAACAGCTTCAGTGTCCGCTTCACCGGCTTCACAAACAGTTGTTGCTGGAGCCCAAGCTTACACTTTTGCTAATATTCAATTGGATGCTACGGCTTCAGGAGAAGACATTAAGTTCAATACTGTTCCATTAACTTTCGTTAATGGCGGTACTGCTTCATATGTCACCGGATGTACGATTTACGACGGTTCATCAGCTTTGAACTCCGGTTCAAATGTTGTTGCCGAACCTACAGCCTCGCAAACATTTACCTTAGACACAGGGTTGACAGTTTCCAAAGGAACAGTCAAGACACTTGCTCTTAAGTGTAATATCGCTGGATCAGCCACATCAAGCTCAACATTCTTGTTTGGTATTCCGGCGGCGGCCAGCTGGACAGGCACAGGCTTGACATCAGGTCAATCAGCCACAATTACAGCTTCAGCCGCAAACTCAGGCACAATGACAATTGGAACAGGTAGTTTTACAGTTGCTTTGGACTCTTCAAGTCCGTCATACTATTTGGCGGCCTCGAATACAACAGGCAATGTTGCCGGTATTCTTAAGTTCCATGCCAACAACGAGCAAATCAACTTGCAAAAGGTTTCGTTGCAGTTGACAAACCCGACAGCTTCATCTTCTCCGAACGACATAGTCAAGTTGACTTTGTGGGACGGTTCAACGCAAGTTGGAGAAGCGATCTTCACCGGTAGCAACAGAAATGCCACTTCAACCTTGACTGGTTCATTCAATATCGCAAAAGACAGCGATAAACTTATGACCATTAAGGCAGACTTGGCGGAGGTAAGCTCAACCGGTATTGGCGCGCAAGGAGCTGTTGTCGCCGTTGATTACGATGGCGCGGACACAACCGGCACGCAGGGTGTTGGTCAAAGCTCTGGAAGCACTATCAGCCAAGGTTCATCTTCAGACACAGCGTCATCAGGATTTAGAATGTTCAAATCATACCCGACAGTTGCCAAAGTCGCTGTTCCGACAAATACTTTGAACAATGGTTCAATGTCATTGGCTAGATTCAAAGTCACTGCCAATTCCACGGGAGATGTTGGTTTGTATAAATTCTCAATCAGAATTTCCACAACCACCGCTGTTGTGTCAGCTGTTAACGCTTACGCTTACACCGATTCAGGATTCTCAAACGCAGTATCCGGAGTTGGTTCGTCAGGTAAGTTGTTGAACACGGATTTGAACATGACAACTGGATGGGCTTCAGCAAGCACACAGCTTGATATTTATCCTCAAACAACAGCTGCTGCTTCAACAACGCTTCAAATTCCAGCCGGTCAATCCAGATACATTGATGTAACTGCCACAATTGCTTCAGCTACAACAGGGGCTTCCGTTTCAACGCAAATTGAGGGAGATGCCGCTTATGCAAGCGCTTCTACTTTGATGAGTTTTTACAACACGCTTGATACGGATACTCACAATGACTTCATCTGGTCGCCGAATGCTACAACCTCTTCAACCCTTCTACATAGAGATTGGACGAACGGTTATGGCGTGTCAGGTTTGCCTTCAGGCAACTTGAGCGCGGAAGTAATTTCTAGGTAATAACCGCTTGTGTTCCTCAGTCAGCCGAAAGGTTTGATTGCGGAAGGTTAGCAAAAACCCCGCCCTCTTTCGAGGGCGGGGTTTTTGTGTTTAATGTTCAACCTGCCACGTTGAACATTGAAACATTGCTTTTGACTTACTTTTTGTTAGAATGTTGAGTATGAAAAACAAAATAATTTTTATAATCTTTGTTTTATTGGTTTGCGCCGGACTTGGTTTTTATTTTTATCAAAAATTAGTTTCTAAAGACAAAAATATAGATGCGTCCAATCAATTGGTCGGCAATAATAATGTGATTAATATCGGCGATGTCGCGATACAAGGCGAAGGGGATATGAGTGGGGTCAAAATAGAACAAGTTGATGTGACGAATGATGAGCCAGCAGTAAAGATCCCTGTTCCAGACTTGGACAGAGAAATAAAAATAACTGGCAATATGAGCGAAGATGCTATAAAAATAGCCACCAATAAAATCAAAGATCTTTCTGCTCAGCTTAAAAAAGATAACGATAATCTTGAAAATTGGTTATTACTGGGCATCTATCGTAAAATGATAAACGATTACGAAGGGGCGAGGCTGGCGTGGGAATACGCTGGCGCTATTAGACCGAAAAGCCCCACACCATTCAATAATCTCGGCGAGCTTTACGCTTATCAGCTCAAAGATAATGCAATGGCCGAAAAAAATTATCTTAAGGCGATAGAAAATGACCCATCGGCAATTTATATTTACCGAAATTTCTTTGACTTCTATCGTTATTTTGTTAAAGATATGGCAAAAGCCCGAGCCCTTCTAGAAAAAGGCATCGCCACCAACCCCTCCAACCCCTCCAACCCCTCCACTTCCTCCGACCTCAAAAATCTCCTTCAATCCATACAATAACCATACAAAGGGTTACCCTTTGTATGGTTATTGTATGGATTGGGGTTGGTGTATAATACACAACAATGG
>ERZ1292633.6106-Hain-H41-02um-R1-6106-length-10630-cov-20_pt1 | contig 10630 bp, 13 predicted proteins | sample MGYA00564406_ERZ1292633 | MGnify/ENA primary metagenome ERZ1292633 (study PRJEB36523, sample SAMEA6512639) | groundwater metagenome | collected 2019-01-08 | study: AquaDiva: Metagenomics assemblies of 32 groundwater samples
GTCTGCGTGGAGAACATCACCACCCATCAATCCGACGAACCGCAACAGGCGCAGGTGTTAGCCACGAACCTCTTCGAGCGGATCGGGGATGAGTGGCTGCTGATACATCATCATGGATCGGCTGTTATGGGATAAGACGGTCCTCTCTCTGTGCTCGCGGATCGCGCGCCCTAGGAAGGGCCTCGATCGACGGGCGCAGTGGAGAGAGGAACCGTCTCATCCCATTGTTTAAGGGGTGGGGGAAAAGAAAAGATCGTTCGACGGGCGCAGTGGGGGGAACCATTTAGCCCGTGACTTTTTGCCCCTATCGAAGTGTGTAGCCGACCGCGCTACACTGCAAGGATATGCCGCAGTAGACCTAATAGTTAGAGGCGCAAAGACCGATGCCCCGACACCCCGAGAAACTCGTCACAGTTCTAGGGTCTGCGTACTTTCAGCCTATCGCCGATCTAGTTGAGCGTCTCATTCAGAGGAAGCGGACCAGACCCACGCGCGTCCAGTCAACGCATGACGAAAGCGGCTACGCGGCTGCGGGCGTACTGCTCTTGGTCGCCATGTTCGAGTCGTATGTCTCTCGCGTACGTTTCACGCAACCGAAGCTGGTGGCAGACGCCACACGAAGCGCCGTCGATGTAGTGCTCTCTGTTTTCCCGAAGCTTCGTCACAGGAAGGCGCTAGAAGATGTCTACGTACTAAGAGACCTGCTGATGCACGGCCATCTTTGGGAAATTGAATACGAATGGGGTGGTCCTGTGCCAATGGTTCTCAAGAGCGCAATACTCCACCCCGCATACGGAGACAAGAAGTTCCGGAGGCGCGTGAATTCCACTACACATCGAACAAAGGCCCTCAGCCTTTCCGCTTTCCCCTCTCGGGTCGATCGACGTGACCTGCTGAAGGTCTTTGAGACGCTCTGGAAGACACTACTCCGATTCGAGGTTCAGGATAGGTTTCAATGTTACGTTTCTCACTTGCACGTCCGATTCAAAGGGAAGCCCGTGCTCTTCGCCGACCTTCAAGGTGAGCTCAAAAGCGCACTCTAACCCTTCCATCGAGACGATGGCCCACGGGCTGCACCCATGAGCAACGCCTCATGTCAAACATCAGGCGTTGCCACGATTTGGGGGCTGATCTCGTTATCTCGTGAAAGGAGCAGAAAAATGAATTCGAAGCCCAAGGACGCGATGCAAACTGGGGGAATGTGCCATCTTTGGCGAAGCCCCGACGGCAACTTCAAGCATTCATTCCTTAAGCTTGATTTCGAGTGCGAGCCTGACAAGCGCCCGGGCATTGTTATTGTCGCGGACGAACATTATCAGCATGCTTTCTCGGCCGCAGTTAAAGATCTGCAGAGAGAGTTGCCAGCACTGTTACTGCAGGTTCAGGGAAAACCAGTTGCCTACTGGTGGCTAGAGCAAGATCAGAAAGAGCTCGAGAGGATTCTATCTGGCCTCACTGAACATCCCGTTTTCGCCGACACCAGATAAGAAGAATCTCTATCGCCTTAATGCCGAATTCGTTTAACCCGTCCGTCAACTGGACCGTAGAAAGCCAGTGCGTTCTGAGGTTCGACAATGAGGCAGGCAAGGGCGATCATCGACACTTCGGCGGCAAGGAAGGTCACTACACCTTCGCTACACCCGAGAAGCTGATCGCCGATTTTCAACGCGACATTGGGAGGTGGAACAATGAAAATAGTCACACTTGAAGTACGCTCACCTGGGGAAGGCATGAAGGAGTTCGTCCAAACTTGGAGGTCTGGGAAAGCTCAGCGGTCGGCGCGCATTGGCTTCGCGACGCCGGAACTCCTTTGGAAGGTTCTGTCAGCCAAACGATGGGAGCTGCTGAAGGTTCTTTGTGGTGCCGGGCCGGTCTCTATACGCGAAGCGGCACGTCGCGTTGAGCGTGATGTGAAGGCCGTTCACAGCGACGTGACGGCTCTTTTGTCCGCGGGCCTGCTAAACCGCACTGAGACCGGCAACATTGAGTTTCCCTACGAGGCCATAAAAGTTGAATTCCTTCTCCATGCGGCGTAGTCCTCCCACAGGCATAAGGTGGCGAGAGCTGTAACATCTGCGGACCTTTGCAGCGACGATAGCCCACAATATCCGCTCCGAACTGTCGAAAATTTCTTGCGGTATACTGAAAAGTCTTCTAGGATTTTTTTGTGGCCGAGTTCTCAATTAGTGGAGATAGGCGGGCCAATCTACTTGATAGCTCGATCTCAATCTTCGCTCACCTGCTCGTCAGCATCAATATCAAGAGAGGAGAAAACACATGGATCACATACTGTATTGGAATGGCGTTGCGCTGGAGGCCAATCGACGGGATTTCAGCAATGAACCGGGAAAGGATAAGCCGAATCCGGAACAGGGCGGACCGACGCTGAGTTCGCGCGCGCTGGCCATCGTGCATTTGGCCATGTACGATGCGCATGCTGGTGTCATCAATAGCCCGGCATTGCCGCGCTATCTGTCGTCGCCAGCTAGCCCTGCAGTGGGAGCTAGCGCTGCAGCTGCCGTGGCAGCAGCGGTCCATGCCTGTCTCAGTGCGTTGTATCCTAGACAAAAACCGCATTTCGATACAGCGCACCAGGCTGCTGGACTTTCTGGGCCGGGTCTGGCCGGAGGTCACAACTTTGGACTGGCTGTGGCTCAGGCCGTGCTGGCCGAGCGTTCCAGCGATCCAGGCGCAAGCGACAATGGGTATGCCGCTTCAATGCATCCTGGCGGCCATCGGCCTGATCCCGCCAACCCGGGGCAGGGTCATCACGCCCCGTTTTATGGCGCTCGATCGAAGTGTTTTGCCGTGACTGCCCGGCATGGACTGGATGTGCCGCCTGCGCAAGGCGGCGCGGAGTACGATAAAGCCGTCAAGCAGGTTCGTGGAAAAGGAATAACCCCTGAGTTGATGGGGACGTTGCCCACTTCGTACAGTAAGCGCACGGTCGATGAAACCCTCATTGGGCTGTACTGGGCGTACGACGGTCCACGCGAGCTTGGGACACCGCCACGCCTGTACAATCAGATCGTGCGGGAGGTCGCCGTATCCAAGGGCAACTCCGTCGATGATAACGCGCGATTGTTCGCGTTCGTCAATGCCGCTATGGGCGATGCCGGAATTCTGGCGTGGGATCAGAAGTACATCCACGACTTCTGGAGACCGGTGGTAGGGATTCGGGAGCATGACGAATCGATGGGGCCTGCGGCGCCCACACCGACAAACAATATCGACAATGACTGCGATCCGGCCTGGCTACCCCTTGGTGCGCCAGCGAGTAACAGCGCGGATCGCAATTTTACTCCACCGTTCCCTGCCTATCCTTCCGGTCATGCCACATTTGGCGCGGCGGCCTTCCACATCGTGCGTCTGTTCTATGGAGTGCCGGCCGGCACCCGTGCGGCGGATACGGTCTACAGCGGAACTTTTGTATCCGATGAACTCAACGGTGTGACGCGCGACAACGCGGGCACCGTTCGACCGAGGCATGTGCGGGCGTTTCCGCGCGGCCTTTGGCAGATGATTGAGGAGAACGGCTTTTCGCGCGTATTCCTCGGTGTGCATTGGTCGTTCGATGCCTTCGCGTTGGATGGCGGAGGCAAACCTGATCTCACCCGCAACATTGGCGGCGTTCCGCTCGGTCTAAAGATTGCGGAAAATATCTTTGCTGCCGGGGGCGGCAAAGCGCCGGTCAAGTCCACAGTCGGTCCTCGCCCGTAACCACTTGGTCAAGCAGACGGCTAGAAGGCTCGGCCTTCTGGCCCACGCGTCCGTCCAACGTTATGTTTTAGGTGCAGCGGCGGTGGGGGCTTCTTCAACGCGGATGGTGTTCGCCCATTCGGCGACAAGGGGGTCTCGCTCTTCCATTGTCATCCCGGCATACTTCATAAACATCTGGGGGCCTTTGCGGCGGCGCCAGGTGAGATAGCTCAAGAAATGGGCTCGGCAAATACTGTGGGTGCCGGCGGGAGCATAGACTTTGGCTTGGCAGCCGTGAATCATACATCTGAGATCGTGCATCGCGTTCTCCAATTACGAGCCATAGTATGCAGAACGGACGGGGTGATTATCAACCTTGACCTGTTGCTCTCGTTCCGGTAAGTCCATTGCCATGATGGGTCTACTTCCTATTTTTCTCCTGCTCTTGGCCAGCCTTGTTTCCCTTTCGAGCTGTACGTCAGCGTCACGAGAGGGGCTTCCTCCTGGGAGTCCCTTTGCCGAGACGGCTGCCGTTTCGGCAAATCTGTTGCCTCAAGGGATTGCGGTGGGAGATGTGACGAGCCAGTCGGCCCTGCTTTGGCTGCGGACCGATGGGCCGATGATGGTACAAATCGAGTGGGCGACGGTGGCAGCCTGGGACAGCCTATCGAAGCTTGGGATAGACGTCACTCCTGTGGCACGGACGCCGTTGTTCACGACCGGCCAGGAAACGGACTTTACCCTGGCGATTTCCCTAGAAGGGCTGACACCGGCCACACGATATCGATGGCAGGTATTCGCCGGCACGAAGGCCCGTGAAGGCGCACCGACTGGGGCTGGAATGGCGGCACAAGGGGAGTTCACGACGCTTCCCGATGTGCGGAGTCATATGCCTGTGACCTTTGCCTGGAGTGGCGATCTAGGAGGTCAGGGGCGTTGCAGGCGTGGCGCTGCCGGATACCCGATCTTCGATGTGATGCATGCTCAGCACCTCGATTTCTTTCTGTTTCTTGGCGACTCGATATACGGCGACAACCCCTGTCTGTCTCCTCCGAACGAGCCTGGCGCTGACTTTCTGGCGGCGACCCTGCCCGAGTACCGCGCACGTCATCGCTACCAACGGGGTGCGGGTGCGCTACGGCGATTTTTGGAGACCACTCCAGTCTATGCCATTTGGGACGACCATGAAGTGCGGAACGATTTTTCAGGGCCCTTTGAGAGCCAGATGCCTGCTGGGCGTCAGGCGTTGCGCGAGTATTGGCCCATCCGCGTGGAGCCTGATGATCCCCATCGGCTCCATCGAAAGGTGCGTGCCGGAGCAGATCTCGAAGTGTTTATCCTCGATACGCGGCAATATCGGAGTTTGAATGCCGATCAAGATGGTCCGGCGAAGACGATGTTGGGAGAGAAGCAGCTTCAATGGTTGCTGAGCGGACTTACAGAGTCGACTGCGACGTGGAAAGTGATTGTAACCACGGTGCCGCTATCCATTCCGAAGGGAGGAAGCGCCGACGGCTCAGGGAACGATGGCTGGGCCGGGGGGCCTGGCATCCCAGGGTTTGAGCGGGAGCGTCAGGTGATTGTGGACCACATTCTCGGCCAAAGAGTGAAGAACGTGGTGTTCCTGGCAGGCGATGTCCACTATGTGCAAGCGAATGAATACGATCCGAACGGTGACGGGATTCCTGATTTCCATGAGTTTGTGGCTGGTCCATTGTCCGCCGCGCCTGGCCGACTGGCGCCGGCCAATATGGAATTGCGACCGACCAGGTTGATAAATGAAGGCGGGTATATGAATTTTGGCCTGGTGCAAGCCACGAAGGCTTCCTTTGATGTGACAGTCCTCGACGAGACCGGCGCCACGCGGTTTTCGCATCGCCTATCTGCCAAATAACCGGGTGTATCTGCGAAAGTCCTCTTGAAATCTGGATGGGTGGCCAGTTACGGTACTCAATCGTTGTGCGCGGCTGTGTGCATGCGAGGCTTGTGCGGGGTGCGTGATGCTGTTGCAGCTGATTTCTGTGTTGGGTGCCTTGATGGTGCTGTCTGCCTATGGCCTGATTCAGAGCGGGGTCTGGAGTGAACTGAACGCTGGATATCTTGCGTTGAATATCGTCGGGTCATTGCTGCTAGGGATTGTTGCGATTGAGGATCAGCGGGTTGGATTCATTTTCTTGGAGTTTGCGTGGGCCGGCCTTGGGTTGGTCGGCGTTGCCAGGGCCATGAAGGCCCGGCGTATTGCTAGTTAATTGTGTTTGGATGAAAGGACTACACAGATGGCAGGGTTGATGTCAGCGGATGAGATATTTGAACAGGCTCAAAATGCCGCGGCGGCGGCGACGGGGCTCGATGAGAAGGCCATGCAGATCGATTACCCGGCACTAAAAGAAAAGTTTCGTGCAGCCTTGGGGGATCGCAAAGTCGCGCGCTGCCACATCAACAAGTTTTTGCCGGAGGGTTACGAAGATCAGGGGCGCTTTAATCTCGTGCTGCTCACCGCGGGCAACGTGCTGTTCGACATGGTCATCGGCGATTCGTATTTTCGCTACGACGTGCTGTCGGTCGGCCAGTTGGACAAGGTTCAGCTGATCGATGCAATGTGGGACAACAAAGAAAAGCGCCGGGAGGAACCGTTTCTCAGCCTTCGTCTGATGCATGGCGAAGAAGCGCACCTTCTGTTGGCGTTGGACGATGAGGAACGGGCCAGTCTACTGAAGTTTGGGTCGGCGGTTATGGCAGCGCGAAATCCAGAAAAGTAGTTGTTTCTGAAGCGATGTGCCTCCAACCCCTACGTGCTCATGGCTCCAGCAAGGGAACCAGCGCAGCGTGGCCTTTTTCGCGTGCACGATCGACCGGTCGTAGGCCTTTATCATCCTTCGCCGTCTTGTCTGCTCCCTTCATCAACAGCATGACCACGATCTCCTGGTGCCCTTGTTGTGAGGCGACATGGAGAGCCGTCCATCCGTTCGTCGTCACCGGTATCACCTCTGCCCCTTTGTCCAATAGCAGTGCCACGATCTCCCGATGTCCCTTGCCCGCTGCGATGAAGAGAGGGGTCGCATTGTTGCCCAACCGTACTTGCTTGATGTCCGCGCCACGATCCAACAGCAGGGCGACCACGTCACGATGCCCTTCTTGGGCCGCGATAAAGAGAGGGGGGTCGCCGCTCTCCGTTCTCACCTGTTTCACATCTGCGCCCTTATCCAACAGCAGTTCCACCACGGCTCGATGGCCCATCTCGACGGCGATGTGAAGCGGGGTCGCTCCGTCCATCGTCACCTGGTTCACATCAGCGTCTTTGTCCAGTAGCAGGGCCACAGCGGCTTGATGTCCCTTTTCAGCTGCCCTGTATAGCGGAGTGATTCCGTCCTTGTCTGCCGCGTTGACGTCGGCCCCTTTTTCGATGGCTCTGGTGATCTCGCCGAGATCTCCTTTGTACGCCCCCGCCAGCAACGTTTCATCCATCGGCCGCATGGCCAGGATCATCGGCATCAGTCCGAACACGGCTATGAGAACCATCCAGCGTTGTGTCATCTGCGGGCTAACTCTTTACGTAAAATGGCAAGGTGTGGACGGTGGCAGGATATTTGCGACCGTCGAATTCCACCGTCAGCTCAGTGCCTGCCTTGCTGAAATCCCGCAGCGGAAATCCGAAGGCGATCACTTGATTGAGCTGCGGCGAATGGGTCGCGCTGCTGACCCAGCCGACTTCCCGATCTCCGCTGAATAGCTTGGCACCCCTCGGTGGGATGATCGAGCCATTCATAACGAGCCCGACTAAGTGCCGCCGCACGTTGCCGTAGGTATCCATCCTGGCCACGACTTCTTGCCCTGGATAGCAGCCCTTATTTAAGCTGAATGCTTTCCCTTCCAAATTCGCTTCCGGTGGGACGATCTCTTCGTTGAGGTCCGGCCCGGCCTTCGGCAGGCCTGCTTCGATGCGGAGGGCCTCACGAGCCTGACCGCCGACTGCCTTGATGCCGTATGTCGCGCCGGCCTCCATGAGCCGTTCCCATGCCGTATGGAGGGCATCGGCAGGCAGTAATACTTCAAGGTCTGCCTCTCCGGTTTCTTCTGTACGCAGGACGAGCGCGGTCTGGCCGCCGATCTTGGCTGCAATGGCGCTTACCGGCTTGAGATCGCTCATCTCGACGCCGAAGGCGGAGCTGACTGTCGCGCAGGCCTTGGGCCCACTGACAAGCAAGAGCCCCCAGGACTCTACACAGTTCTCCATCTTCGCTTTGATACCGTAGAGCAGAAATTTCCTAAGCGCTTGGAAGGTGGCGTCGCCGACCTCGCCGACATCTTCCACCCACAGACTGTCGGATAGTGTATAGACTCGAAAGTAACCGAGCATCTTACCCTTGTGGGTGAGAAAGCTCGAATAGCGGCCCTCGCCTGGCTGAAGCGGGAGAATATCGTTGCTGATGAGACCCTGCAGCCATTTCACACGATCGTCGCCGGTGACACGGATTTTGCCTCGATGCGAGAGGTCGGAGAGTCCGACTGCCTGGCGCACTGCCTGATATTCCGCGAGCCATTTGCCATAGTGGGCAGGCATCTCCCACCCGGCGATCTCTTCAAAGGTCGCACCAATCTTTGTGTGGTGGTCGTGGATGGGTGAGTGCTTCATGAAAATTCCGTGAAACGTGAAACGTTAGGCGTGAAACGAAAGACAGAGTTTCGCCCTATATGCCTCACGCCTCCCCCCTTACGCCTATTGAAAGAACTTCCTCCACCAGGTCTTTGAGTCGAGAGGAGAACTCATTCCGCGAGACGATCTTAGTCACCCTCAGCGCTTTGGCCCGGTTAAACGTATCGACTTCTTCGTGATTGGCGAAAGCGAGGATGGGAATAGCCTTCATGCTTACATCGGCTTTGAGCGTTTCCAGGGCTTGAAAGGCATCTAGCCGCTCGTCATTCATGTTCAAAATGAACGCTGAGGGGGTCGCGGCCAAGGCCTTTTCAGCGATGTCCTGCTGCGTACGAGCTCGTTCGATCTTGTAACCTTTCGACATCAGAGCGTCGCGGACTTTGGTATAGAAAAAGATATCGGTGACCGCCACAAGAATGGTCTTTTGGTCTGTCTTGTCTGTCTGGTTTATTTGGTTCATATCGTTTGTTTGGTTTATTTGGTGTCTGGTTGGCGTCGAGCCCCTATGTTCGGTAATTATTCCCCTTACCAAAGAAACGAAACAAACCAGACAAACCAAAGAAACCGTTTAGTTGAGAGAGCTGATCAGCCGTCCCAGCGCTTTTTTTGCCAAGGCATAATTGGGATTCAGTGCCAGGGCTTTCTTGTAGGAATCGATGGCCTCGGTCCATTGCCCCTTGCGCTCGTAGACCCGGCCCAGGTTAAGATGGGGGAAGGCCGGGCTCTCATAGCGTCTCGCCTGCAAGGCTTTCTGAAACCAGACAATCGCTTCATCGAGTTCGCCTTTTTCGATCAGATAGGCGCCGATGTCATTGTAGGGGTTGCCGAAGTCGGGATCCTGGGCGATCGCCTTATGACATTCCTCAATTGCGTCGTCGAGCCGGCCCATGAAGCTGTAGGTCCATCCGAGGAAGGTATAGGCCTCGGCAGTTGGATGAGTCTCAATCGACTTCTTGTAGAGCGTCACGGCCTCTTCCAGCTCGCCCTTCATCTGGCGCTCATAGGCCTGCTGGAAGAGTTGCCAGGCTTCCCGCTTGTCTTCTTCGTGGCCTTCGCCTTGTATCAGAAAGTCTTGAACGTCCATAGCCCTTCTCTATTCTCGTTTCTTAGCGGGAGTAACGGGGGTGGTCTCGACTGCGCGCGTCCAACGAGGGCCTTCTGAGGCCGCGCGTTGCGCGAGCAAGGAGACCACCCCCGTTACTCCTGCTTCAGCTTCTTCTTGATCAACTCTGCGCCGTAGCGCCCTGAGAGCAACATGGAGCCGAATGCCGGTCCCATGCGCGGGGTGCCGTAAACTGCCGCTACGGCCAATCCAATCACGAAACAGTTGGGATAGACCTCGCCGGTCCTGTCCATCACCTCTTCTTCGGATCGAGAAACCCACATGGCGCCGTTACCTGGTATGGCCTTGTAGAGATTGCGTTTATGCAAGAGCTCTACGACGACGGCATCGTGGCCCGTTGCATCCACGACGATCTTGCTTTCGAGCGCGATGGGGTCCACGTGGAGGATGTCATGGCCGGCCATTTCAGCTGTCGTATTATTGACCACCACGCCTTCGAGGATGCCGTCGCGACGTAAAACAAGATCGACGACTCTCGTCAGGTTCATGATCTTCGCGCCGCCTCTATACGCAGCAGCAATCAGTGCGCCGGTGGCGTGCGGGGGATCGACCATGTACATGCCCTCGCATTCCGTGATCTTCTTACAGGGTACGCCGATCTCTTCGAGGATCTCATTGGCCGGTTCGCAGATCGTGGCCTTGTTCATCAGGTAGCCACCCGTCCAAAATCCGCCGCCAAGGGCAAGACTCTGTTCAACGATGACCGTCCGGAATCCCATCACAGCCAGATCATGGGCGCAGATCAACCCGGAAGGCCCGGCACCGACGATGATCACATCGCTCTCGATCAATTGATCGAACTCTTTGTAGTACTCGCGAGCAATCTGTCTTGTGATGTCGCGCTCGCGTAATGGGGCTGGTTTTGGTTTTGCCATGGGGAACTCCTACCGGTAGATTTCTGCTCCGGTCTTTTTAAACTCTTCCGCTTTTTCCTTCATGCCGATTTGAATCGCTTGCTGTTCGTCCACCTGTAATTGTGCTGCATAGTCACGGACATCCTGCGTGATCTTCATCGAGCAGAAATGAGGGCCGCACATGGAGCAGAAGTGCGAGACTTTTGCGGCATTGTCCGGCAAGGTCTCGTCGTGGAAAAGTTTTGCCGTGTCCGGATCGAGCGACAGATTGAACTGGTCTTCCCAGCGAAACTCGAAGCG
>ERZ1292633.6107-Hain-H41-02um-R1-6107-length-10628-cov-6_pt1 | contig 10628 bp, 13 predicted proteins | sample MGYA00564406_ERZ1292633 | MGnify/ENA primary metagenome ERZ1292633 (study PRJEB36523, sample SAMEA6512639) | groundwater metagenome | collected 2019-01-08 | study: AquaDiva: Metagenomics assemblies of 32 groundwater samples
CCAACCGTTTCACGCATCTAGGCTGTGTCAGCATGACGCTCGAAATGCCGTTCAAAGATCATGACATGAACCCCGACGTCGCAAGCGGATGGTCTCCCGCGCGGTGCAAGGGGCTGGCACGAAGCTGCCTTGCGGTTTTGGCTACGATGGTTTGAGACAACCGCCCCATGCACATCAAGGAAGATGATCTCTCCGGCCCCGATATCCGCGCGCTGCTTGAAACGCATTTTGCGCATATGCTCGCCAATTCGCCCAAGGACAAATGCCACTTCCTTGATTTTGAAGGGCTGAAGGGCAACGGCGTCACCTTCTGGTCAATCTGGGACGGTGATGCACTTGCCGGATGCGGCGCGCTGCGCGAACTTGACGCTACTCACGGCGAGATAAAGTCGATGCGTACCCATGCCGATCACTTGCGCAAAGGGGCCGCCGCGCAGATGCTAGATCATATCATCAAAACAGCGTGCGAACGGGGCTATACCCGGCTTAGCCTTGAAACAGGATCGGGCGCGGCTTTTGAACCCGCCACCGCGCTTTATCTGCGCTATGGCTTCACGCTATGTCCGCCCTTTGGCGATTACCGCGAAGATCCGTTCAGCCGCTTTATGACGCTTGCCCTTTAGGAGAATCGTATGAAAGCCCTATTCCTTGCCGCTGCGCTTGTTTCCTTTGTCGGGATCGCCACAGCGCAGACGCCGCCGCCTGTTCCTGCTTTGGCGACCCCAGCGCCGCCCAAGACTTACGCCACTGTCCGTGTGGTTCTCACTACCAGCCTTGGCCCGATTACCGTTGCGCTGGAAAAGGAGCGCGCGCCGATCACATCGGCCAATTTCCTGCATTACGTCGATCAGAAGCGCTTTGATGGGATCAGCTTCTTTAGGCGCTCACAAGCGCCGGGCGAGCCGACCAAAGGCTTTGTTCAAGCCGGGACGACCGATCCAAAACGCGTACTGCCACCAATCGCGCACGAGCCGACGACCAAGACCGGCCTGACCCATAGCGACGGCGCGCTTTCGGCTCCACGCTTTGCCCCCGGTACAGCGCGCGGGGATTTCACGATCATCGTTGGCGGCGCACCGTGGATGGACGCCGACCCCAAGGCGCCCGGCGACAATTTGGGCTTTGCTGTCTTTGGGCGCGTGGTCGAAGGAATGGATGTCGTGGCCAAAATCCTTGCAGCACCTACCTCCACAACCAAAGGGGACGGCGTGTTCAAAGGCGAAATCCTTGAGCCACCTGTGCGGATTATCAGCGCGCGACGCGCCAAATAGAGAGGTGCCAATGTGGCCGATTGGCAACATTGGCTGTGTAAATACCGACAAGGCATATTTTTATATTGTGCGTCGCAGCATTTTCACGCACGGAAATGTCGTTGACGTCATCCAAGCCCCCCGTTTTTAAGAAACAGTGAGAGGCGCGGAACGACAACGCAGGCGGGACGATACGCATATTGATTGAAAGGAAAACCTATGCGCACGTCCTTTGGCTCACTTGTAGCCCTTATTCTCGCTGTGACAGCGACACCCGCATTTGCTGACGAAACCGATCCTCCACCCAACATCACTATCAGTGGTAGCGCAACACTGGTTTCGGACTACCGTTTTCGTGGTATCTCTCAAACTGACAAGCGGTTTGCCGTGCAAGGCACCTTTACCGTTGCCAGCAAAACCGGGCTTTATGCCACTGTCTGGGGATCATCGATTGATGATTATGTCTTCAACGGCGCGGATCAGGAAATTGATCTGAGCGTTGGGTATAAGAAGGCATTTGGTGCCACGACCGTCGATGTTGGCGTACTATATTATTATTACCCCGGCTCAGGCGGGATCACGTCGGACTTTTTTGAGCCTTATGGGTCTGTGACTTACAGCATTGGCCCTGTCTCGGCCAAAGCGTCGGTGGCCTATGCGCCCAAGCAAGCCGCGCTTCGGGTCGTTACCGGCGTCACCGAGAAACGCGACAATCTCTATGTCGCGGGCGATCTATCGGGGGGAATTCCGAACACGCCGGTCAGCTTATCGGCGCATATCGGCCACAATTTCGGGCCGAGCTACCTCTCGATCGGCAAGGAATATACCGATTATTCGATCGGCGCGAGCGTTACGCGCAAGAATATCACGCTCGGCGTCCAATATGTCGATACCGATGCCAATTTCATTACCCCGTCGGGGCGGAACGCCAGCAAAGGCGGTCTTGTCTTCTCGCTTGGGGCCAGCTTCTAAAAGCCTGTTTGCGGCCCGTGCTTATGCCGGGCCGCAACATGGTTGACTGCGCCCCCCGCTTTGGGGCAAGCGCGTGATCATGACTGATATTATCCCCGATCGCCTCTCGATTGATCCATCGAGCGAATATTTCAACGCTGATGCGCTTCAACGCGGGATTGGCGTCCGTTTCAAGGAGCGCGAGCGCAAGGACGTCGAGGAATATTCGATTTCCGAAGGCTGGATTCGGGTTCAAGCTGGCAAGACGGTTGATCGTCGCGGCAAGCCTTTGACAATCAAACTTAGTGGCCCGGTAGAAGTCTGGTTTGAAAATCCCGCCGCTGAGGAAACCCCGGCGGCGGAATAATCAGCTTTGTTTAGGCGACAAGTTTCGCCACAACAAAAGCGAATGCGGCGGCCATCGGCAATGTGCCAACCCATGACAGCAGAATGTTGCGCAGGACGCCCAAATCAAGCGTCCCATGTGCGGCACCAACGCCCGAAATCGCGCCGACCGCAACATGCGTAGTTGAAACGGGAAGTCCAAACTTGCTCGCCGCCAGCACCAGGAGGGCGGTGATGAAGTTTGCGGGAACCCCCTGCTGTGGATCAAGCGGCGTGATCTTCTTGCTCATCGTTTCAGCAACACGGCGTGACAGTAACAGTCCACCAAGCGCCATCGCACCGGCAATCGCAAGCAGCGAAACATTCGGCCCGCCAAGATTGACTGCCAGCAGAAGGGCGGCAAGCTTTGGCGTGTCATTGACCGAACGCGCAAAACAGATCGTGGCGGCGGAGATGATATGCGCCTTATCAAGCGTACCCGAAACGGTGGTGCGCGCAACGACCTCCCCGTGTACCGGGCAATTCGCTTCCGAGCCAATAACTACCTCTGGCATAGCGATGGTTGAGGCAAGCGCCGCACCATTTGCAACCGGCTGCGCCTTAACCACACAAACACAATCGGTTTCAGCCTTATATTTGGGCAGCACTTTATAAGCGAGGAAACCAAGCGTAGCAGAAATCACCGGGCTAAGCAGCAACGGCACAAAGAACGCCGTGCCGAGTTTGGCAATATTGACGTCACCCGTACCAATCGCAAGCCCAGCGCCGACAAGACCACCGACCAGCGCGTGCGTTGTCGAGATTGGCAGGCCCACGCGGGTTGCCGTCATGACCGTCGCCGCAGCGCCCGCCGCGACGGCAAGCGAAAAGGCGGGGAGAGCAACAACATCGTCAGGGACTAGCCCCTTGCCCGAAAATTGTTTGATCAGGCCATTGGCGAGGAGCACCGACGCGATACTCCCCGCAACCGCAGCGATGGTCGCAATGATCAGCGCACGGCGGTAATCGAGCGTTGCTGAGCCCCAGACGGTAGCAAAACCCTTAAAATTGTCGTTGGCACCGTTGCTGAATGCAAGGAACAGCGCAGCAACCGCAAGTAAAGTGATGATCATGGAGACTCCCCGAAAAAGTGGAAATTATTACATATTTATGACGAGATACGGTTAAGCAGCACAAAGAGTTGCAGCAACCCCGAAACATTCACAAAACGCTTTTTTGTGGCGATTCAGTGGGTTTTGCGACAGGCCAGTGAGATGATAGCCGCCCACCCACCACGATTACCGTTCAGTTTTGCCGGAAACGCATTTGAGGTTGTCGGCAGCAAAGCCCTCTATTGGTCTGCCCAAAATGCGCTGGTTGTCGCTGATCTTCATCTTGAAAAGGCGAGTTGGTTTGCGGTGCGCGGGCAGATGCTGCCGCCTTATGACAGTCTGGCCACGCTGCAGAGCCTTGCGGGGTTGATAAACGCAACCCAAGCGCGCGCGCTTTGGTGCCTTGGCGATAATTTTCACGATAGCGGCGGGGTTGAGCGCCTTGAGCCGACAGCGCGGCGCTTGCTTGGTGCCCTTACTGCGCAGCTTGATTGGCACTGGATCGTTGGCAACCATGATCCAGCCCTTGGCAGCACTATCGGTGGCACAGTGGTTGACGAAGCCGAAGTAAACGGTTTGATCCTGCGCCACCGCGCCCATCCAGATGAAACCCGCGCTGAATTATCAGGCCATTTTCATCCCAAATATCGTGGGCGAAACCGCAGCCGCGCCGTATCGCGCGCATGTTTTGTTATAAGTGAGACGCGGCTCATTCTGCCAGCATTTGGCGCACTAGCCGGGGGGCTTTCCGCCGACCACACTGAAGTTATCAGTATGGTCGGCCCAGCAGCAGAAGCACTTGTCCCGACCCAAGGACGATTGCTGCGCTTCAAGCTCTAACGAAACAGATTTGGAAAGGTTTTGCGCGCGCCGGCAAGCTTTGGCTTATCCCAACGCACGATATAGGGGTGCATCGGATTGCGGGTGAAGAAATCCTGATGATAGGCCTCGGCCGCGTAGAATTTACCGCTTTCGATCCGTGTTACGATCGCCCCGTCATAAGCTTTGGCGGCAGTAAGTTGCGCGATATAAGCGCGGGCAATTGTCGTTTGTGCGAGCGTTTGGGGGAAAATGGCCGAACGGTAACTGCGGCCAACATCTGGCCCCTGACGGTTAAGCTCGGTCGGATTATGTGCCGCTGAGAAAAATATCTGAAGCAAGCTACCATAGCTAATCACACGCGGGTCATAGACGATCCGCACAGCCTCTGCATGATTGGTGGCCTCGGTAATGACCGCATCATAAGTGGCTTCCTCGGCTTTGCCCCCAGCATAACCAGACGTTACCGATTTTACGCCTTTGGCATTTTCGAACACCGCTTCAAGCCCCCAGAAGCAGCCCCCGGCAAGGATCGCAACAGCTTGCATTTCGGCCTGTGCCGGATCGAGGGCCGGGGCTGGAATAATGACTGGTCGTTCGGCTGACCCCGGTGCGGCCAGCGTAAAGACGGCTATTGCCGCCACAATCACAAGCGGAACGCGTGTTTTCAATTGCATCTTGCTCATATCAATCACGCGCTTGCCTTAAATGTTAGTGCCGCCCCATTCATGCAATAGCGCTTACCTGTCGGCTTTGGCCCATCATCAAATACATGACCAAGATGCCCGCCGCAGCGCGCGCAATGCACTTCAACCCGCTCAGCAAAAAGCGAGCTATCCACAGATGTGCCCACAGCTTTTGGGACAGGCTGCCAGAAGCTTGGCCAGCCGGTATTGCTTTCAAATTTGGCGTCCGACGAAAACAGCGGCAGTGCGCAACCCGCACAGGAGAATGTGCCTTTACGCTTTTCTTTGTTGAGCGGGCTGCTGCCGGGACGCTCGGTCGCTTCCTGCCGCAATACAGCAAAGGCTGTCGGCGAAAGCCGCTTGCGCCACTGCGCCTCGCTCAATTTGAACGGAAAAATGCCCTTAGGATTGGCGTGAGCCATATTGGCAAAAGCAAGCGCTCCAAGGCTGAATCCACCGATTATAAGATGGCGACGCGAAAATACCACGGCATTGCTCCGACGTTATAGGATCTATTTATCCTATATTCGTAAACAAGGTCTTGTTGGTTTCACATCACGCAAATCAAATTATCGCAGCGCCGCACAGGCCGTCTGCATCCGAGTGCAGGCCTCGGTCAAAATTTCTTCGGATGTCGCATAGGAAATGCGGAATGCGGGTTCGAGGCCGAAAGCACCGCCGTGCACAGCCGCTACCTTAGCCTCATCAAGAAAATAGCCGATCAGCGTTTCATCATTATCGATCAGCAGCCCCTTGGGCGTCCGCTTTCCGATCAGCCCCGAAACATCGGGATAGACATAAAACGCACCTTCAGGTCGCGGGCAATGGACGCCGTTGATCTGGTTGAGCATGGAAATCACTAGATCACGCCGCCCCTTGAACGCGGTATTGCGCGCAGCAAGGAAACACTGATCACCATTTAGCGCAGCTGCAGCTGCTGCCTGCGCAATCGAGCACGGGTTAGATGTGGACTGTGATTGCAGCTTTGCCATCGCCTTGATCAACCACGCCGGGCCGCCAGCAAAGCCGATCCGCCAGCCAGTCATGCTATACGCCTTTGAACAGCCGTTGACCGTCAATGTCCGTTCATAAAGTGCTGGTTCGACCTGCGCGATGGTGGTAAATTTGAAATCATCATAGACAATATGTTCATACATATCATCGGCCATCACCCAGACGTGAGGGTGGCGCAGGAGCACGTCAGCCAGCGCGCGCAACTCATGCTCGGCATAAGCCGCACCTGTCGGATTGGACGGCGAATTGAGTATCAGCCAGCGCGTGCGCGGCGTGATTGCGGCCTCAAGCTGTTCGGGCGTAATCTTGTAATTCTGTGCAGCCGCAGCCTTGATGAACATGGGCGTCCCACCTGCAAAGTTCACAATGTCAGGATAGCTCACCCAATAAGGCGCGGGGATGATCACTTCGTCACCAGTCTCAACCGTGGCGACGAGCGCATTGAACAGCGTATGTTTGCCGCCAACATTTACGCTGATTTGATCAGGCGTATAATCAAGCGCATTGTCTCGCTTGAACTTCGCGGCAATCGCGGCTTTCAGCGCCGCAGTGCCGTCAACATTGGTATATTTGGTTTGCCCCGAGCGGATTGCTTCAATCGCGGCCTCCTTGACGAAATCAGGCGTATCGAAATCAGGCTCGCCCGCGCTCAGGCCAATTACATCAACGCCTTGCGCTTTAAGAGCGAATACCCGTCCGCTCATCGCGAGCGTTGCTGATGGCTGGATACGGTTGAGGGCAGCAGAGGTAGTGCGCATGGGACAGGCTTTCGGCAATAATGTTGCGGTGCAGCGTGGCTATAGGATTGGCTCAAGCGCGGGGCAAGCGATTGAACGCAATAAAAACCGGGACAAACGCTACTTGGCAAACAACTGACTATCGTCGGCAAAAGCCTTGAATTCAATGGCATTACCGCTTGGGTCATAGAAGAACATCGTCTTTTGTTCACCAACCGCGCCTGCAAAGCGCGTCGTTGGTGGAATAGCGAAGTCTATCCCTGCCCCCGCAACGCGCGCGGCAAGCGTATCAAATCCGGCCATATCAAGCACAACCCCGAAATGCGGGACAGGAACATGATGGCCATCGACGGCATTAGTAGCCGACGGGCGTACCGCACCAGTGACGCGATGCGCAACAATCTGGTGCCCGAACAAATCAAAATCAATCCAGTCGTCCGCACTGCGCCCCTCACTACAGCCAAGCACATCGGTATAGAAAGTCCGTGCGGCATCAAGATCATGCACCGGAAAGGCGAGGTGAAACGGTCTCAAGGTTTGGCAAGCTCAAGACAGCCCACCATATCGGGGCCCACCGCCTCATCAGCATTCCGCTTTGCCTTAGCGGCGGCAAAAAACTCTTCCTTTTTCAACCCCAGAACCACGTCGTTTTCGGATTCTGTGTTACCCTCGGAGCGCAGTTTGGCGCGTGCGCGGCTTTCAAGCACGGTCGCAAAAGTGACAAGCAATTTTGCATTGTCGGAAAAACCTTCACGTTCGCGTGCTTGCTTGGCAGCAAGCGAAACCATGGCGGCGCACTCGGTCAGCCCCGGTGGTGGTGGTGGCGGATCAAGCCGATCCATCAGCACGATACAGTTGATCGCGGCTTCAGGGGGGATTTCATTAACCCCGCTTTTTTGAAAATCAGCGACGGCGGCAAGAATAGCGTCGCGCACAACCTCACGCGTCCGTCCACCTTCGCCGGTCAGGGTCTCACCAACAACGCCGGCAAAATGGCTACCGCGCGATTTGAGTGGAGGGAGGCTGTCCCAATCACCGATGCCGCGCTCCTGCTCATTGGCCACAATCGCAAGGGCAGCAACACAGCGGACACGCTCCTTTTGTTCGGGCGTCAGCGGGGGCGGTGCTGCGGCAAATGCAGGAAGGGAAAGCGCAAGGACAAGCGCGGGAATGAGAATTATCTTCATATTATGCTTTTTCGCCGATAGCTGGAGGGGATTCAAGAGAGGCTATGCGAAAATATATTCGCGCGGCTATAGCGTTGTTGTGATCAACTACACCAAAATGATGATGTTCGGGCTTGGCTTGCTGTCAGCCGTCGGATTTGCGCCCATTGGCTTATGGCCAGTAACGCTATTGTGCTTCGGGCTGATGATAGCGCAGGTCGCCACATCCCCCACATTAAAGGGCGCATTTGCGCGCGGATACTGGTTTGGCGTCGGCCATTTCATTGTCGGCCTCAACTGGATCGCCGGTGCATTCGCTTATCAGGATACGATGCCGCCGTGGCTCGGCTGGATAGCCGTGGTTTCGCTGGCACTTTATATTGCGGTTTATCCAGCACTTGCAGCGGCGATTGGATGGCGGTGGGGCCGCAAACACCCCCCCGCATATGCCCTGATATTTGCGGCTGCGTGGATCACCACCGAATGGCTCCGCGCAACTGTATTTACCGGCTTTGCCTGGAACCCGCTTGGGGTGATATGGCTGCCTTTGGTCGGCATTCCCCGCATCTTTGCCCCCTTTGTAGGCACATATGGTCTAAGCGGCATCACTATTTTGATCGTAGGAGTGCTGACGCGGTGGGTACCGAACTGGTTAGCGCGCATCCGCGCGCATTATCGCGAAGGCAAAGACGAATGGCTTTCTATGGTCATCGCTCCAGTGATGTTCGCGACATTTATAGTGCTCGGTGCTTATTCGATGCGTTATGTTGCGCTGCCCGAAACCACAGCATCGAATCAACCGCTGCTACGCATCGTCCAGCCCAATATCGGTCAGCAGGATAAGCATATCGAAGCCTTTACTGAGGTGAATTTCGCCAAGCTTGCAAAACTTACTGGCAAGCCCAGCGCGGTTCCGCGTCTCATCCTTTGGCCCGAAGCCGCAATCCCCGATTATCTTGAAGAAGAGCAATGGGCGCGTGAGCGCGTTGCCGAGTTGCTTGGGCCGCATGACATGCTGCTCACCGGTGGGACAGCGTTGATTTATGACAGGAAAGGCTTGCTCACGGCTGCGCGAAACAGTCTGTTCGCAGTGACACCCGAGGCAAAACTTGTTGGCCGTTATGATAAAGCACATCTGGTGCCTTACGGCGAATATTTGGCGCTGAGGTGGCTGCTTGAGCCGCTAGGTGCGACGCGACTTGTCCCCGGCACAGTCGATTTCCTCGCCGGCCCCGGCGCACGAAGCCTTGCCGTTCCCGGCTTTGGTAAGGTGGGTGTGCAAATTTGTTACGAGATAATTTTTTCGGGCGCAGTCGTTGACCGTGCCAACCGTCCCGATTTTCTCTTCAACCCCTCAAATGATGCCTGGTTCGGCGCATGGGGGCCGCCGCAACATCTCGCGCAAGCACGACTCCGCGCGATTGAGGAAGGGATCAGCGTCGTTCGCTCAACCCCCACCGGCATTTCGGCAATCATTGATCCGCAAGGGCGCATCCTCAACAGCCTGCCATATCAAAAAGCCGGATTTATCGAAGCACGCCTACCCAAAAGCGATCCGCCGACGCTATTCGCGCGGTTTGGCAACATGCTGTCGCTCGGCTTTGCGATCATGCTGTTCGGATTGGGAATTGCCCTCGTGCGAAAGCACCGCTAAAGGGCCTGCGAACCACACATAAAGTTTTCCTTATATCCACAGGAATATAGCCATGCGTCACGATTATCTCTTCACGTCCGAATCGGTTTCGGAAGGCCATCCCGACAAGGTTTCGGATCAAATTTCGGACGCCATCGTCGATCTGTTTCTGTCGAAAGACCCCGAAGCACGCATCGCCTGTGAAACCCTGACCACGACCCAGCTTGTTGTTCTTGCAGGCGAAATCCGCTGCAAAGGCGTTTATGAAAATGGCGCATGGGCGCCGGGCGCACAGGACGAAATTGAAGCAACGGTGCGTAAAACGGTCAAGGAAATCGGTTACGAACAGGACGGTTTCCACTGGAAAACGCTCACCTTCATGAACAATCTTCACGGCCAATCCGAACATATTGCGCAGGGCGTTGATGCAAGCGGCAATAAGGATGAAGGCGCTGGTGATCAGGGGATCATGTTCGGCTATGCCACCGATGAAACGCCTGACCTGATGCCAGCCACGCTGTATTACAGCCACAAAATCCTTGAGCGGATGGCCGCTGATCGCCACTCAGGCGCAGCACCATTCCTCGAACCCGATACCAAGAGCCAGGTTACGCTGCGTTACGAAGGCAGCGTTCCGGTTGCGGCAACTGCAATCGTCGTATCAACCCAGCACGCCCCCGGTTATGATAACGGCGCGAACGAAGCCACGCTCCACGCCTATGTGAAGCAGGTGGTTGCTGATATTTTGCCCGCCAACCTGCTGACCGAAACCGAGTATCATATCAATCCAACGGGCAGCTTTGAAATCGGCGGGCCTGACGGGGACGCTGGCCTTACTGGCCGTAAAATCATCGTTGACACCTACGGCGGCGCAGCCCCGCATGGCGGCGGCGCATTCAGTGGCAAAGATCCAACCAAGGTTGACCGCTCAGCCGC
>ERZ1292633.6108-Hain-H41-02um-R1-6108-length-10628-cov-5_pt1 | contig 10628 bp, 10 predicted proteins | sample MGYA00564406_ERZ1292633 | MGnify/ENA primary metagenome ERZ1292633 (study PRJEB36523, sample SAMEA6512639) | groundwater metagenome | collected 2019-01-08 | study: AquaDiva: Metagenomics assemblies of 32 groundwater samples
TTGCACAAGATGCACGCCACTCTCTTGTTTTAAAAGATTATAAACATTTTTGCCCGAAAGTGAAAAAACTATTTCTTTGTATCCGCCAATATCTGTGCGAGAAGAGTCCAATGTTTCAAGTGCGAATCCATTTCTTTCGGCAAAGCGGGAATACATTCTAAATAGATCTCCGGCAAAAAGCGCCGCCTCTCCACCCCCTGTGCCTGCCCGAATTTCAACGAGGGCGCCATTTATCTGTTCTGCCTTGGTAGACGTGAGTTCCTTGTATTCTTTTTCAAAGTCCGTGAGATTTTTTAAAAGTTGAGGCAATTCATCTTCTGCCATTTTTTTAAATTCGGATTCGTTTTCTGAAGACATTATTTTTTTATTTTCCTCTATATTTTTCTCAACGTCTTCAATTTTTTGAATTATAGCGATATGTTTTTGAAGTTCAGAAAATCTAGATGCTATATCTTTAGCTTCTTGTGGATGAGCTGAAAAAAGCTCGGGGTCGGCGAGCTTTTTTTCTAAATCCGCGTACTCTTTTTTTATGTCCAAAAAACGCGAATCCATAAGAAATAAATTATTTTTTACTCTTGGTGGCTTTAGCCGAACGTCTCTTGAATTTCTCTACGCGTCCTGCGCTGTCCATGATTTTTTCTTTTCCTGTATAAAAAGGATGGCAGGCGGAGCAAATTTCTACGCGAAGTTCCGCTTTGGCAGAACCTACTTTAAATTTATTTCCGCAAGCGCATACCACGTCCGCTTCTTGGTATTGAGGATGTATTTTTGGTTTCATATCTTTTTACCCTGTTAAATGCCCTTTGGGCAATCCCACTTTGTGGGATTATTTAACGGGGTGAATTATTTTTTTAAATTAGACTGAATTCTATAAGATACTAACATAAATATATTTTTGTGGCAAGGAGCGGGCGGGCCTTACTATTATTTTGGAAAAGAAAAACCCGCTTCTAGGCGGGTGTCATTTTGAAATTTCTGCAAGTAAATTTTGCAAAAATAGAGCGGGAGTTTTTGTTTATCCAGATATATTTGATTTCTGGCTTTGTTTTTGAACATTGATGTATGATAGCCTCAATAAGAGAAATTGTCTGACCGGGCTCAATGATTTTATAATCATCTTCATTTTCGTCTTCAACCTTACAAATTTTAATATCGGCTTCCGGAAAGCCGCTTTGGTAAACGATGTACTTTCCTGGGCTCAAGCCGCACTTCCTGAGAAGGGTCATATGCAGACTCCTTTTTCAAGGTTCTTTATCTCTTCTACACCGTGTGGAAGAGATTGTGATTAATCTATCACGACTTGTTCAAAAGGTCAAATGCTGGCTAAATTCTAGATTCTAAATTCTAGATTCTAATTCGTGGGTTGACATCAAAATTCATTATGCTAACATTTCTAGTATTGTAGTCGCCATAGACAAGAAGCACTCCGCTTACAAGGTGGGGAATAAGACTTCTCGAGGTGCTAAAGTTTTTGCGCAAAGTGATTTTGCGCAGAACAACGCTCTTGTGTGTTTGTGGGACCTCAAAAAAGGTCTTTTTTATTTTATAAACTAATAATATATGCCACGAACTAGACAACAAAAAGAATTAACATTGAAAGAGGCTGTAGAAAGCGTTTCTAAAGCCAAATCTTTGGTTTTTGTTGGTATGTCAGGCGTAAGTGTTTCCAAGCTTACAGATTTAAGAAAACAAATGCGCAAGCAAGGAGTCTCTTTTACTGTCATTAAAAAGACATTACTGAAAAAAGCTTTGGAACAAAATAACCTGAAGGCCGACAAAGAAGCTTTTGAAGACAAAAATATTTTCGGGGTAGCCATTGGTACAAATGACGAAGTGGCGCCGGCTAAAATAATTTATGATTTTGCCAAAAAAGAAATGATGGCTAATAAAAATTTTAAATTAAACATGTTGGGAGGATTTCTTTTGGGCGATTTCTTGACAGCACAAGCAGTAAACAATTTAGGTAAACTGCCCAGCAAAGAACAACTCATTGCCCAATTTGTCTGTACTATTGCCGCTCCGCTTAAAAATATGCTGTACACCCTCTCAGCGGTAAAAGATAAATTAAGCGCATAATAATTAATTTCCGCCCAAAGCGGATCAGCCTCTGGCTGAAAAATAAATAAATATGGAAGAAGAAAAAAAAGCAGTTCCGGAAAAATTTTCGGACATTATAAAAAAGGTGGAAACTCTGAATGCCTTAGAGCTTTCTGAATTAATCCACACGCTCGAAGATTATTTTGGCGTTTCAGCATCTGTGCCGGTGGCAGTGGCTGGTGGGGTATCTAGCGAGGGTCCGGTTGAAGAAAAAACATCTTTTGATGTAGTTTTGACCAGCGGCGGTGGACAAAAAATACAGGTTATTAAGGTCATAAGAGAATTAACCGGCTTGGGCCTTAAAGAGGCCAAGGATGTGGTTGATAGTGCTCCTAAAAATGTAAAAGAGGGCATGAACAAAGAAGATGCGGATGAATTGAAGAAAAGGCTCGAAGAAGCTGGCGCGACTGTGCAGATCAAGTAATTTTTAGTATCTTGGCGCGACTGTTGCTTCTCAAAACACACTCAATCGTTTCCAGCGAACGATTTCATCACGTCCTCGGAAAATTTATTTAAAATGAAACCTATTTTATAGGTTTCATTTTAAATACCAAGCAAATTTTCCTGCGGATGGTTTTTCAAAACAACAGTCGCGCCAACTTATTGAGGGTGGGTTGTTGACGTTGAAAATCTTATCTAAACGTGGTATAAAAGAAAAAAGTGCGCTTATAAGCAACGGTCCATTTTTTAATTTATTATGCAGGAAATTTTAGAAAAGATTTTTAGCTCACCCAGACATTTTAAAGAAGTGGTATTTTTTATTCGTAGCAAAACATCTGCCGATGTTGAGGCGTTAAAGAAATATTTAAAAAATTCATCTTCGCAAATTAAAAAGGATTTGGAAAGTTTAGTAAAACTCGGCGTCTTAAAAAAAGATGCGCGCACTCTAAAATATTCTGCCAACCAAGAATTTTTTCTTTACGAGGAATTGGAAAAGCTTTTTGAAAAAGAATTTTTGTTGATTCAGAAAGATTTTGCTAAAATTTTAAATAAGTCGGGAAATATAAAATTGTTAATTTTAAGCGGGGAACTGGTAAAAGATTTATACGCGCCAACAGATATGATAGTGGTAGGGGATAGGCTGAAAGAAAAATATATAGAAAAAACAATTTCGGATCTGGAAAAAATTAATGGCAAGGAACTACGCTACACTATTTTTGACACTAAAGAATTTCTATATCGTGTTCAGATGCGCGATGCGTTTATTAAGGAAATTTTGGGCCGCCCCAGAAATGTTTTGATAGACCACAACGGATTTTTGGATAAGTTGATTTAAAAGAGGTCGCAGACCATAGATTTTTAAAAAGCGTGATTAAGGGCGTTTAGCTCAGCTGGTTAGAGCGTTGCATTCACATTGCAAAGGCCGCTGGTTCGAATCCAGCAACGCCCACATTAATGCAAGATCATGGACCTGCCTGCTGGCAGGTTCGAATCCTGTGGTGCAACTTTACAATAAAGCTCGAACTTACTTATTTTATCAAAAATTCGTAAAAACTAAAAGCAAAATTTAATACTGCCAGCGTCGTCGGCGGCTACGGCGAGGAAAAGGGGTTAAAGGGTAAAGGGAATCGCCGTAGTCGCCTCCGCATTGCTCGGCCGCCTTCGTCGGCCTTGCTTCCCGCAAAATTTTTCGCGCCGTTTAAAAATTAGGAAAGGAAAAAGAAGAAAAAGTGTCGTTGCCCCACCCACCCGCGCGCCGACACACGCTCCCCAATAATTACTAACCTAGACTTTTGCGCAATACTGCTAAAGTTTGTAAATGCTCTGCAAATGATTCGCCAGATTTTAATTTTTGATATAACTTCTTAACAATTTCGGTGTGTTTTATTTCCTCTTGTGTAACTGGCCCCAACTTTTCTCCAAGATAACTTTCAACTTGGCGCACGTCCTCTAAGACCCCTTTCCATATTTCAGATTTTTGTGCCAGTTTCACTAATCCTTCTTTATACAAAAATCCGCCCGCACGCTTTAATTCTTTTCTTAAACCAACGTAATACTTCTCCAATAATGCTTCTTTTCCTATTTCTCTTACATATTTTATGCCTCTTCCGGTTCCAATGATTTCAGGCGGAATACCCAAAGAATATAAAGCACCTGTGAAGCCAATTGCCCTTGGTAGCTTTGCTTTTCCTACACTTCGCGAGTAACCAAACAATCCAATGTGCTGGACTCGTTCTCTCCGTTTGGGTAATTGTGAAGCAACTTTGTTTATTAAAGGAGCGATCTCTTCAATCGTTTGTCGATAGAACGCTTCAAAAGTTGGAATAAGCCCCTTTAATTCTTTTTCTTCTAACAACGAGATAGAAGCAGGGCTTCCATAAGGAAGGGTTTCCTCTATTTTTTTAATTGACTCTAAAACCTTGATCTTCTCAAAATCGTAACGAAACGCACTTTGTAGTAGTGCTGTACGAATCCCCCGATACTCTAGGCAAAATTGTTCAACGGTTTCCGGCACTAGTCCCCCTCGAAAGGGTAAAGAGCCAGAGCCAATAATTGGATAAAGCCTTACGCCAGTTTTCTTTTCAAGTTCCGAATAGCGAGACAAAGCAATTTTTATTGCTAGTACTGTTGGAACCAAACCGGAATTCAGGGCAGGATCTGATCTGGCTAAATATGGACGAATATAATCAGGCGTGAAACCAAATTTTAGTTTATGAAGCCGAAGATACTTTTCCAGAATTCTATCGGAAGAAATGATAACGCCAACCTGCTCAAAAAGAGGGATTATTTTTATGTGCTTAAGATCTCCACTTTCGAGATTATAAAGACGATGTTTGAGTGAAGCCATCTCTTTGAATGCTTCTTGAATAGCAATCATTTCCTCGGCTGATTCTGTCATTGGCAGAATAACTTCAAACAGGGGTGGACTGTGAACGCCGACCCTCTTAGCTAAACCTGCAGCTCCAAAAATTCCCATGAAAGCTCTGCCCAGACGAAATTCAGTTTCCACCTTGGGGTTTGGGAGACGGAAAGTCAGAAACTTTTCTTTTCCCAATGGAAATTTTTTGAAATATTCAAAATGTTCGCTAAATAGTCGCTCAATTACTGACTCATCAACAAGCTTTCCCTCCCAGTCCCATTTATACTCTGACGCTCCAAGTTCAGAAAAAGAGAGAAAACACTCATGAGCTTCCTGCTGGGTACTAATAAATTCCTCACTATGCCAATAAGGTTTGCTGGCGTGATCAGGATGTTGAGAAACCATTGTGGCTGGTATTTTTCTAATCATATTTTTTAATAAATCTACTAATTCGCTTTATTCCTTCTTTAACATGCTTCATAGACGCAGCAAAGCTAAGCCTAAAATAACCAGGACACATAAAAGCTTCTCCAGGAACTAGTGCGACTTTTTCCTCTTCAAGGAGTTTTTGGCACCATTCTTTTGAACTTCTAAATCGTCTGCCAAGGAGTTGTTTGATATCCACAAAAAAATAGAAAGCTCCGTCTGGTGAAACAAACGAAATTTCTTTTATTTTTGAAAGTTCTTTAATAAGATAGCCACGTCGCTTCTCAAGCTCTAATCTCATTAACTCAACCGACTCTTGAGAACCAGTGAGTGCCGCAAGCGCTGCCTTTTGAGAGATTGATGAAGTGTTTGATGTTGTTTGACTCTGTAACGAAACCATTGCTTCAATAATCTCTTTTGGCCCAGCGGCATAACCTATTCGCCATCCAGTCATTGCGTAGCTCTTGGAAAATCCATTTATGGTGACTGTTAATTGCTTGATCTTTTTACCCAAGGACGCAATTGAATGGTGCTTTTTCCCAAAAGTAATTTTCTCGTAGATTTCATCGGAAATCACAAAGATACTTTTCTCAACCGCTAATTTTGCTATCCTTATCAGTTGTTTTTTTTCTATCACTGCCCCTGTTGGGTTAGATGGACTGTTTAGAAGAATCACTTTTGTTTTTGGAGTGATTCTTTTTTCTAAATCCTCGGCGGTAAGTCTAAAAGGTGATTCAATGGAAATGAGAACAGGAGTGGCACCGCTTAATTTTATTTGTTCTATGTATGTGCTCCATGTTGGAATAGGAATTATAACTTCATCTCCTTCTTCACATAAAACTTGGAAGGCGTGGTAAAGAAGCTGTTTGGTTCCTACTCCAACTACTATTTCTGATGGATGGCAGGAAACCCCATTCTCTTCTAATAGTTTTTTACAAATAGCTTCTCTAAGTTCGGGAATACCTGCTGTTATAGTATAATGAGTGAATCCCGCTTTTATGGCAGCGATGGCAACTCTACGGATATGCCAAGGAGTAATAAAATCTGGTTCACCAAGACCAAGATTAACCACAAGAACACCTTCGGCCTGAAGCTGCCTCACTTTAGCGTCTAAGCCCAAAGTTGGCGATTGTTTTAATTGTTGAATGTGTTTAGAAATCATAATAGTCAATTTAGGCAACAAAAACTTCGTCTCCATCCATTAATTTCTTTTGGGTAGACAGAGACGAGGTTTCTCGCGGCGCCGCTCTGTTTTCTTAGTTTCTTAGTTAGTTGCCCAACTAAGCTTTGTCAGTGCTACGAACACTTCGACACACTGTTGTTCTATAATGGGAACTCCCGGCAAAGTTCTACTAATCTCTCTTTTGAGATTTTCTTTCTGCAACTCCGGAGTGTCAACTCCACCAACGCCTTTGATTTAAATTATAGTTCTATTTTATCACAGAATCTTACATTGTCAGCTTTTGGGAGTAATCCGACACGCGCGGATGGATGGGCCAAGCGTGTTTCCTTTTTGTTTTTTTATTTCCGGCGCGAAAAATTTTGCGGGAAGCAAGGCCGACGAAGGCGGCCGAGCAATGCGGAGGCGTTTTTTCTTTTGATTCTGGTACAATTATTTGATGAAATCCGAACCTTTTTTGAACGGAATTGATGGCACGCTTCCCGCCTGCACCGAAGGCAACCCTTTGAGTCCGGCAGACAGAAAAGTTATTCACATCTGATGAATATAACACCAAAGTGGTAGATATCGAATTGTGGATAAAGTGTTAAAAGTAGATTAGAAGTATTAAATACTAAATAATAAACGAATTGTCAAATAACCAAAAAACGGCTTAAATAAGCCGTTTTTTGGTTAATGTGGCAATATGCGCGGTCGACTTTTTGCATCGGTGTCTACTGGACTTACTCTATTGATTGGTGCTATGAAGTGGTGTAAAATGGTAAGTAGATGGCAGAAAGTGGGAAAAAGTGTTAACAACTAACCATTATTGTTTATAACCAATAAATATCCTAGGTTTTATCAGCGTTTATAAATTATGTTAATCGGCCAATACTCACACACATTAGATGACAAAAAGCGGCTCATGATGCCCGCCAAAATTCGCAGATCTTTGGGGGAGGAGATTGTCATCACGAAAGGATTAGACAATTGTCTTTTTGTGTATCCTTTGATCGAGTGGCAAAAATTAGCTGATAAGTTGGCAAAGCTTCCCATCTCACAAGGCAACGCAAGAAGTTTTGCGCGTTTGATTTTAGCTGGAGCGTCGGAAGCAGAAATAGATTCTTTGGGGAGAATTCTTATTCCGGACTATCTAAGAGAATATGCTCATTTAAATAAAGAGATTGTGATAGTCGGTGTTTATAATCGTTTAGAAGTTTGGGACAAAAGTTCGTGGGAAGAGTATAGAAAAAATTCTGAAGACTCCAGCAATGACCTGGCGGAAAAATTAGGGGAATTGGGAATTTAAAAATGCCAGAAGAAGAAAAAATTTACCCCTTTGTTCAGGGTGGCGGGGTTCACGAGAGCGTTTTGACAGAAGAAGTTTTACAACTGTCTGGCGCAAAAGAAAACTCTGAAGCCATAGACGCGACATTGGATGGGGGAGGGCATGCACAGGAAATTTTAAAAATAATCTCGCCCCATGGAAAATTACTTGGCATTGAGAAAGACCCAGAAATGGTAGAAGTGGCAAAAAAAAGGTTGAGCAGTTTTAAAAATATAAAAATAGTGCAGGGATCATTTGGAGATATTGAAGAGCTGGCTAAAGAAAATGGATTTTTGTCGCCAGATATTATTTTTTTCGATTTAGGTGTCTCATCGCATCACTTTGATAAAAGCACAAGAGGATTTTCCTTCCGTCGCGATGAAGATCTTGATATGCGGCTGGACCCCGGACAATCGCTTACGGCTAAAGAGATTATAAATAATTATTCGGAAGAGGAGATAGAAAAGATATTTAAAAATTTTGGTGAGTTGAGGTTTTCGTACAAAATAGCGTCTGCCATAGTAAAACACAGGAGGCAGCATGAAATAGCCAGCACTAAACAGCTTGCCGATGTGATAGGAGCCGTTTCGCCGCTTTTTAACAAGCCAGGATATATGGCCAAAGCGTTCCAGGCGTTGAGAATCGCAGTCAATAGCGAGCTAGACGTTCTCTCAAGTGCTTTGCCTAAGGCTTTGAAAATTTTAAAAGGGGAGGGGCGGATATTGGTGATAAGCTTTCATTCACTGGAAGACAGAATAGTAAAGAATTTTTTTAGAAATGAGGCGTCGCTGGGCCATTTAAAAATTATCACCAAAAAACCAATTGTGCCCAGCAGAAATGAAGTAATAAAAAATAAAAGGTCGCGTAGCGCAAAATTAAGAGCAGGTATAAAAATTTTCACCCCGCTAAATAATCCCGCAAAGCGGGATTGCCCAGAGGGCATTTAACAGGGTAAATAAAAAAAACATGTCTCCTTATACTAGGAATTTACAGAAAAAAAATCAGAGTTTAGTGAGCGCGCTAAGCTTGAATAATATGAATGAAGCAAAATTTTGGATGATATGCTCAATCTTTGTCGCGGCAGTTTTGGGTATATCGTTTTTGATTGTGGTTTCGCACGTTACGACACTCGGCAAAGACATCAATGTCATGAATAGTGGTTTAAAAGAGGCCCAACAAAAATTGCTTGTTTTAAGAATGGGTTTGGCCAATAATCAAATTGATTATGCTCTGCGCGGTTTTGCCGCAGATAATAAAATGGTCGCTTCAAACAAATTTGAATACACTTCACGAGCTAGCACCGCATTGGGTATAAATCTATTGCCAAACTAAAAATTTAGCCATCCTTAGACAAGCCCTTCGGCAGTGAGCTCAGGGCCGAACTGCTCGAGATTTTAAGTAGTAAATTTGTGGAGCTGTTTTCAGTTAAGAGGGAATTATGTCCAATAAAACTTATGACAAAACTATAGAATTTCGGATCAAGCTTTATTTTATTATTATTTTATGTGGAGCGACCTTAGTTTTAGGCCGCTATTTTTATTTACAAGTAATAAATCATCAAGAATTGTTAGCAAGCGCCAATGCTGAACATGCTTTTGATAAAATACTAAAGCCACAAAGAGGAGAAATTTTTATTAAGGATAAGTCTGGGGAAAAATATGCTGTGGCCATAAACAAACAACTATTTACTCTGTATGCCATCCCAGCACAAGTGGAAGACAAAGAGGTCGCGGCTAAATTTTTAGCAGATATTTTAAAAATTGATCAAGAAAAATTGTACAACAAATTAAACTCTAACTCTAAGGCGGCGTATTTGGTGGCTAAAAACATAAGCGTTGAGACTATGGGCGCTATTTTAAATAAAAAAATTGAGGGTACATATAATGAAGAAAATGACTTTAGAGAATATCCTTTGAAAAATATTTTATCCCAAACCTTGGGATTTGTTGGTTTTGATGAAAATAGCAACAGAGTTGGGCGTTATGGTTTGGAAAAATATTACAATGATATTTTAGAGGGCCGTGAAGGAAAGTTTATAGGAGAAAAAACAAATGAAGGAACGTGGTTGCCTTTTGGAAAACAGGAAATAGACGCGGCTCAGGATGGCGCCGATTTAACGCTGACCATTGATTATTCAATACAAATAAAATCCCAACAGGTTCTTGAAGAAACAATTAAAAAATGGAACGCAGAAAGCGGGGTAGTGATAGTGATGGATCCCAAAGATGGCAAAATCTTAGCCTTGGCCGGCTCTCCTGGTTATGATCCAAATAATTTTGGCCAGACAAAAGATTTCAGTTTGTTTTTAAATGGAGCCACGCAGATTGGATTTGAGCCGGGCTCTATCTTCAAGCCATTTACTATGGCGATGGGACTGGACTTGGGGCTTGTGACTCCCAGTACTCAATATGAGGACACGGGGTCTCTAAAATTTGGAGGATATACTATAAAAAACTATGACGGCAAGGCGCATGGAGTGCAAACTATGACAGAGGTTCTGGAAAAATCATTAAACACAGGGGCGGTTTTTGTTCAGCAAAAAGTGGGGATGGATAATTTTTTGAAATACACCTCAATTTTTAAATTGGATGAAAAAACGGGGATTGATACGCTGGAAACAAATGGATCTTTGGCCAACCTCAACGATCGCCGTGATATTAATTTTGCTACCGCTTCTTTTGGTCAGGGCGTGAGATTGACGCCGATGGAAATTGTCAGGGCTTTCAGCGCTGTCGCCAACGGAGGATTTTTAATTCAACCTCATCTGCTTAGCACCATAAAACATTCTAGCGGTATGGAAGAAAAAGCGACTTGGCCAA
>ERZ1292633.6109-Hain-H41-02um-R1-6109-length-10625-cov-8_pt1 | contig 10625 bp, 12 predicted proteins | sample MGYA00564406_ERZ1292633 | MGnify/ENA primary metagenome ERZ1292633 (study PRJEB36523, sample SAMEA6512639) | groundwater metagenome | collected 2019-01-08 | study: AquaDiva: Metagenomics assemblies of 32 groundwater samples
CTAGCGCGGGCTTCGCCCTTGTCTAGGATGACAACCGTTGAGGTTGCTGATCTGTGCGCATCGATCCAACACACCATCAGCAAGATTTTGATCGATCGACTAACGCAAGCACTAAAAATAGCCCCCCATAAGCAAATCGTCATCGCCGGAGGGGTCGCTGCCAATCAATACATTCGCGCGCAGCTTAGCATGTTTTGTGAAATGCAAGATAACACATTGATCGTCCCCCCTGTTAAACTATGTACTGACAACGCGGCCATGATCGCCTGGACAGCGCTTGAAATGATGCAACGCAACATCAACCCTGATATAATGGTCCCAACCCCACGGTGGAATTTGATGGAGCTATCCCATCCTTAAAATTTCAAATATCCCCTTATCCATGCCCGTAATCTTAGCCCCCATGTCTGGCATTTCAGACCTGCCTTTTCGAAAGATGACAAAAAAAATGGGGGCGGGATTGGTGATTTCTGAAATGATTGCCAGCCAAGCCATGATCCGCCATACAAAACGCACTATGAAGATGGTTCAGCGTGATATGTCTGAAGAGCCCGTCGCCGTACAATTAGCAGGGTATGAACCAGAAGTCATGGCAGAAGCCGCCCGTATGGTGGCCGGTATGGGCGCCGTTATTATCGACATCAACATGGGTTGCCCCAAGAAAAAAATCACCAATAATGATTGCGGATCAGCTTTAATGAGAAACTTGGATCATGCACAAAGAATCTTAGAAGCCGTAGTCAACGCCGTATCTGTCCCTGTCACTTTAAAAACACGTAAGGGATGGGATTCAAACTGTTTAAATGCACCTGATTTAGCTAAACGCGCTGAAAATGTGGGCATTCAAATGCTGACCATTCACGGACGCACCCGGTGTGAGCAATTCACAGGAACAGCAGATTGGGGTTTTGTACGCAAAGTCAAAGAAGCTGTATCGATTCCTGTCATTGTGAATGGCGATATCCGATCGCCATCTGATGCACGACAAGCTCTTTTAGAAAGCAAAGCAGATGGCGTCATGGTTGGACGCGGCGCTTATGGAAGGCCGTGGTTAATCAATCAAGTAGGTCAGTTTTTGCTAAATAGTACCCTTATCCCGCATCCCACTCCAGCCGAAGTATTGCAAATCGTATCCGAACATTTTGATCTCATCCTATCGCACTATGGAAACGAACATGGCATCCTTCTCGCCCGCAAACATTTGGCATGGTATAGCCGCGGCGCCAAAGAATCCAGCGCCTTCCGTCAGGCTATTAATGTTTGTACCGATAGCCAGAAAGCGTGGGAACTTATTCGTCAACACTTTACGATTTGAAAATAATAACGCCCTTATCCTGCGCCACCTTTTGAAGGGCTATATCCAATGTTGCCAAAGGAAGGTGATGCTCCAATGCCAAAACTAAATATGTCGTATCGTATGTCGTCAAACCAGTCGCACAAGCTATATCCAGTAAAGACGTCATGTCATAAGATTTTTCTAATATTTTTATGGGAAGAGCCTGAAACAAAGCAAGATACGATCGACTTTTTTCTAAATCCAAACGTTTTCTACGTATAGATGACCATAATGCATTGGTAACCTCAAGCTGCCATAAAGAAGGAACCATGGCTCCATGTTTTTCGACATACTCCAGAATTTTTTGTGTTTGCTCTGTCAGTTCATCTTCGAAACACCACGATAATGCCACAGACGTGTCTAAAATTACCATTTTCGACCATCTTCCATGAGCTGCTTTAAAGTTGTTTCTGGCCCCAAAGTGACACCTTGACGCAGTCGATTAAATTCTTTAGAAATGTTTAAACCTTTTTTTGTTGCACAGGATGGCGGCTTGATCAACAATCCCTGCATAGTCAATTCAAAAAATAAATCAGAAGCATCGTCCAGATGCGCCGCTTTGATAAGGTCAGGGGGGATTTGGATCCCAAGCCCCTCTCCTACAGGAACAAGATGTGTCATCGCGATAATTCTGTCTTAGACTTTTGTATAGTGTGGCGGAGCAGATTTTAATTTGCAAGCGCAGCGCCATTAAGTTTTTCTTTACTCCTCCCTCTCTAGATTAAAAATAGAGACAGGCTGAATTTCTTGCATCATATGTCTACCGTCACCACAATTGATTTGCCTCCCATCCGCGGAGAACCCGATAGCTTAAGACGTGTTAGTTTAGATTGGAACAACATGCCACGGCGCTGGGTGTTCATGGATATCACGGGCGCCAAAACAACCAAAAGTAATACACGCACCTTAAGCGCCTATGCCTTTACACATGTTGTTTTTTCTGAATTGTTAACGGGACAACAATTTGTGAGCTCATCTACTAGTGATCCAGGACCTGGTTCTGGTTTGCAAAAAAATGGATCTTTCTCATTGGCACTAGCCAATATTCAGGATAACTATCCAGCCTTTTCTACATTCAATACTGCCTTTACCAACGGTCAACAAATACAGATGATTTTGGTCGATGAAATCGAAGGGGGCAACCACAGTTCTGAGGCCATTGGTGTAAAAGGGACCATTTTTATTTGTACATCTTCGGGTACCCACGTATTAGTCCGTCTTTCTTTGTCCGCTTTTTGCAAAACCTATCGCATCTTTAAACAAGATAACAATAAGGTCATGACTTGCTCTGGCACTTTAGATGGAGCCTGCTTTGATTTCATAAGCCAATCATCAGATGGCACAAAAGACCCATTAAAAACTCTGATTAAAGACACAGGAAACGCTATTGCAAAAGGTCTTAGCGGCGCCAAAGCGGCAAAGTAACAAATACTTAGCATCCGGGACGATGGATTAATTCAGTTCTACAGGAATAATCTGGCTGGTGACCATACCGTGAACATAACGATGCAGCGTATAAGATGGAGAAACAAAATCCAACCCGATACACGTGCTCCCCCGCAAAATATGTGCGGGCGCCGTACTAGGCGCAATGAAACAGATCTTCCCTCCAAATAACCGAACGGCTGAATAATGATAGTGTCCACAATACAAGCCCAAGACATGCGGATTGCGCTCAACAATCGCTTCCAGTTTTGTACTATCCAATAAATTGATCTGATTAAAGAAAACATCTTGAACAGCTATTGGAAAATGATGCATAAAAATTAACGTATCTTGTTGTGACACATGCAAAGCGCGCGCTAGCCATTCTATCCGAGCATTACATAATCTACCAAAAATCTCGCCTTCGACCGTAGTATCCAAAACAATAATACGAACCGGCAATGAATCAATAACGTAATGTGCAAAATGTGGATCCATAAAGTAGGTATGGTGAGTAAAAACTTGCTTCATATTTTCAAAATTGTCATGATTTCCACACGCCAAACAATACGGGATTTCCAACATGTCCAGTAATGTTTTCGCGTAACGATAAGATTCAAGATCACCGCCGTCGGTAATATCAGCCGTGTGAATCACAAGATCTGGCCTAGGATTCAGCTTGTTGATGTGATCAATCACACAGCTTAACCTTTGCGCAGTTTTTGCTTCAGGATTATCTTTCCACCACTTCCCCGGAGGCATAATGTGTGAATCTGTGATTTGCGCAATGGAGATGGAAGAGTGAGTCTTGATTGCGACTTCTCCCATGACACACTGTCAAGAGTATTTTAGCATGTCTGCGCCATTAATTTTTCCAGATTTTAATCAGATCTTAACTTTCCCTTTTTATATAGTGGGTATGAAGTTAACCTCATTGAGGAGTTAAATTATGATTACGTTATTATTAACCGCAACCATGTGCCATGCTCTCAACATACAAAACAGCCGTCTCTTCATTACCGAAAAGGAAGCAAGTGATGATAACGCAGTTAAAAAATTTGAAAACACAGCACATGCTGCCCACGAGATGGAGGTTGACGCATTAGGCAAACAACTTAAGAGCGCAGATAGTCTTCTTTTAGGTCTTAGAAACCATAAATCAGCATACAAACGAACAAACAATCCTCGTCAAGCCGCAAGAACAGATGGTCGAATCAAACGCCTAGAGGCTGCAATAAGAACAATCAATTCGACGATAACCCTAAAAGAGAATGTTGAAAAAATAGCAAATGACCGTGGCTCACGAAAGTCAGACTCTAGCAAGCCACACAAAGCAACTCATCATGTGGATCCGACTGATGTTAAAAAATAAATTAGAAAATATACATAAAGCCTGGATAAATTTATTCACAAACCGCATCTGCGTTAATGCCTTGTTTCCCAAAAATGGGATACTATAAGGTATAGTAGGGGCGAATTATATACGGAAAAATGATACCGCGCGTTAAACACACAGCCCATGTGATGTTGATCAATAATTATTACGACACACCTATGGTGTATCTTATCCAAGAGAAAAATAAAAATTGGGGCATTTTTGGTGGCGGGCAAGAAGTCCACGACCAAAAATCATTAGTGAGAACTGCCGCACGAGAACTTGAAGAAGAAACTTTATTCTCACTAGCAGCGCAAACCCCGATGTTTAGATTTCTAGACACTTATGCTTTAAAGGACAACAACGGAGGTATGCATAAAACCTTCATCACCATCAACAGTAAAATCAGCGCTAAACATATTTTGCTGGATCAACCTGGCAACTGCATGGCGAAAAGCTATGGCGATATTTTGCGGGGGCAATATATTCCACTCTATCTACTTCTTGCTAATATTTATAAACGGCAATATTCTATTTTTTATAATGGAGAGCAGATCAATTTGCGCTATTTCTTTGCCGAGGCCGTCCGCCGCAATCAGGATTATTTGTATACCATTTTCAATAAGAAATATATTATCCACACAGAAAATAGAAACAACGACTTGGACTTGCACGCTGTAACCCTGTCAGCCAATCAACCACAAATCAAGCAATCGGTGACCAAAGCGCCGCGCTCTGAATTAATCACGCCCTATAGCACGCAGCCACATTCTCCTTATACTGCACCTCCTATCGAAAGAACGACTACACCACGTTTTATACAGAGACCACCTCACCAACAACACGTACAGCAAGTCCCTTTGGAAAAAGCACCCATGCGTTATCCCAGCGCCCCTTATAATTCATCAAATCATTCACCTTCCAATATGGATTTTGATGAGTTTGATTCAGAATAAAACGATCGCAAATCATAACGTGATACAATGGCGATGTGCATAAACAGAACATTTTTCCATGATTATTCTTTACGGTGTTTTCTTCATTTTATTCTTCGCCGTTCTTTTTACCGTCTTTATCATCCCCCAACAAAGCGTGGCCGTGATTGAACGGCTTGGGAAATTTAAACGTGTGGCAACAGCGGGGCTCAACTTCAAAATTCCCTTCATCGATAGCATCGCAGGTGCCATCAATTTACGCATCCAACAATTGGACGTAGTGATTGAAACAAAAACTCAAGACAATGTTTTTGTCCATATTATGGTTTCTGTCCAATATTGTATCTCTGAAGACAAAATTTATGAAGCATTTTATAAACTCGTATCACCGACCAAACAAATTCAGGCATTCGTGTTTGATGTAGTGCGTGCCAAGGTCCCCACCATCATTTTGGATGATGTTTTTTCCAAAAAGGACGAGATCGCTGTAGCGGTCCGTAAAGAGCTCAGCAGCATTCTTCAATCTTTTGGATACACCTTGCTGCAAGCTTTGGTAACGGATATTCAGCCCAATGAAAACGTCAAAAATGCGATGAATGAAATCAATACAGCGCAACGTTTACGTATGGCTGCGCATGAAAAAGCAGAGGCGGAAAAAATCGTCCGCGTTAAACAAGCAGAAGGTGAAGCTGAAGCCAACATTCTGCACGGCAAAGGTATTGCCGGACAAAGACAAGCCATTATTGATGGATTCAAAAAATCAATGGAAGAATTGCACGGGTCAACCCCTTACATTAAACCGGAAGAATTAATGCACATGATTTTGATGATTCAGTATTTTGACGTCCTTCGTGAAATTGGAGGAGATGCTAAAACCAATACGATTTTCCTTAATCATGCGCCTAGCTCAATTTCAGATGCGCTAAAGCAACTGAACGATACCATGCTGGCTAAAGCCAACATCGCGTTATAAAAAGATCCCTAATGTTTTTGCTGTCTCTTGCCAATACGCTATATTGTCAATCTGACGGGTGTTAGGAAATGTAATAGGCACGCCACCAACCCGCCCATCTTGTATAACGACCATATGATTGTATCGTTTTTGATCGATCAAGTTTTTAGCTTTGGCTGCCATTTGATTGGCCAATAAACGATCGAAAGCTGTGGGCACCCCCCCTCTTTGCAAATGTCCAAGCCGTATTGAACGCGTTGGCAAATTCAAACGCTCCTCTACAAGATGTGCTAATTCTTGCCCAACGCCCCCATAACGTTTTGCCCGGATATAGGTATGCTGTCCCGATGGAGTTTTAATACCTTCGGACACAACCCACAAGACACCTGCGTTTGAAACGTGATAACGTTCTTCAGTAAAACGAATGACTGCTTCAAAATCGTAAATAATTTCAGGAATCAGAATCACATCGGCAAAAGCTGCCACACCTGACATCAATGCAATATATCCTGCATCACGACCCATAACTTCGGCAACCATAATACGTTTGTGGCTCATACTTGTAGCACTAAGAGCAGTTAACTGCTCGGTTACATGCTCAACAACACTATAAAATCCAATAGAGAAATCAGAATCTTGAACATCATTATCTATAGTTTTCGGAATTGCCACCATCGGCAAATTGATAGAGGCACATAAATCAGTCATAATGCCGATACCTCCATCCCCGGCAATAACAATCAGCTCTGAAAGATCTGCTTGCTTTACGATGTCCCTGAAATCGGATTGCAATGTGTCAAATCGTTTTGGATCGTGTTTGCTCAGATCTGATGCCACAATGCTGCCTAAAACTGTTCCCCCTACGGTGGTTATATATTTAGGCATATTGGATAAATCTACCGTTTCAAAAACAGGACGAGCCATATTCACTGCATTTTGCGCAATACCAATCAGTTTGCCATCAAATATGCGACTGAGCGCATATAAAATCGCATTCAACCCAGGACAATCTCCACCGCAGGTAATGACGCCGATCACAATTTGATCATCTTTTCATTTTCTTTATTCTATCAGCCCCTGTTTGAACAATCTATCAAAGCCCACGCACCTGTATTAAAATGGATTAAATCGAGATCGTGTAGATTATTTCCATGTTTAAAGTCGCTGCGTTCTACCTATTCACGCCAATTGACAACCCCCAAGGACTCAAAACGCAATTGCAACCTTTATGCGAAAAATTAAAGGGAACAATTTTGGTAGCACCCGAAGGAATTAACTCGACCATCAGTGGAACCGAGGAAGATATTGACACTTTGTTAGCATTCTTAAAATCTCAGTTTCCCGCAATCACATGGAAGATTTCGTGCGCCGAAACAATGCCTTTTTACCGTATGAAAGTTCGCATCAAAAAAGAGATCGTCACATTAAGGCGTCCTGAAGCAAAACCATCCGAAAAAACGGGTGTGCACGTTGATGCAAAAGAATGGAATCGCCTGATTCAAGATCCAGACGTTATTATTTTGGATGTGCGCAATGATTATGAAGTCGCTGTGGGCACGTTTAAAAATGCAATCGATCCCAAAACTAAAGTGTTTACAGAGTTCGTGGATTATGTCGAAATGCATCTTGCTGATAAGAAAGATAAGCCAATTGCAATGATGTGCACAGGAGGTATTCGCTGCGAGAAAGCTTCCGCTTTTATGCTGGCCAATGGCTTCCCCAATGTATACCAACTGAATGGAGGAATCCTACAATATCTTGAAGATGTTGAGCCCTCTGAAAGTCTATGGGAAGGTGAATGTTTCGTGTTTGATGGTCGCACAACGGTCGACCCTGATCTTGTCCAAGGACATTTCGAACTTTGTCATGGTTGTCGCCATCCTCTCACGATCGCAGATAAACAGTCGGTGGATTTCGAAAAAGGGGTGTCTTGCCCCCATTGTATTCACACCACGACCAATGCACAAAAACATCGTTTTCGCGATCGTCAAAAACAAATTGATCTAGCCAAGGCACGCGGTGAACAACATATCGGTGCCTGCCGATTATAATATTGTTAAGCCACAATAATATCCGCATAATCATCACGAATATCAAAATCGAAATAAATCCTGCGGTTACGATCCCGCTTGTAATAGTAGTGCAACCTTGTGTAGCTTATCATTGGGAAAACACGTAATATTCTATCAGTGATGGTTTGCCCGCAACATTAATGTACAGCGATGGTCTATTATTTTTAATCACGCAACACATTATCAATTTGTTAGCCGTAGGTCCTTGTACAGCTTTGGTTGTACGAACAAGTTTGATCAGTCGTACAAATGGAGTCAAAACAGTTTTTGGGGCTATTTTCGGCACTTTTTTAATGAGAGTTTTGTTGGTCTTTGGATTAGCCTTTACATTATCTCAGTATCCTTTCCTTTTTAGTTGTTTTAAAATCGTTGGCGCTGCCTATTTGGTCCTGTTCGGACTTACCTATTTTTTTAGTGCTTACAAAGCATTTTTAACGCCAAAAAACGCAGACATATGCAACGATACCGTTGTATCTAAGCGGTCCAATTTTTTGGAAGGATTTTTAATGAGTATCGCTAATCCACTTGGATCTATTCCCTTCATTGCTTTGTTTTCAACTGTGATTACACCAGAGACTTCTTTGTTCCTTCAATTATCATATTTGGTTATACTGTCTTCTATTTCTCTTGCGTTCTACTTATGCATGGCTTTATTTCTTTCCACAAATTTTATCAAAAATGGTATGACAAAAGCCGAATATATATTGGATGTTATTTTGGGAAGTACTTTTGTTTACTGGGGTATTAAGATTTTTACAGAAACCATTTAGAAGTATTCTTTAAGCCAAGACCCTTTTGCGCTCGTAAAATGCTTTGTAAAGAAGAATCCGGGTTTGCAAGTCTAAATCAATATTATGAATTTCCAGATTCAATGTTTGCCCGCGGTATTGTCCTGAAAAACGTATGGTTTGTTTTCCATTTTGCGGACGAGAGCGCAAAGCTAAAATCAAATCATTGTCTTTTTCAAAATCAATTTCAACGCGGATAGGAAATGTTGATAATTTGTCTTCCAAACGTATCATGTGTTTGACAATCATTTTTTTATCGCCTTGCTGCCCTTCTTTTTCATAGCATTCAACATATACAATTTCATCAAGAACACACGCATTTTTGAAGGCATCTAATTGTTCTGAAAACATTAATAATTCAACTATTGCCTCACGTGTAGTCAGTGTAACGTAGGCAAATTTATTGCCATTTTTACTAATACGTTCATTTTTCTGGCGAATCATTCCTACAAAACGATGGTTGTTTTCTGTGCAACCATCCAAATTGTGATAATGAATAAATGGGTGGTAAGGATCCAAGGGATGCTGACTTAAGTAAAACCCAATGGCTTCTTTTTCACGATTGAGTTGATCAAATAGCTCCCATGGCTCCACATCTTCCAGTGCAACCTTGCTTTCTTTATGTTCAAACAATGTTCGTTGTTTTGGCTTTTTTTGTCCTAGTTTAAGAAGCGTATCTAAAGAAGCATAAATCGCATGTCTATTTGATTCCAGTTCATCGAAAGCACCTGCTTGAATTAAAAATTCCGCCTGTCTTTTATTGAAAACTTGAGGATTCACGCGCGCAAAAAAATCAGCGACACTCTTAAAAGGCTGCATATTTGCAATCTCTTCACACACGCCCATTCCAACATTTTTAATGCCAGACAAACCAAAACGCACCCCTTTCTCTTCTATCGTGAAACGCGCTTTAGAATGATTCACGCAAGGAGGTAACAAACTAATACCCATACTTTTCATTTCTTCGAAATAAATAGCCAGCTTGTCTTGATTGTGAGCATCGTGCGTCAACAAAGATGCGAAAAACTCTAAAGAATAATTGGCTTTCAGATAAGCCGTTTGATATGCAATCAACGCATATGGCGCAGCATGTGATTTGTTAAAACCATAGCCTGCAAACTTCGCCATAGCATCGAAAATCTGGTTGGCAACCGGTATAGTAATTGGCACGGCAACATCAGTTCGTTTTAAGCACCCGTCAACAAACAGCTGACGCTGTAAATCCATTTCAGCTTTAATTTTTTTGCCCATAGCACGACGCAACAAATCGGCAGCTCCAAGCGTATAACCAGCCAAATCCTGCGCAATACGCATAACTTGTTCTTGATAAACCATAACACCGTAAGTAGATTCTAGAATTGGCACCAACAAAGGATGCAAGTATTCAATGGGTTCTTGCCCCAATTTACGCGCAATGTATTTGGGAATATCATCCATTGGCCCCGGCCGATACAGAGCGTTAATAGCGATAAGATCTTCAAATTGATCGGGTTTTAATTTACCCATAATATCGCGCATGCCTGCGCTTTCAAATTGGAATACACCAACAGTGCGCATTTCACCCAGCATTGTGAATGTCTTTTTATCATCCATGGGGATGTGGTCGATTGAGAACTGTGTTTTAGGCATACTGCGTGTCCCATAAAGTTTTATACAAACCTGTTTGACGCACAAGTTCTTGATGTGGGCCGTCCTGTATAATCTTACCAGCTTCGAAAACTAAAATCCTATCCATTTGTTGC
>ERZ1292633.6110-Hain-H41-02um-R1-6110-length-10623-cov-4_pt1 | contig 10623 bp, 12 predicted proteins | sample MGYA00564406_ERZ1292633 | MGnify/ENA primary metagenome ERZ1292633 (study PRJEB36523, sample SAMEA6512639) | groundwater metagenome | collected 2019-01-08 | study: AquaDiva: Metagenomics assemblies of 32 groundwater samples
AGACTGCGATTGAACTGGTGAAGCCGGGCACCGCGCGCTCCGCAATCGAGATACCATCACCGCACAAAACGCAACGCCCCGGACTACGGTTCGGGGATTTTATTTTATGTTTCGACCAGTCAATGCTGCAAAATTGCCTTGAGGACACATAGAAGTGACACGAACCATAATCTATGCTAACTTTGCCGCTGTTCTTGAGGTTCACTGTGGCGTCCATTGGCTGGCAGGGCATCTCGATCGCTGTAAGTGTCGTCCTCGTTGCGGGCTGTGGAGGACTGCTGATCCTCGCGCGTGAGCTTGCACACGAGGCAATCGTTCAACCGATTCAGGAACCGATCAAGCACCGTCACGTCACCATACGCACGCAGACCGCGAACGCTCCTGCTCAGGAGGACGAGCCTGCTCAGATGGACACGGCTGATACCAGCCGCGAGGTCGCAGCCACGATCCTCATGCAAGCAGCCAGCGAAGGACTCACGCGCGTGAGGATCATCGAGGAACTCAATCCTAAAGAATGCTGGTGTGCCCCACCACGCACAGACCGAGCCTACTTCCTCTCAGCACGCGAATGCAGATCCATCTGCGCATGCGTCAACGAAAATGACCCATGGGTTTCCCCACAGGTCGAACTCTTTCCGGCGGAATAGCGTCCGCCGGACTTGTCCCTCCGTAGCTCTCCTGAGCGAAGGGGGATTTTATTTTGTGAGCATAATCAGATTATGCAATCAAGAACTTCTCAGTAGTTGTATCAACGTCCTCACTCCGTGCCCTGTCGCCCCTTTGTGTGTGTACGGATCGATCTCGCGCTCAGCAAATGCTGGACCTGCAATGTCCAGGTGCGCCCACGGTGTCTTGTCGACAAACTCCTCGAGGAACAATCCAGCGGTCAGAGCGCCTCCCCATTTGTTACCGATGTTTTGCAAATCAGCGATCTGTGACTTGATGACTTTTTTATAACTTTTCTCCAAGGGTAGACGCCACATTTTTTCTCCAGCAGCCGCAGCAGCATCGAGAACCCGTGCCGCGACCTTATCATCGTTTGACATGACTCCTGTGATCTCCTCACCAAGCGCGACCACACAGGCTCCTGTGAGCGTCGCCAAATCCACGATGAACAAAGGCTTCAACTTCGCTGCGTAGAAAAGCGTGTCAGCAAGTGTGAGACGTCCTTCTGCATCTGTATTCAAAACTTCCATTGTCTTCTTATTCATGGCCGTGAGGACATCACCTGGACGAATCGCGCTGCCTGAGGGCATGTTCTCAACTGCACCAAAGATCCCGTGAACCTCGACTGTCGGAGCAAGCTCAGCGATCACAGAAAAAGTTCCCAGCACCGCAGCCGCACCTGCCATGTCGCACTTCATAGTCATCATGAAATCCGCAGGCTTTAATGAAAGCCCACCAGAATCGAACGTCACAGCTTTACCCACAAGCGCGATTGACTTCCTGGTAGGCTTCTTTGGTTTGTAGGTCATGTGGACAAGATAGGGCGGACGATCTGATCCTTGCGCGACACCTAATAGTCCACCAGCACCCATGCGTTTGAGAGCCTCACGATCAAACACACGAACACGAATAGATGACTTTCCCTTTGCGATCGACTTCGCTACATCCACGAGCGTCTCTGGATGCATGTCGTGCGCTGGTGTGTTGACAAGATCACGTGCAAACACCGTGCCTCGAGCAGCGAGTTCGCCCAATGCCAATCCCTTTTCAGCCGATCGCAAAATCTTACCGTCGCTCACGACGATCGCAAAAAATTTTGGAGATTTGTGCGTTGGCTTTTTGTACTTGGTGTAGGTGTAATCTGCCAGAAGCGCACCTTCTACCATCACCTGCGCGCAGTCGCTCGCCTTCAGCTCTCCATGTACGTGAAGCTCTGACACGATCGTTTTGGATCCGCACTCCTTTGCCACATTCACAGCCACCGCCGCTGTCTGGCGCACAGCCTCAAGATCCACGTTTTCTTTTTTTCCAAGTCCGACAACAAGAATCCGTTTGGCTGGGATCTCACCGTTTGTGTGCGTGAGAAACGTGGAGGCGAGTTTTGCCTTGAATCCATCTTCTCTGATGAGCTTCATGAGTCTCCCGTCCATGACCTTATCCAAAACAGCCGAAGATCCTTCAAACGATTTAGCATCTGAAAAATGACCGACAACCAACAGATCGGCTTTCTCCTGCGTTAAATCCCCCTTGTAAACCTTGATATCCATACACAAAATAAAAAAGACTTAGCTATTGCCAAGTCTACGATGGAATAAGGTTTTGCTCAACTCACGGCGAAGCCGTACACAAATGGCAGAGTCATGAGCAGAAAGACGACGATCGACGTCACGAAGAACCAGAAAACGCGGTCGCGCCAGTGGGAGACGTCGCGGCCGCGCCAGAAAAAGGCGGCGAGGAGGAAGCTCACAAAGAAGGCTCCGAGTGTATCGACGTAGAGACCGCTAATAGGACCTATGTCAGGATTGAGCGTGATGAACTCCCGGATGAAAACGCTGCGCGTGATGAGGAGGTTGTCAATCCAGGCAACGTGAAGCGCAACCGAACCAGCAAAAAGTGCGGAGAGGGCGAGCGATTCATGGATGCGATTTCTAAAAAAATGAAACATACTAAATCATTGATTCAAAAGCGATCGAAAGTAGCGCTGCAAAACTGATGGCGATCGAAATCGTAACAGCAACACGATACGCTGTTGCGTTGCGGTCGGCAATTTTCTCGCCATAAACGTTCAAGATCATGAGGGTCGTAAGAACAAGCAGGATTGGAAGTTGAAAAAGTAACCAACGATGTGTGGAGAGCGCTTCTGAAAGTGAAGCGAATTCACCAAACGTGTAGGACGGTGTGGCGGCATTTGAAAACTCAATCGCAACTGTTCCAAGCAACAAAAATAAGATGATCATCAAAACGCCTGTCAGCGGCTTTACAACGGATGGCTTTGATCCAATAAGAAAAGATAAAGTGATCGCGGAGGCAAACAACACAAGCGTCGCTGTAAATAAAATAATCCCAGGACTGATCGCCTGAAGTAAACTCACCTGCTGTGCAAGAACGCTGGTCATAGTTCACATCTATTCTACAAGAATTGACGAATTCACGCGAAGACGTTATCCTCATGGCACTATGCCTGGAAAACGAAAACAAGTTCGCACAGCTTGGAAGCTTGATCGAAAAATCCAGCTTGCTGGCAACCGAAGACAAAAAGCCATCCGTCTCACAAAAGCCAAAAAATCCGCAGCCTAGGGCTGTGGATTTTTTATTGTGCGTTCACAGATATCCGATGACCACGTACGAGGACGTTCTCAAGAAGCACTTCACCATTGGGTGAATGTTTTGTCGTGTACGCTCCGTCGAGGTCTGGATCAACTCCCAGGCCATAACGGACAAAGCTCACGGCGGGATTCACGCTCCAGGCTTGCTCGTTCCCTCCATCCTCATCCACTGGCGACACGTACTCGGGAAGCACACGACCGCTTCCCTGTTCCTCGTTGAAGCTCCACCAGCGTGTGAGTGGATAATGCCAATCGTCATTGTTGTACTTGAGGCGCGCGCCAGCATTGACACCGTCCAGATACGGCCAGTCGGTTCCGTTTTGATAATCGTAGGGAGTGAATCCGTCGTAGAGCGGCCAGGCGTTTAAGACGCCCCAGTCGCCAAACGGAATCTCATCATTGCGCACGGACTCGAGTCTGAGAAGGCTTTCAAATAATCGATCACGATTCTGTGGCCAGACGACTTCGTAGAGAATCGCGAGCGCGAACTCGTTTGTTACACGTTCCACACAAACTCCTGCATGACAACTTTCAAAGTACATTCCGTCTTCTTCATTCCAAAAAATCCCATTGATCTGAAATCGCAGCAGAAGTGATTGTCGATGAAATGCCAGTGCATGCGACGGCTTGTCCATGAGCTCAGAAATTTCTACAAGGTTACGCAACGCGCGGTAGTACAACACCTGATTTGACAATACCTCCCCACTGCGAGGGATGCTATCAAGCCAGTCTTGCAACGAATTTGCTGGTTTTTCAGGTAATAAATCACCGTCAGTGTCGCGTGTGGATAAGTAACTAAGAACGTCCTCCATGGCTGTAAAAATCGTCCGTCCGGTTACTCGCTCGCTCAAAATTGAGGTGTCGCCAGTGAAGCGGACGTAGTCGGACACGAGCATGTCGAAATATGGGCCAGAATCAAAATGATCGTCCCATAAATCCAAACGATACCCATCTGGATCCACAGGCGTTGCGCTCGGCACACTTCCATTTGCTTGAATCCCTTGAGCAAGCAGCAAGATCTGGTCACGCACCACGTAGGGTTCAATCATGAGAATCATCCCAGCAGTCCAGTAGGAATCACGGTAATAGATACGCGGCACATCGTTATATTTTGGACCAGCGGAAATGTAACGCGTCCCATCGTCAGTTTGCTCAATCGCGTTTAATGCAACCTGTACAGAATCTTCAAACATGGCGTCTAACACTTCGTCTGTACTTACAAGGCTTGGTGTATTGACTGTGGTGTCAACGGAAACGATCGGCGCCTTTTCCAATGACGCCTCAGATGCAATGGCAACAATGAGCGTACTCGTAGCTCGCAGAACATCGGCCCACTCGTTACCGACCTTCACTCCAGGACTTCCATTGCTATTCAAAAAGTTTTTCCCTGCGATCAAAAACATCGAACGACAGCCACCATCGTCCCAACCAGTACAGATGAGCGAGGATTTAAATCCATCGACGACTGGATCCAAAAAATCAGCCGTCTGTGCTTGAGCGAAGGACGGAGACAAAAAAACAAGTGTATTGAAAATTATCCATAACCGTTTCATACTGTGATAGTCTACCAGAAACCTATGAAATACATCATCCTTTTCATTCTTAGCTCAAGCCTGTTCCTCCCTGGCTGTTCTTTATTTCCACAAAACAACGATCCGTACGCAACGAGTGACTTTCAACCCATCGATGCTGGCATGAGCATCCTGGATCCTGAAGATGAGCGTCCGCTGAATTCAACTCTCGCGCTCGCTGTTTCAAAGGATGGTCTCACGTTTACCTCGACAGATGGTTGGATATCGGATCAGGCACATCTTCCAGATGCTGTGGTTGACAATGAAGGACGCGTTTTCGTCTACTACACTGGATGGATCGTGGGAGACAGATTGGATCGTACTGCTGTCGCGATCTCACAGGACGAAGGAAAAACCTGGATCTATAAATATCTCACGGTCACAGGTGGTGAATCGTATTCCTCACCGCACTACGCCGACATCGTCAAACTCGAAGACGGTACGTTTCGACTTTTCTACACGGCACACGCCATCGATTTTGTGGAAGGCGTTCACTATGCGGAAAGTCAGGACGGATTGAATTTTGAATACAAAGGACCTATCTTTGTTCCGCCAGGATACGAAGCTCTCAATTCCACGACGTTCAAAATTGGCGAGACCTGGCATATGTACGCGGTCTCCGAGGAAGGATCCTCGGCACTATGGCATCTCACGAGTGACGATGGAATCACTTTTATCGTATACGCAAAAACAAGTTTCCCAATGGACGACGAGTCAGTCACTCCAGCTAACGGCATCTGGATAGAAGATCAGTTTCACCTTTTTGTGTCGACAGCGTCTGGGGAAATAAAATCCTGGTCAACAAAAAATGGGTACGACTGGTACCCGGATGATGATGTGCGACTTTCGCCTGATGGTGATCATGCACTGGTAAAAGATCCATCAATTGTGGAGCTTAAAGACGGTAGTCGGCTCATGATCTATGTGACCGACATAATCGATTAACGAAAGCTGCCTTCGAGAATATGTTCCTCTGCTGTTGAGAGTCCGTCTGTTCGTTCAAGAGTCAAGACAAAAAAGGTTAACTCAGAAAGATTCTCTGAAGATGTAAACACAAGTACATAACCCGTCTCTGTTTTCACGGCTGTGCCTGCGTTCACGATCATCATCGCCTCGCCACGTTTTACAAGCCAACCTTGGTACGAAAAATTTTCTGAGGGCTTAGTGAGATTTCCAAGGTCAGCCACCACAGTATAAATTCCATTTTCAAATGAAGCATGTGCCAGGCCGTACGACTCTCCACCAGTGACGTCAGCTAATGCCGCCGATGACCAGCCCTTCTTATCTACCTCAAGATAGGTCTCCACATTTGTCTGGTTTGTCGCGCCAGCAGCCATGACTGGTTCGATACTTGACATAGCTATCACTTCGTCCGATGTCATAATGAGTCCGTTCTCGCGTGCATCAAACAAAATCGCATCCCGATCAATTTCCACAGTCTCATCAGAGGCTGTTTCTTCAGCCTTTTTTCCAAAACAACCACCTCCAGCAATGACAACCGTCAAGAGAATGAAACCTAACGTCTTTTTCATAAACATTCAAAATAATAACAAAAGCGAGTATAGCACAGAGGAAATAAGACTCAAGCCAGACCATTTAACCTTAAAGATAATCGAGCAGCAAATCATACGGCAGGAAATCGAACACACGGTAAAACCATATGAGCCAGATGCCAAGGTTGTCCGTGATTAGAAGGATACCAAGGAACAGCAGAAATACACCGCCGACGATTGAGACGTATGGTAATACGCACGAAAGTGTTTTCACTGTTTGGGATGCCTGTCCAATTCCCCAGGCCATGAGAAGAAACGGAATCGCGAGGCCGATGGAAAAAACCGCGAGGAGAAAGGCGCCTTGTCCAACGGTGGCGGTTGTGGAAGCCAGCAGCAAAACAGAACCCATGATCGGGCCAACGCATGGCGTCCATCCGAAGGCAAATGTTGCGCCAAAGATGAAGGAGCTGTGTGGTGTGCCAGGCTTCAAAGATGAACCTGGGTGAAAACGACGTTCTGTTGTAAGCCATCGTTGAAGTGTAGGAATACGCTGAAAGACCCCTAGGAGATAGAGCGAAAAAATAACCACGAAGATGCCGCCGATTCTTAGAAGGATGAATTGGTACTTCACAAGCATAGAACCACCAACACCAAAAAGCACACCCAGGACGATAAAGATGATTGAAAAACCCAGCACGTAAAAAAGACCATTGAGCATCACGCGTCGTCGAATGCCAGAGAACTTTGTGTGATCCTCCAAATCCTTCGCGGTCGCGCCGCTGATAAACCCTAAGTACGCCGGAACCAATGGAAGTGTGCAAGGTGCCAAGAAAGTAAGAAATCCGGCTATGAACGCGGGAATGATGAGCTCTACCATACACTCGGAGATACCTGAATGGCCAACAGAAAAATACTCAGGCAGAAGGTTGCGGAGAGCAGGCACCAGGTACACAACTTTCGAAGTCTCACAACCTGGATGAAGGTGAGGTACGCAGAGAAAAGCATGGCGAAAGTCGTGATAAAAAATAAAGACGGCGCAATGACTTCCGTTTGGGCTGGCATGGCGACTCGAAACGCATACCCGATTGCAATCACCAAATAATAAAACGTCCCAATCAGTTCAACAGGCGCGCCGAAAATTTTTGAATAATCACTATGGATGACTTCCGTGCAGTTCCCTCGCAACGGACACACAAACACCTCACTTTTGTGAGCCTTCTTCCATCGCAAGTACAAAGCCAAAAAGAAACCTGACAACCCAAGCAAAACAATCACTATCGACTCAATCATAGAAGTCTATTCTATCAAACAGGCGTACTCTTGACGAAATCGGCATTTTGATCTAATCTTAGCGGTCCGCTCAGGAGGCGTGATGCGTTCATTCTTGGCCATGCTGATATTCGCTGCGATCGTCGTTGCTCCCTTCTTCATGATCTCGATCCCGCAGATCAAAGCACCCGAGACTGCTGTGACCATCGAGGAGGCACCGCTCCCGCTTCCTGGTTTCCCGGGTTGTGTGGCGAGTGTGGATCAGCTTCCACCAGCCTCGATGTACCTGCAGTACGATCCAGCTGACCCAAGACTTTTGGAAGATCGTGTGATCGTGCTCGCCAAGACTGCGCGACGCATCATGCTGTTCACAGGCGGCGAGATTCGTCGTGATCGTGCAGACGGGACAGAACCAGACTGCTGGAACGTGGGGCTTGGGTGGCGTGAAGACAGTCAAGATGTGGGTGTGTTCGACAAGACAATGGAAGGCGACCGCAGAACGCCCGAGGGCTGGTTTGCGACCAGTGACCGACCAACGTCCAGCTACAAGCACGCGATCCTCATCCACTACCCGAGCGAGAGGCACGCAAAAACGGCGCTCAAACGCGGCTCGATCACCAGGTCGCAATATGACCAAATCGCGCTCGCAGAAAAACGTGGAACGATTCCGTCGCAGAACACGAGTCTGGGTGGAAACATCCTCATCCATGGCGGAGGTTCATCCTCCGACTGGACACTCGGATGTGTTGCCTTGGATGATGCGGCTCGCGATGAACTTCGCGACTTGCTCCCCAAGGGAATGCGCACCTGGATTCTCATCCTTCCGTAGCCGACCTCCCCTCGATGTCGGCGGGCCTGCCCCCCGAAACTCTCATGAGCGAAGGGGGGTTTTCATTTTGCGTCAGCATGGAAATTCTTTCAGAAGAAATTCGCATAATCGATCCGCGATCTAAATAACTTGACGAGATGTCCACATCAATCGGCTTCATGTGAATACAACCGTGCGAGGTATCGAGGAACTCCTGCGGGTTTTCATCACGCGGACTCGAATGAAAAAAAATTGACATGACCTTTCCTTCCTGATCTTTCATCTGAATAGAGCGTGGACCAAAGTCATTTAAATCCCATGTGGCTCGAAGATTTCCATCTGCATCAATAACATCAGAAGCTGTAAACGGCGCAGGATACGTTACTTCCGCTCCAGTGCGATCAATGGCTGCGTTGTAAAGTGATGATTTTTTTTTCATTTTGAAAGGTTTTTGTGGCGCGCCCATCACTGTAAATTCTGCGTCCTCCCCTGTCAGGAGACGCCACGTGCTGTCTTCATCTTTGTATTCAACGTCTTTTTTATCATCCGTCCAACGTAAAGGCGACGTGTCAGTCACCCAGGAGTATTGCCATGATGCAGATTTTTTTTCAAACGAACGCGAAAATCTAAACTCACCGTCAGGAGTACGCACGGGAACTTGCGCCGGAAGTCCAGGCTTCCACGCAACGCCGTCAGCCTGACCACCATTTCCAGGAAACGTATCAAGCAGGATCATCTTGTCGCCAATGTTGTGATAGATCCTGACACGCCCTGTCACTTGATCAAAAAACAAGCTGTTTTCTTTTTGCGGTTTCAACCAACTGACCGCTTTCTTGCTAAGCCATGCTTGTTTTTCTATCTGCTTCATCACTGGATGCTCAGCAGGGAGAGCTCGCGACAGACCAAGAGCCATTTCATGCACGGCACGAAAACCCACCGATTGGAACAGCTCTTGCGAAAAACTGTTGTACACCGTGAGAGCCTCGCTTGCTGGAAGCGATGGAATCAACGATATCGCGTCTTCAACACATTGTTCTGAAAATTGATACGGAAGCGAGGAGTGTTTAAACTCCGTGGCCATCATGACGTACAAGGTGAGAAAATTATCTAGACGTCCTCTTGGATCTCCATAAGCGGCGATGATGTCTGGTTCGTCCTTGTGAAGGTATTCAAACTTCGACGTCAATGTTGGAAAATCCTGATACGCAAGACGTTGGCGTTGATCCCAATCCTTACGACCGAAGCGACCTTCGTGTTCAACTGTGATTGCTCCCTTTTTTATGAGTTCCTCTAGGACGAGCCGTCTCATCTCATACTGAACGCCTGGATCATCCACAGCCACTTCGACTGTTTCTTCTTTTGATGAAGCTTCACGATCTTTCATCCGATCAGACACCAGTGGTCCAACACCAGCTAAAACTCCCATGAGACCCATGAGCGGCCTTCCCCATTTACTCTCACGAATCTGCTGAAAAAGTGACATCGCCTTCTCACGACGTTTCTCAATGGTTGCCAATGGAGCCGCGTCCGGTCCAAATGGATGTTCTGCTTCAAACCCAACACGATCGATCAGAAGACCTGAAAAAAAATCGCGTTCAGCTTGGGACTCACGCGTATCCGAAGGCATCCTGCGAGCCTCTTTTGGAATAAACAATCCACTTTCAACCATACAAATCAATAAATCAATTGTGAAAACGACGAACAGATTGTATTATACCAGCATATGGTAGAAGGATCATCAGCAGAGAGCGGCAGTGAACACGAACGACAAGTCAAACGACTTGTTGATACCGCCGAAGTATTCGCCAAAACACTCGACCTCAAACGCAATCCGTCTGCGCATATTACAGCTGCGCTCAGGGGAATCTCTGATGGAGCTGTGCGCGACCGGTTGTTTGGCGAGATTCGCCATGAACTGTACCAACGTGCTCGAGCGCAACAAGTCAAACGTGTTCAAGAAGATGAAGAACGCGCCGAAGCCGACGAGATTCACTCAAAAACCGAACGAACAAAAATGATGAAAGATGCCTACGCGCACCAAATGCGCCAACCAAGAGACACATGGGATCCCAATGCAGATGAAATCGAAGGGTGAGGGGGATGTGATGAAGCCCCTAAAACTAAATCACCAGGAAAGAAACGACGCGTGAAAAAAATTGCTTTACCGATTTCATGAGTCCTGCGTCTGTTCCACCACTGCTTGACTCACC
>ERZ1292633.6111-Hain-H41-02um-R1-6111-length-10621-cov-4_pt1 | contig 10621 bp, 8 predicted proteins | sample MGYA00564406_ERZ1292633 | MGnify/ENA primary metagenome ERZ1292633 (study PRJEB36523, sample SAMEA6512639) | groundwater metagenome | collected 2019-01-08 | study: AquaDiva: Metagenomics assemblies of 32 groundwater samples
CAAACTCTGTTTCGTCGATCTTAGCATTGGGGTCCTGCTTGCGAACATCCTCAAGCATAGCGGCCAGATAGTCGGCTACCAGCCCTTCGGGAATCGGCACCGGGTTCTTTTCACACATGAGGTGCATCAGCTGGCCTTTTTGGCGCTGGCGGTCATCATCTTTTTTCTGACGCTCGATTTCCTGACGGATTTTCAACCTCAGTTCCAGAGCTGTTTCGGCCTGGCGGGTCATCTTGGCAAAACCGTCGTCGAATTCGGGGAGATTCTTCTCGCGCACACCTTTGATTGTGCAGGTATAGTGAATTTCCTTTCCGGCAAAAACCGGATCGGTATAATCTGAGGCGTAGATTACTTTGATGACTTTGGCGTCGCCGATCTTCATTCCCGGAAGCTCCTCGCGAAACTCCTTGACGGTGAGCATACTTCCCAGATCAATCTCAGCCTCGGGAATCTCACCCTGCTTGAGAGCGTTGCCCGGGTCGTGGGTTTTCAGCAGATGCACTTTGACCAAATCACCGGCCTGCACCGGACGGGTCACTTCGCGGATGTCGGCAAATCGCTCTCTGATGGCATTGCTGTAATCATTGACTTCAAGGTCGGTGACGGTGGTGTCTGTCGTTTCTATCTTCAGACCATCATAGACGACTTTCTCGATAACCGGAAAAACTTCAACCTTGGCGGTATACTTAAAAGCTCCGTGATCGTCGAAGGTCACGTCTGTGACAAGCGGACGGGAGGCAACCTGGAGGGCGTTATCTTTCACGGCCTGCGGGTAAGTCAATTCGATGAGATTTTCGGCAACCTCGATTTTGATGTCCTCGCCATACATTTTCTTCACCATATCAAGCGGGGCTTTCCCTTTGCGGAAGCCTTTGATGGTGACCGTGCGACGAACTTCTTCGTACCTCTTCTCGATAGCGGTAGTCACCTGCTCGGCCGGTATTTCGACGGCCAACTCGCGAACGAGTTCGGCGACTTGTTTGACTTCAACCTTCACTGCATCTCCTGTCGTGCCGGTCACGGTCGGTTGACTCGCAACGGGCGGGCATTTTGTTCCCCATGGTATATCATTCCGCATGCGGGGAAAACTGTCAAATTGTGCGAAAGGGGGGACTCGAACCCCCAATCCTTTCGGAACTGGATCCTAAGTCCAGCGCGTATACCAATTCCGCCACTTTCGCGGGGACGTAAGTATATGAAAAAACAAACGGTTACGCAACCGGCAAGAGAACAATGGAGGATTGGCGGTCAGGCGATTTTCCGGGTTGTGACGGACCAATGATTTTGCCCGTCACGAGAAAGGGAGAGATACCTGGCGGCCCCTCTCCCTTGGAAACTTATTGCAGAACCGCTGGTCAGCGAAGCTAATTGACTTTCTCAAACACCAGTGACGGGATCGCCGCACCAGACGACGGCCCAAGAAGTTCCAGCAATTGCGGATATTCCTGCTTCGGACGATTGCCGCGAAGAACGGTCGCCTTCTGTTCGATAATCACTTCATTGCCATTCGCAAGAAATTCCGATACGAGTGAACCAAGAGTATTAGAAATATTCACCGGAGCGGGCGACTGTGGCAAATGAAACCCCGCCGGCGCCGATATGCGAATAGTGCGAGCATAGGTGTGGTCGGCTGTTGCGTAGATCGGATTTCTTCGCTTGGTCGAATCGCTCTCCAGAGGCTCTTTTCCTCCGAGCGCGATTATGTTGGCGGTTTGAGCGATGATTGCATCGGGCGTAACAGTAACCGCGTTTCGTACCCGGTATTTCAAGGTGAATTCAAATGGTTGGGCGCGAGTCGAATCATTACTTGTGATAACCGTGTCCATCACCACATCACTCGATCCGAACAGCATGTACGTCTTGAGCCACTTCTCCAAGTCATTTCCTCGATACTCCTCAAACCACCCGCGCATCATCGATGCCGAGAGCTGACTGCTGTTGTGTCTCTCCTCGACCACCATATCACCAAGCGTGTCGATAGTTATGTTGGCCTCTACCAAATCGTGATACCAGTTGGAATCCGGATAGGGCAGTTCTATCTCTCTGGCGGAAGTGGCTTCATCAACAGAAATGGCACTTTGGCCCAAATAGTTAGCAGGAGTCAGAGAACTCGGTACATACTTGCTGAGCGGGAAAACACCCCGCCTGACACCATCGGCTGTCACTAACAGCCCTATGGTTCCGAATTGGGATGGGGATATGAATGCAGGATCATAGTATCCGTCATCGACGTCATGAACGAGGATGATATCAGTAGTAACAGCGACGCCCTCCAGCATGGCCTGGGCAAGTCCAACAACATCGGCTGGCGAACCCTTCTTGAGTTTTAGTGTCTTTCGCGGATCCCCATCGTTGTCCTCCCAATACAAATCAATCGAGTTGGCTACAAACGAAGAAATTGCTTCTATCTTTTCATCTTGCGTTTGCAAACCAGCGACGAGTGAGTCAGTTGTTTTTGAAAGCTGATCCGAGGTTTTGGAAACCTTCTTAAACAGATACTTGCGATATCTCTTCGCCAGTTCGCTCCAGCTGTCGATCAGATCAGGCTTGATGTCTCCCATGACGAGATGAGTAACTTGTAGTTGCAGATAGGGCGCCATGAATTTGTACGGCGGCGAAAATGGTTCGAGTTTCAGCGCGGGCACATCTGTCGCCGTGTAGCTGATAACCGTCTTCCTTTTTTCCGCAATATCATTTACGGCATACGGTACTTGAACCCCGGCGGCGATATTTTTCACCTGCACCGTCCACCAATTCGGATAGCCGTATGAGAATGACAGACTTTCGCACGGATAGATATATTGTAGATAGAATTCTTCTTCTAGCGGAGGCATATAGTAAGTGGCCGAGGTCACATCCTCATACCCAAGCGTGACCCGCGTACCCCGTACCACATTTGGAATCGCGATCTGGTAGTCGCTCCTCCATTTCGATTTCTTCACCTCCTGCAAATCCAATTTCCCATACAGCGTCACCTTGCCATCCGGATACTTAACCCGCAGATAAAATTTGTTTGGTTTGTAAGTGATCTTCCAAATCGTCAACTGACTGGCCTCTGGATTGAGAATCAGATAATCCTCTTTGTGTACCAAACCGTATGACCACACTCCTCCGGGACCACTGAGAAGAGCGCCCAACACTGATGCCTCCTTCTGTCCGGAATGTTCGACTGTCCGATCAATGCTGAGATAGACACCGTCGAACCCCTGATAGAGCGAATCGTATTTTGCAAGATCAATGCCGGGGACAATCAGACTCTCCCCTGTGGCTGGAACATCGAGCATGGCAACGCGCCCGGCCTTGGTGCAACCGAGCACGAGTGAGACTAAAGCAACTGTCACAATAAACCGCATTGTCATAAGGCACCTCGTGAAAATGAAATAAGCTGTTTTCTCGCTGAGTTGTACTGCCCCGCAAAATCATTCAGTCGCATGCGCATGTCCCCCTCATACATGGTGTGATTCAACCGCACCGTGAAATCGCAGAGGACGCCCGAAGAATCCTCCTGAACCCGCGTAAATGCTTCTCCAATGTCCGGAATGCTTAGTTCTATAGGAGCCAATGCTGAGGAAAGCTTTGCTCCGACAAGATGACACTGCAATCGCGCGAAGGTCAAATCATCAAAATAGATTCCGAGCGAATCATGGACGCGTTCGGACAAATCGGGACCGTGAAACAGCGACAACATGGTCCCCGGCAAATACCACGACTTTGAGGATTTTGCGACATAGCGTGAAATATCTGCCCGATATGTTAATACCGCCTTGTCTGCCTGAGTCTCGACTAAGGTGGGTTTTGACAGGGTACTGTTAGGCAAATAGGTTGCCAATACGTCAGTGATGTTTTTGTCCCATCCTTCGAGCGTTTGCTCAGCCCGCAGGTAGCGAAGTCTGGCAAGATATTCTCGTCTCAAGACAACCGTCAATTCAGCGCCTTCGAGGGAATCAATATGGGCACGGAGTGAAAAGTCCAAGCTCGGAAGACTGTCGACGCGACTTACTATTTCAAATCGTGGATTATCCGGATCAAGTATGACCGCGGGCTTCTCAACGATGCCGTCGGGAGGAGCGTCAAACTCACTGTACTTGGCGGTGGGATCAAAGAGTATTGTACCGAGAGAATCGGTATAGGCGCAAATGACGTGATTGAACTGCCACGGCGTGAGCTGAGCGAATGGAGGCGATGGTTTGGTCGACACAACCCCCATGTGAACAGGAATTTGCAGTCTTTTCGCAAGAGCGCATATCAGATACGCTCTATCCTTGCAGTCGCCAAACCCCGGAATCAACACCGTGTCGGGATCACGAGGCAATATCGAATGATTGCGGGTATGATCCATAAGGTATCGAATGTGCCCGCGCACCCAATCGTGAATTCCCTTCAATTGACGCCGGGGGTCGCCAAGCTGGCTAATAGAATCGAGAAACGGGGTTGCCGTCGACGAATCAAGCGCGGGGTGCAGGTCGGTCTTGTTTTGATACCAGGCCACCATCAGGTTCGGGTTTGACAGCGTATAGACCGAATCCCCTTTGCGAACCTCCAGCGCCACCATGGCATGAAATTCGTTGAATGCAAACAGGTCCCGATACGGACGGCGAGGACGGGCGCCGAACTCTATGGTGAGACGCGAAGGATCATTGTGCTCCACAAGACGGGCATCAGAAGGCGAAAGATCGAATATATCTGGCGTGACAGCCCATCCCGCCGGAGAACTGACGTCAATGCGGAATGATGCCATCGAATCATCGGGACTATTTTCCACATAGAAAAGCGGGCAGTAGGCGATATCAATATAGTTGTAGGTGATGTGGTACTCGACAACATCGCCCCTGCGAGGAAGTTCGGAATAAATGAAGGTGTGCACCTTGCTGTCCGACAGATAGACATCCTTACCGATATCCAGCTGAGTGACCCGAAAATCGCCGCTGACCTTCTTGCCGTTGAGTGTCATCTGCAGACCCTTGGCAGGGGCATGGCCGGACTCATACAATGAAAAAGTCCCCTCCCTCAGATCTAGATCGCGCAGGACAGTCCGAGTGACCGTCTTCTCGACCTTTAGTGCAGGACGGACAATCCCCTTCTCTTTTTTCTCCGTAATTTCAACTTTGTAGAGAACGCTGGTGGCGAATGAAGGAGCATCGGTGCGACCGGCAGCCCTTCCAACCGTAAGAATGACAAGCAGAACTACTGTAAGTATTGTTCGCATCGTTGCATACCCGAAGAATGTCATAGTTTTGATTCAGTATGGCGGAAACGAAACTGGGAGTCAAGAGAATCCTGAATGGGCTTGACATGAAACGAGAAAGGGAGAGGAGCCTGGCGGCCCCTCTCCCTTGGAAGGAAGAAGAAGTGTATGCCAAAAAAGTTGCTTACGGCTGTTGCACGTGGCACTGGCCGCAGACAACCTTATAGGGCGCTGCTACGTCACCGTCTTCGCCGATAGCGGCGTTTCCGGTGGCAAAGATCAATCCAAAAGCGTTTTTGTTACCGTGGCCTTTATGACAGCTCATGCAACTTGGGGTCGCACCTGTCCAGACGCCGGTATTAGCGGTACCATAGGTACCCCAATCGCCATTTGGATTCATGACTTTCACTTTCCAGGCTTTGCCAGCAAACTTGGTGGCGCTGGAATGACCGCCGCCAATTTCGCCGATGTTGGCATCCGCAGTCGGGTGACGGAGCCACTCGTCAAGAGTGGCGCTGTTGGCCTTCATGTTCGTGCTGGTTTTGCTACCATGGAAGTCAGTGTGACACTGCTGACAGAACCAGCCGTACGAAGATCCACCCGTGTTCGGTTCATTGAAGTCCACGTTTGTATAATCATAGTGGTTGGCGCCGCCATTGGTCGCATCGCGTTCCCAAAGGTCTTTGGTGTTGTTATTCGAAGCACCAATGGCATAGGTTAATGAATCTTGAGTAACACCTGTATTGATGGTTGTCCTGACATTGCGATAGTTGAATGAGCTGCCATGTTGGCGATGACAATCGATGCAAGTCAAGCCATTGGCATTGGCAAACGTGCCGCCCGGAGCCGTTGCGATGGATCCCAGGGTGTGACCGCTAACTTCCGAGTAACCATCTATGCCGCCGATTTTGTTCAGAGCGCCGGCAAGGCGGCCGTTTGTGGGAGCATTGCCGGTGGCGCCAAGAACGTCAGGCGCAAAGGTCTGATTGTCATGGCAGGAAAGGCAGAGGTTGGTGACTTCCTGACGGAGCAGGTAGTGGTTCGGTCCGCCCGCGAGCGGATTGGTGCTTGGAGCACCCGAGGTACCATAATCATGCGATTGACTGTAGTGCATAACATGGCACTCGGCGCAATTGAGAGTGGCTCCCGAATGGTAGTCACCGGCCATGGCGCTGAATACGCACAGGGCGACCAACGCTACGGCTACAAATATTGAGTGTCTCATGTGAATCTCCTTGAACGTTTATCTATACTGTTATCTTCACCGAAAACCGATTCATTGTTGTCAATGCCCTGATCCTCCACTTCTATTGCAGTCCCGTTCTGATTGGGTTGAGGCGTATGCAATTCGGATTGTTGTTGGTTATGGATTACTGTTTCTCGTGTTATCATGAGGAATGGCGCCGGTTCCGCTGAATCGTCTTCATCGGCGCCGAAATGCCAACTGAAATCGTCGCAATAAATCTGGTCGTCGTTCTGGCGGCTAACCGCCTCGCGGCTTGGGTCGGTAGGTCTGACTCGCATGAGCATGTGACGCTTTCCTTCTTGGTGCCTGCTTCCAATTTTGTGAAAAAGATATCAATCAATCCAATATCTGTCAAGATGATTTTATGACCAATTAATCATTTATTTTGTGAAAAATAGAACAAGATTGACCTAAGTCAACGAATGATGTCTTGATATAAAATTTGAAATTTCTGAATTCGCCCGCCGACTTTTTCAGAGACGTAAACTGTTGATGTATAATCGGTTGATAATCCAGAAGGAAATTGGAACTTGCCGAGGTCTGTTCCCATTCCGCCGATGGTGAAGACTAATTCTCCATCAAGCGAATATATCTTTATTACCTGCCTCAACGTATCCAATATCCAAATCACCACCTTTCCAGCCACTACTGTAAAACCAATTGATTGTGGTAATGATAAATCTTTTGTATCGATATCGTGCGCCGCAAAGCCGCTTATATAAACACCCGTTGAGTCAAACACCTTTACCGCGGGGAGGGAGTGCATATCGGTCACGTACACCCTTCCTTCAAACACCCCAATCGCAGAAGGGGTGGAAAAATTTTCCGGACTGTCCCCCACCTTGCCAATTGTGCGAATCATCGAGAGAGAGGCATCAAGCACAAGTACAGTCGTTTTATCACCGCTCACAATCAGATAGAGATTGTCGCTATCATCAATCGTAAGAGCGGTTGGTTTGATTCGCAGAGTTGTGTCACCAAGGAGGCGATTGGGATAGATGCGCTCCAGCGATTGTCCGCGGAAATCCAAGACATCGACATAGTCGGCAAGAGCGTCAACAACGAATATCTCTCCTCTGCTGGAAACAACCACGGCCATCGGCTGACCCTTGGTCGTTTCTCCCGTGAACGGATTGGTTACAAAATGGTCAAACGAATGAACCGCGAGAAGATTGGTATCCAAAATGACAATCCGGTGATTGCCGGCGTCGGCAACAAAAAGCTCCTGTGAATTCCTGTCAAAGAAAAGGCGGGCCGGGTCACGGAAACGAGTGCCTCGCCCATCGTCCTGGGTCAGGGCGGTGACTTTCAGCAATTCAAAATCCGACTCACTCTGTGACCAGATGGATGCCGCACCAAGAATGAGGAGCAGGAAAATACAGGCCGGTCTCACGCCATCCTACTTTTCGACGCGGCTGGCCAAACGGGACGCAACATCATCGGCCAGTCGCTTGGCGAGAAGGTCACTCGATTTAATAGACCCAATGCCAAACAGAAATGACCTCCGGTCGCCCCGGTCGTTAGCTGTCGCGGTCATCACCGTTTGGCCTGTGGAGACATCTATGAGGCTAACCGTGAATGCCACCGTCGGCACTTTACCCAGGTACTGGTTGTCCTGCTCACTGTAATCAAGAACGGAGCCGGTGAGAAGATGAGTAACCCCCAGCGCAGTCGCGAGGGTGTCGATCTGCTGGCCGGTCAGGACAGTGGTACTTCGTATGCGATTGCGCCGGAGGGCGTCGTACACAGTTCCGGATTCAGCCACATGAATCTTTTCGGACCGACTCAAAGATTGAAACAGATATTCCGTCACTTTTTCTCCTGCTTTATCCCGCCCTGAGAGATTGTCAAAGGGGAGGATAGCCAAGCGCATTGTCGAAGTAAATTGGACATCGCTCTGATAGGAATGACGAATGCCTGAGCCGCATCCCGTTAGAAGGAGCAGGGCGCACATGGTAATGAAAAGATTACACTTGGAAAGGTGCATTGGTCACTTCACCGCCTTTCGAAAGGCGGAGATAATATCGTGGCAAACTTTGGCATTGAGATCGCCGAGCGTGTGTGTTTCACCGAACGAAAAGATGGGAAACTTCGGCCCGCCCCGACGCGTCGTTTCGTAACTCCAGATAACCTGGCCGCTCTGGCAGTCGACAAAACGAACCAGAATGCTGACCAGCGGAAACTCCTCCTGTCCGCTACGCGTCATCGCGAAATCGCGTACCACTCCGACAAAGATCCCTTGTACTCCGGCCCCTTCGCCGATTGCTTTCGCTTCCAGCGCTGTCAGTTCCTCGGGAAGATTGGCACGCTCACTCTTGATAACTTTAGAGGCAGAAACCAGAAAATCCCCGGCGTTGGTAACTTCAATGATGTTCGCCATCAACAGCTCGGTTGTCAGTGTCGCTGTCACTTTTTCGGAGGCCGTTCGGTCACCGGTTAGATTCGAAAACGGGAGAACGCCTACTTTCTGATAGAAACCAAAATCCGCCTCGTCATTGAGATAGACTCGATTGCCGGCGCATCCTGACAGTAAAATGGCGATAAAGAAAAGAACAACAATGGGTGACTTCATAGCATGTACTTCTTTCACATCTGCATGTTGAGGCTGGCAAGCCACGTTCTCGAGCGGTGTTCGAGCCGGGGGGATCCATAATCTGACCGGGTGACAATATATCCAATAATCGCTGTCGTGCGTTGGGTGATGAAGAGCTGAAGCTGGGCGTTGAGTGCGGTCGGTTCATTTTTCGTTAGGAAGGGCTTGCTAGTGAGGAAATCAAACTCCACTCCTGGCTGTTCCTGCCTATTTGCGGTGAGATAGAAACTGAATGCCCGCCGGAATCGATAACTCATCGAACCGCTCACATTGCTATTCACAAATTTGAGATACGTATTATAGACCGACCAGGTGTATGAAAGACTTGCATTGAAGTTCCCCCGAGGTAGCCAGTTGAGTCCGGCGTTGAAGCTTTTGGAATAGACATGGCCAAGCCTCAGACTATCCCCTTGATACAACGCTGTCGCCGTTAATCTCCCGTCCAGGCGGCGTGAAAGATTTGCCGTGAAGTCGAAGGAATGAGTGAGTTGCCACCTTTGATCGGCACGAACCGGATCGCTGTCTCTCGAAATGGTAGTAGAATAGCGGGTGCGGGTATATCGAAACGGAGAACCATCAAGAGATCCATACCAGGTGTCGGTGTGATAACCGGAAACTCGCACATGTGTGGTGTCATCTCCGGCGACGACAGTCCGTTCGCGCGATGACTGCTGAAACCAGGTGCGCGCCCACGAAAACCTGCTGTCGATACCGTTTCGCAAATATCGTGTCGATTGCGCGCTGGCGGTCAGATACTCCGCCATCTGATATCCTCCGCTTTCGCGCTCGATCTGATATGTTTTGAGAGCGGAAATATCAAGGAAACTAACCGGAGTCCAGACAAGTTGGGAGGAAAATGATTCCGATTTGTCATCGCGAATGCCTAACCTGTCATCGTTTTGAGTAAATCTTCCCGAGTAGCCGGCATTACCTGTCACATTCCGAACCAATTTCGACGACACAATCGTCGAGGCGCTGTGCGTGAGTGAGCGGCTGACAACCGCAATTGAGGATGCATATCGGGTTCGAAAGACATTATACGTCGTGGCTATCGAGCCGGATGTGCCGATCGCCTTTGTCATCGCCACGGTGCCATTCCATGACCGGTTGGTATTGTTGATGCTGTTCACGTCTTCGTGCCTGTCAACCCGACTGTGGCCGCCACGAATCGAGAGCCAGTCGCGAAACCAGGAAACATCAGCGGTCGCATGCGTATTCACTGATCGTGATCGAACAACCGAATCAATCCCCAGGGCGCGAGCACGGCTGTAGGCAACCGACAGATTCGGCAAACGCATCAACTGGGTGGCCGCGCTGAGTCGCACTTCGCGATTGCGAATATCGGGGCGCACCGTTATAAGCGTATCCCCTGTCCCGTTGATTGTGTCCAATATCACGATAGTTGTGTCGTCAATCCCGTTGATGGTGAAACTCGAATAACTCGATCGGATAGCGAAACGAGGATTGTTCACATCAAGATACCAAATCGGTCGAAAATTGATGCGATGGGTGTAGGACTGCTCGCTTCGATCAATGTTAAGGGCCAACCGGGCTGTTGATTTTGCCGGGAGTGAATCTTCGTAATTGAGAAAGGCCG
>ERZ1292633.6113-Hain-H41-02um-R1-6113-length-10619-cov-4_pt1 | contig 10619 bp, 9 predicted proteins | sample MGYA00564406_ERZ1292633 | MGnify/ENA primary metagenome ERZ1292633 (study PRJEB36523, sample SAMEA6512639) | groundwater metagenome | collected 2019-01-08 | study: AquaDiva: Metagenomics assemblies of 32 groundwater samples
ATTATATAATAAAAAAAGGATTTTACAACAAAGAGGAAGAACTATTATGATTTTGAGTAGAAATGTCTTTTTTTCAACAATAGTAATTAGCAGTTTGGTATTAGGGTCTTGTGAAAAACCATCCGTATTTTTTATGGAAAAAAATGATACAACTCTTGTTAAAGAAAAAGTAACCTATATAAAATCTACATTAACAAATACAGCTATAAGTGATAAGTCAAATACGAACACAGCAACAATAAAAATACCAATAAAGTTCCCTGATTATATAGTAAAAGAAACAATAGAAAGACAAAAATCAGGTAAGAGTTTTTCAACAAAAACAATGTCATACTTTAGTTATGTTAGAATTGTTTTACTAGATCAAACAACAAATATTAAATCAGAAAATACAGTTTATACTAGTGGAAGCTCTCAAACAACTGTATTTACAGGTCAACCTGTTGGACACTCATTCAAATTGTATGTAGAAGCGAGAGTTGATTCATATACTACAATTGGTGCAGGAGTATCAGATTATTTCACATCTACTTCTGGAGAAAACACAAGATATTTAACAATAAAAATACCATCTTCAACAAGTGGTGGGGTATCTGGTGGTGCTAATGTAAATGCATCAATTAGTTTTCAGGAAGGATAAATATCCTATAATTATAAAGCATTTATTGAAAACTTTTTAAACCATACCTTGCTCAGATACTTCCAAAGAAGTAATTTTTTTAAATATTCTCAAAGTAAATTTTACTTATGATTCTTTTCTTCTTGCTTTCTTTTGAATTTGGCTCTACTTTCTTTTTTTCTCTTTGTAAATTCAACATCTAATGAAAGAAGACTTCCCCCCATTTCATTTATAACAAATTTGACTTCATTTCTTGGATCAAAACCAATGTAATTATTAATAATATCTTGATTACTAGATATTTCGTACTTTGATAGCTGAATTGAATATATACCTCTTCCTCCAGTTACTTTCATTATTTCAGTAGAAAAATTCATCATACTAACTAAAGTAGCTTCACCTATAATTGTTATTTGCTCATTATCCTCCTTTGTAATTTCAAAGAAACTTCCTTTATTTGACAAATTTTGAAAAATAACTCTTAAAAATTCTTTTGGAAAAATGACTATATATGTACAAATAGGTTCAAGAATCTGTATTTTAGAGTTTTTTATAGCTCTCATTAAAGCAATAGGAACTGCAATATTGAAGTGTAACGAATCAGATCCCATAGAATCAAATCTACCGCCAACAAGAGCAACTTCTGCATCAGTTACTTCCCATCCTTTCAATCCTTGTTTCAAATAAAGACTAACTAACCTCTCTGCTTGCCGTTGATATTTTTTTAGTAGAAAATCAGTGGATAGCTTTGATTTATAAACAATTCCACTTCCTCTTGGCAATGGTGTAATCTCAAATTCTACAGCAGAAACTTTTGTATATGAGGCAATACCCCTGCCAATAGAAATTGGAGTTTCTTTATGTATAACAACTGGATTAGAAAACTCCACTTCAAGATTAAACCTATCTTTTAATGTTGCAACAATAACCTGTGATTGAACTTCCCCCATTAAACTTACATAAATTTGATTTGTTAAACTATCATAGCGAACATTCAAGTAAGGATCTTCAATATTTAAAATTTTTAAGGCTTCGACTAATTCAATTTGTTGATTTAAATTATTAGGTAATACTTTCATATCAAGTAGTGGTCTTACAAAGGTTATATAATTTTGAGCAGAGACTTGATTTCCAATAAAATCACCACATGAAGCATCTAAACCATTTATGACAACTATTTCACCACAAAAAGCTTCATTAACAGAAATAAATTTTGTACCAACAATTTTATAAATAGCTTTTATTTTTTGTTCAATGGAATCAAATTTAATAGTACTCCTATTATTTAACTTACCAGACAGTATTTTAACATATAAATCTTTTTGCTTGTTTACTACTTTAATAGAATAAACAAAAGCAGAGAAATCAACATCTAAGGTGGTTTTTGTTTCAGGTATATACATTTCAATACAAGAAAGTAATTGCTCTATACCTTTATCCTTTAGTGCTATACCACCAATTACTGGAAATATAGTTCCATTTTTAATTAAAACAGATAATCTATTTTTAACCCAATTTTGAGTAAGAGATGATTGATCAAAAATATATTTATCAAGTGTTTTATCATCCAATTCTGATAGAAACTCTATAGTAGTATTAAAATTAATATCTTTATAAAGTATTTCTCTATTATCAGTTTGATCTATATCAATTATTGGAATTATATTTTTATCAAGTCGCTCACGTATAGAGTTTAAAGTATTATTATAGTTTGCACCCAGTCTATCCATTTTATTAATAAATATAATTGTTGGAATGTTTCTTTCTTTTAATACTTTCCAAATTACATAAGTTTGAGATTCTATACCTTCTACTCCTGAAATGACTAATACAGCTCCATCTAAAACACTTATGGATCTCTCAACTTCTGCCGAAAAATCGATATGACCAGGAGTGTCTATAAGTTGAATTGATTTATCACCTAAAGTGAAACTTACTAAGGAAGCTTTAATGGATATTCCTCGTTCTCTCTCTATGCTCATTGAGTCTGTTACTGTATTCCCAGAGTCAACTTTACCAATACCACTTATAACATTGGTATGATAAAGAATATGTTCAGTTATTGTTGTTTTTCCAGCATTAGCATGAGCAAAAATACCTAATGTTAAAACTGGTTTAGCTTCTCTCATAATTATTTATTTTATATATTCTAAAACAAGTTTATTTATTAATGTATTATAATCAATACAACTAGGACTTTCTATATCAAAATTATCACTGCTTTTGTGTTTAGATGCTGGACAACCAGTACCACAGATGTATCTGTATTTACAATCAATACAAGATTCTAAAATATTAACACTTCTAGTTTGCCACATATTTAAAATATTTTCATCAATTTTGTATATAGGATCAAAAGTACCTGTTCTGTAATTATCATTACCAATACCATGCCAACACTTATAAATATTACCTTTATAATCTATAATATATTGATTTTTTGAGGCACCACAATGACGCAACACAGGTTGATAAATTTCATTAGAGAAAATAGCATTAATAAATGCTGATGGATGAAAATTCTTATAAAAAACTTTAGTATTTGGATATTGTTTTTCCATTCTTAACAAAGACTCAATGCCAATCTGTTCATCTACAACATTTTGCTCTCCTGAACACCCTCCATCTTGTAAAAGATATATATAAGGCTTTAATTTTGAGATCAAACCAAATTTTTCAACTAAAATATCTGCAAGATAAGGAATATCGGAAATTGTTGAAATATCCGCATTAACTCTTAGATAAACGGTAATATCAGAATCAAGAGCCTTTTTAATGTTTGAAATTATTTTCTCAAAGCTACCAGATCCATTATGAAGCATTCGTCTACTATCATGGATTTTTTGTGATCCATCTACGGTAACTTGTATATGCTCAACATTATCATCATTTAAGTCTTGTATGTAATATTCTAAATCAACTCCATTTGTAACGATATTAACTGAATATCCATTTTTTTTAACATTTTCAAGTATATATTGTATTACTTTAATATTACCCTTAAGTAAAGGTTCTCCACCCATAATTGTTATTTTTATCTCTTTATTTGAATTTATAGTATTATTTTTTTTATGTTGATAAACAATTTCATTTATCAATGCAAATTGTTTATCAACCAACTCAAATTTATTCTTTAAACTAGTATTACTTATTTCATAAGTTTGCTCATAACAGTATATACATTTCAAATTACAAGCATATGTAGGAATAATCAAGAAACTCGGGGTACTATTAGTTTCAAGTTGTTCTAATTTGATATTTATTTCTAATATAAAAGAATCATATTCTAATTTATTTAAAAACAAATATTTTCTTGTTTTCATTTTTTCTATAACTGAACTATCAAGATCACTTAATTGATTATTTTTTATTTTATAATATATTTGCTCATTAATATAATCACTTGCACCATTAATAAGATTAATCATAAGATACTTGTTTTTATGAATTTCGATAAATTGGATTTCATTTATTAAGTACATTTTTCCTCCTATATAATCACTAAAATAATTTGCATAGATGTAAGAGGTAGTTTAATGATTATAAAATCATAAAATAAACTACCTCTTTTAATAAAAACTTACACGTGATAACGACAAGAACAAGCTTCAGAAACTAATTCTTTAGGATCTGTAAGGACATTTGTATTAAATGACTCCACTGAAAACACCTCCTTTTTAATTTCTTTTATTTCCTAATTAAGATACTATTACTTATATCTAAAAAGGTCTCGTTGAAAAAGATTAAGATAAGGTTAAATTAACTAGCTAAAATATCTACATTTCCTAAAATAACAATTATATACCCCTTACTAGTTGTCTCAATTTGGATTATATCTCTAAAAATATTTTTAATTGTTGCAATATATCCTCTAATAGTTGAATCATGACAAGATAATTCATAAGCAATTTCAACACTACTTAAAACCCTATGTTTGTTTTTTAATACAAATAAAAGCATGTCAAAAAGGGTTTTACTTAAGTAAATTTCTCTTCCACTAATATATGATTTTTTACTTATTAATTGAATAGTCAAAATAGCATCTTTATATATAAATTGTTCATCTAAAAATTTATATATTAGTGAATTTGCATGTGATAAAAAATATAAAAATTTATCTCTAGGATTTAATAAATCAATATTAGTTTTATATTTAGATTTATCAAAAAAGGAAGCTATTTTATTTAATAAGTCATTATTTTCAAAAGATATTGTTGATTGAACTAATTTTTTAAATAATTTTCTGAATATGATTAATTCATCTCTTTTTCTTATATATAATAAATCTATTTGACTTAACTTACAAAAATCATCCCAAGTTATACCATAGCTTAACAAAAGTAATTTCAAAATTTCTGGTTTTAAATAATTTATCTTTATTCCATTTATTAACCTCAAGTACTTAGAAGGAATTTCTGGAAAAGAATAAGCATTATTTGTATATGAACCTACAATAAAATATATATATGCAGACATAATAGATACTTCATTAACAAATTCATTAGAATAAGAATTTTTAATTGTATTACTTACAAGAAGTTTCATTAATCTTTCATAACTAAACGTAACACCATATTGCTCCTTATCTTTATTCGTATAAAACTCAACTTGTTTAATAAAATTTGTGGTATTCTCATCTTTCCACCTGTTGTTTTTAGTAAAAATAGTATTAAAAAAGTTAAGAAAATTGTTATAGTATCTTATACTTTGTGTACTTTGGTTTCTTAGAAAAACAGTTTTTTTGATTCCATTATAGTTAAATAAGTTAAATATTTCTTTTTTGTTTGGAGTAATAACCTTAGATTTGTATTCCAATTGATTTTCTAAAAATTCATCTATATATCCATTATACTTTGTCCAAATGGCTGTTGTGATAGTATTATTTTTCCAGAAACTATCAAAACTATCAAAATAAGATTTTTCTTTAAAGTTAAAAAAAATTGTATTTGGAGAAAATATAATTATATCAACTAGAAAAAGAAGAGTATTTATATGTTCTCGAAAAGATTTAACATTTACTTTTTGATGATAAAAAGGATCAATCCCATAATAATAAGCAATATCATAATTTCCTGAAGAAATAAAATCAGAATATTGATAAAATTTATTTGGCTCTAACATGTAATCTTTAGTCATTTTAAAGATATTACTTCATACCTCAGTTCAGGATTTCTAAAACATTTATTTAACATGAATTCGATGAAAAAAAATTAAGCTGGAATAGGTTAAATAGGAAAAAAACATGCTAAAAATCTTTTTCTTAACCTATTATTATCAAACATAAATTTATTGTACTAAATTTAAATATTAAAAAAAATGATCAGTATCAAGTTTTTTCAAGCTTTTTTATTAAAATTTCTATGCAAAAAAAGCTTGAAATTATTTCACCTTACTTTAGCATCAAATAGCTTTGAGTATCTACTCAAGAGCAAATAATGTTCTTTAAAAAAAGGAGAAATAAGTATGAGGAAAAGTAATCTCAGAAATAAAATAAAAATGTATCTAAAAGAAAAAAACAAAACTTCAGTTGAAAAAGAAGTTTTTAGTTTGATTCTATCAGCTTCGCAAGATTACCAAGAATTACACACCTTTTTTATAAAATTATATAAAGAAGGAATTAATTCAGGTCTTATTCCAAAGTTAACATCAATAGAGGAAAAAATAAATTTTTGCGACCGTTTTTATTTTCAAATAGAGGATCTTATCAGAAAATCAAATGAACCAATTATTTTTGAAAGAGATTCATTCATTAAGGTTCAAATGACAAATTGGGTATTTTTTGAAATACTGAGACTTTGTATCATTCCAATTATGAATGTAGTTGATAAAACAACTCATGAAATAAAACAAAAAGTACAGTATGAGCCTGAATTATATTCTGTTTTGGATAATGTTCTTCCTTCAGATAAATTCTTTCAGGTGTATGATAATTTATACATTAGCCTAGGTGTGCATTACCTATGTGAAAAATATCCTTATTTTTGGAATATAGTAGATTATTTATATACAATAAGGTCAAAATATGGCGAAGAAAATCTTTCTTTTGATAGTATAAGACTTCATTGTAATTATGAATTAAATACTACTTCAATTATTATCAACACAAAAACTTGCAAAGAAACGCTTTCTCATACGATACCTTTAAAAGAATTAGTCTTTTATTACTCAGATGATCAGTTATTACTGGAATCAGAGTATTGAAAGTTTGTAAGGCTGTATATTAAAAATATACGGCCTTTTTCTTGATATAAATACCTTATTAGCTTATCAATAAAATAAAATTATAAAAAAGCCTTATATAATGAGATATAAGGCGTTACTTTATTTTTTATGACTATTAGTATTCAGATGGAAGCAAAATCACGTCATTAGTATAATAAAAGCTAAATTTAGGCAAAGGAAAGTCGGTATATTGAATTTTTTGAGAATAAATGATATTTTCATTTCCATCAGTTACTTTTATTTCACCTGTAGATGATTCTAAATCAACGAGTAATTCATAGAATTGAAATACTTCTGATTTTACTTTTGGATAGGATTGAATTGAAAAAACAATATCACCTATCCAATATGCTTGGGCTGTATCAAAAATGAACTTGATTCCATCCGTAGCAAGTACATTAGGATAAAGCTGATACCATTTATCAGTGCCACAAAAGCTTCTTATTTCAGATTCAATTTTCTTTCTAATTTCTATTCTTGGATCTTTTTCATTCGCTTGTAACGATTTCAAAGATTGAATCGTTATCATAGAAAGAATATTTTGAAAAGATGTTAAAAATCCAAAATAGGCTAAAGAAACTTTAGTAAGGGTGTCTTTAGGTAAAACATACGCTTGTTTATATTCTTGTTCATATTCTACAAGCAATTCTTCTATTTTCATATAATGCCTGTCTGTAAACTCAATACAAAAAGAAACCGAAGTTAATTTTGGTACTATTCCTGAATCTAAACCATTTTCAACCACATGAAGAATAAAGTTTTTTAATTCAGAATATGTTTCTGAAGATTCAAAAACAAGATCTATAACCTCTTTTTCTAATAAAGATGTAGAACTTTTCCTATAAAGCTCTAAATTCTCTTTAATTATGTCTGACATAATAATGTCTTCCTCTAATTTTCAATAATCATCACACTTTCACATCAAAAAAGATGTAAAGCGGTAAAATAGTACATTCTGTAAAATTTTTTTCAAGTTTTTATATCTCTTTTATTATTTTTTTGAAATATCAAGAAAATATGATTGTATATCTTCTTTTACTTTATGATGTGTACATAAATTTGTTGAATAATGAGTATAATCACCCTTTTCTATTTTATTTTCTGATGTATAAGGATTAAATGGTTTATGTATTTTATAGACTCTATGTTTAGGATTTTGTTCTTTTGAAAATTTACCAATACTACAAAGAATAACTTTCTCTGCTTCAGCAGAAACTAGTAGATTACGAGAAGCTTCCAAAGAAAGTCCTGTTGTAGAAAAATCATCTAAAACAATCACTATTTTATCCTTGATCTGTTTTTGGCTTTTTAAAACCAAAGAATTAAATTCTTCTTCAAAAGTAATTTTTGAATGTTTCCTAACACTTCTTAAATAGCTTTTATTTAGAGTATCACGCCATCTTGATAATGAGTGAGTAGCATCAAGTATCGTAAAATTACTCGTATTATTATTTGAATTATGGCTTGGGTATTCTAAAAAACAAGTATTAGAATTTACAAAGCCTTCTTGTAAGAGATTGTGGAGTAAAAGTTCAAGAATAACTTTTTTTACTGATTCTGATTTAGATTCACCAAAATACATTTCTTTGTTATACAAAAATACATCTTTAGGCGTAAAAATGTCATTTTTATTATAAGAAAGCTCAATTGTAGCATTAAAAAGACTTCTATAAATAACCTTTAAATTGTCAGGAGTAACAATATCTAAAGTATATGACCAAAGCGGTTCATCATATTTTTTCAATAATTTTTTACTATAGGTAAGTGATTTTATAGCAGGAATATTAAGGAACTAAGCAAAAATAAAATTACTTTTGTCTACTCTTAATGTCAATAAATTTTCCCTGTTAAAACGGTTTGTAGCAAATAAAGATCATCATGTAACGCTGAAAGATACAGTTTCATAAGAGATGTTCTGTGCATTAAATCGCTTTTCATCATTCTTACAGACATCAGAATATCTGCGTTCATTTGGTGAACATACAAACTCATTTCTTCTAAGAGCTTAATATGTTTCTTTTGATCTTTGGTTAATTTCTGTTCTTTCCAACTTTTAAGCTGATCACGATACACAATATCAAGTTCTAAATTAGAAAAATAGACGTTTTCAATTCTACTATATGTTTTAGAATCCAATTCTAATCGAACCTGAAGTGATGGTATAAAAGTATCTAATTGTCCTTCTGAGGATGCTATAGTACCAGCTAACATGCTTTCAAATGTTGGCATAAAAGAAAGGGGATAAATATTAGGCTTTTGAGTAAGTGTTACTTCTTCAATTTGTTTTTTCATTTCAAAATGATGTTTAAGAATAAAATGAACTTCTTTTATTGCTTTGTTAAAACTTGGCATAATCCCATCAAGTCTATTGTAGAAAACATAATCATCATCTATTAATAAATTCTGCTTCTTTTTTTGCTTAATAAGTTTCAAAAAATCTTGGTACGATTTTTCTGCTGTAGCTTTTTCTTTAACAAATTTATCATAGTTGGTATATAAAAGGTCTTTATCAATATAAATCATAGGTAAAGAGAAAATTTTAGGTATTAAAATATCTTGGGTTAATGAATTAAGTGAAAAAACAGCATCTACACAGTCTTGATAAATTTTTTCAGAATCAGTAATAACTTTAGTTTTTTTTGTTTTCATAAAAACCTCAACATATTTTGTCTAAAGTATAACAAGAAGAAACAAAAAAAGAACTTCCTAGAAAGAAAGTTCTCATAGTATTTATGTTTTTAAACCTACTGAAACAGCAATTTGAAATGCTATTATTTGTAGAGCTAACCATGTTAGCTCAGATTTTATGTCTTCCTGTAACTCTAATTTCCCTCCATTTTTTTGAAAATTGATAATAAGGTACTGGATTTCATCATAATTTGATTCAAAAAATGTGTAGATGTCTTTATAATAAAGAAGTTGCCCAATACCACCAGTTTTTCCACCTGATGAAATAATTTCATTCAAATAAACGCTTGGTTCTTGGTTGCTTTCAAGTATTTTGGAACACAACCATTTTTCTAAACCAACATTTGAACCATCTTTATGTTTTTGTATTTTTACCAAAAGATCTGATGTCATTTTGTTTTACCTACTATTTTCAATGATATTTCAACTTTAAAAATATTTAAAGCAAAATTATGCTAGAGAATAAGAATAAAAGATCAAGAAAAAAGCCTGTAAGATATATCTTACAGGCTAAGAAGGGGAATATCCCCTTAACTTACATCTAACTGATTAGCTAATCTATAAGCTATGATTTCTACGGCTAACCATGTTAATTTTGATTTTATGTCAGATTGAAGTTCAATTGTACCTACTTCATCTTGATATTCTAGTAATAATTCTTGAATTTCAAGATAATATTCATCAAAAAATGGGTACACATCTTTGTAATAAATAAGTTCTGAAATAACTCCATTTTGGCAACCACAATTAATAATATCTTGTAGATATGCTTCAGAATCTTCAGAATCTAAAATGTTTGTAATGAGCCATTGCTCTAATCTATTCTCAGACTCATTCTGAATCTTTTTTAACTCTTTTCTTAAATCACTCATAGTCAATAATGTTATAAAGTAAATCTTTTACTGACAAAAAAACTAGAAATGATTTTCAGAGATAAAAGTCATAGAGATAAGCAAAAAATATGATGATCTGGCAACGTTAGGAATATGATGATGTGGTACCTTTTTGAGTTCTATTTACTAGGATTAATCCATTAAAAATAGAACATGAAACATCCGTTTTATTGGTGAAAATTATTATATTCTAAAGT
>ERZ1292633.6116-Hain-H41-02um-R1-6116-length-10615-cov-3_pt1 | contig 10615 bp, 12 predicted proteins | sample MGYA00564406_ERZ1292633 | MGnify/ENA primary metagenome ERZ1292633 (study PRJEB36523, sample SAMEA6512639) | groundwater metagenome | collected 2019-01-08 | study: AquaDiva: Metagenomics assemblies of 32 groundwater samples
TCGTCACCCTGGCCCGAAAACTTCGTGACGTTCCGAATTCGACGAAAGAGTCGCTTCGACTTGCCGGACTCGGCAATCTCCATGCCGCACGTTTACTGGCAAGCGCGGTAACCCGAGCATGGTGGCCAATTGCGGTGACCCTGGCGTTGGTTTCACGTCGTGCCCGGATAGTTTTGATCAGTGCAGCGGTCATTCCGGCGATGTACGAATGGTGGTCGCAACGGCCGACGCTCGACCCGCTACGTTTCTTGGCCCTGCGGATCCTCGACGATGCAAGTTATGGAATCGGTGTGTGGGAAGGTGCTATCGCCCACCGCAGTTCTGATGCACTTACACCGAATTTGTCGTCGTGGCCCACGAACGCGCGGTGAAATTATTGCATTCCTCGCACACGTCATCAGGAATGACACCGAGTTTCATCAACCAACCAAAGATGATGCAACCGAGGCAAATCGCGAACACTGATTCGAGTAAAGCCGCGACGATGAGCATCGCAATTACAAATCGTGCCGGAGTCGTTGAGCCAATAACGACAAGCACAGATGCTGTCAGAGTGAACGCCGCACCCATTCCTTGGGCAAAGCGTTTCGGCGGTCCAGGAACGAAACGATGTTGCACATTGAGTCGAGGTGTGATCACCCGTGTCGCCAAGCGACCCAATGGACTCAAGGTCGGCCCACTAAGTACACGAGCGACAAATCCATAGGTGAGAACGGCCAGTATCCAAGAATTTCCGGTGACGGTAAAGGCGATTCCGATGACCGCAACACCACCGGCAACCACTCGGGCCGAAGTCTCATTGACTGGATTCGGAAAACTCAGCAGTTTTGGCATAGTTGGAGCCTAGGGGTGAATTGTTGACTTCCCAAGTCGGGATTTAAAACAGACCCCGGCTGGGGGCGATACCGTCAAGGCGCATGACTCTGCGGCTCACGGTCAAGAGCGCTCCATGGCACGACCAGGTTGCCGCGGTGGCGACCGCCTATGGCGAGATGATTCCCGTCGTCAAAGGTAACGGCTATGGCTTCGGAGCAACCAACCTCATGCCCCAGGCCTGCGGAATATCACCAACGATTGCCGTTGGCTCCGTGTTCGAAGCCCATACGGTTCCCACGACTCATAGCGCAATGGTGCTTACTCCCAGCGGAGCAGATCTGCCGACCTCTCTTTCGTCTCAGACCATCCTCACGGTCGGGTCACGACATCATGTCGACATTCTGCAACACGCGGGTTGGAACGGTCCAGTAGTAGTGAAATTGGGGTCCAGCACACGACGATACGGAGTGGCGAATGACGAGTTGGAACCGTTACTTGAGTCAGTCAGCGAAGCGGGCCTGACCCAAGTGGGATGGTCGGTGCACCCTCCTCTTGATGGAACTTCGGATGATCACATGACGGATGTCGCGACATGGCTGTCCCGTGTTGATCCACATCATCCGATGTATGTCAGCCATCTGAGTCCAGTGGCTGTGCAACAACTTCGCACTAATTTTCCACGACACCGTGTTGTTGCTCGCGTTGGGACAGCGTTGTGGCTTGGCGACAAAACACAACTGAAGTTGCACACCGATGTGCTCGATGTGCATTTGGTGCGAAAAGACATGACCGCCGGGTACCGCAATGTCACGATTACCACTGATGGTTCACTCGTACTCGTCGGTGCCGGAAGCGCCCACGGCGTGTTCACCGTGGGCGACCAGCTCAGCCCATTCCATTTTCAACGAACCAGATTGCGACTTCTTGAACCATCGCATATGCACACCTCAATGTTGCTCGTCGGTTCAGGCTCGCCATGCCCGCAGGTCGACGACCTTGTGGAAGTGCAACAGCCGCTCACACGAGTGGCCGTAGACACCATTTACTGGACGTGAATACGTCGACGATCGAACTCGTCACCGCGACACGCGATCCGACCCTTGACATCGCCCGCGCCGTGGGAATGATCGGCGTCGTGATATTTAATTATCATGCGATTCTGAACGGCACGTTGGCCTGGGCTCCAATCTACCCGTCACAGTGGGAACGCCTTTTTAATCCCGGTACGGGGGTACTGACCACTCGTTTTGCTGCGGTTTTTGTTTTGGTTGCGGGAGTTGGCGTGTCACTATTTACCCGTGCCAGTCGCCTAGCCGACGATCCGGTGTTGCTGCGTCGTGATCGACTTCGACTATTGCGTCGCGGGATGTTGTTGTATGCCTTTGGCTGTGTCTTGCAGTGGATCTGGCCAGGCACGATCCTGTTCTATTACGGCGCATTTTTTATCGTCGCCGCACTAACTTTTTCTGCCCCCACGCGACACCTGCTCACGATCGGTATCGCCTCGGCCTTCGCATCGGCGGCGATTGCCTGGTGGCGAGTCCAGCAGTCATTCGAGGGCAATCTCACCTCATGGCTCTCCCCACCGCGGGTAGATTCGCCGCGTAACTTGCTCATCCGCACGTTTGTCTCATATACCCATCCGTTGTTTCCATGGTTGTTATTTTTCACCGTTGGCATCGTTATCGGTCGTCACCTGCACCACTTCGCCACGATTCGTCAACGACTGATGTTGTGGTCCGGTGGGATACTTGCCGCCACGTACCTCATCAACACCGTCTTCGTTGGGAACATTTCGACAACGAACCAAGAACGACTGATTGCGACCGTACTTTCCACCCGACCATACGACCGCGGCTTGTTGTACTCGATTGGAACCCTGGCAAGTTCTGTACTCGCGCTATGTGTTCTGTCAATACTTGTTGGTTCGCTCGGGGAGAACCTCGTAACAAATACCTTGGCACGGGCTGGACAAATGTCGCTTTCCATTTATCTGGCCCACATCTTCTTTTTCAATCTCATCGTGCATCGTCTGCATTGGGTGAATGCGACCGGACTCGACACAGCACTTGGTTTGGCACTCGTGTTTTACCTGGTCGCCATTCCACTTAGTGCACTCTGGCGCACCTACTTCGGACGCGGACCGGCAGAGGTTCTTTACCGCACATTTGGTGGCTAGTGATGCCAAGCCAATGGAATATCGCCTTGCATGGGGAGCTTGAAAAACCGTACTGGAACGCGCTCCAGCAATACGTTCGTAACGAACGCGAGCACCACACGGTCTACCCACCCCATCATGAGGTGTTCAATGCCTTGCACCTCACTCCCTTTGATTCAACACGGGTGGTCATTCTTGGGCAAGACCCGTACCACGGCCCACGCCAGGCACACGGCTTGGCATTTTCCGTCCGCCAGGGAATCGCGATTCCTCCGTCATTGACCAACATATTCAAAGAACTCCGTTCTGATCTCGGTGTCGAGCCACCACCACACGGCTGCCTAGAGTCATGGGCTCGCCAGGGTGTGCTGCTCCTGAATTCGACGCTCACCGTTCGCGTCGGTGTGGCTGGGTCTCATTCCGGCAAGGGCTGGGAGACTTTCACTGATGCAATTATCCGCACTCTCGGTCAGGTGAAATGGCCAATCATCTTTGTGTTGTGGGGTAACTACGCCCGCCGAAAACGACCCCTGATCACACAGCCGCATCACAGCGTGATCGAATCGGCGCACCCATCCCCGCTTTCCGCCCACTCGGGGTTCTTTGGATCACACCCATTTTCGACGATCAACACTTCATTACAGGTCAACGGAAGCACACCAATTGATTGGAGTCTTTCCTAAATTTCTCTTTGGGTTGCCAACAACTAGGTTGTCCGCCATGGCTTCGATTCGTCGATACATCTTCATTGACTGCGATGCCCAACGAGTGTGGGATTTTGTTGGAGCACCGGAGCGTCTTCATGAATGGTTTCCGATCGCGAGTACTCGTGTCGAGGGAAACAAGCGTTGGATCACCCTGCATAGTGGAATCACTTTCGAAGAGGACATCATCACTCTTGATCACGATCTTCGTCGTTTTCAATATAAAATCGTGAATTATCCACTTATTACCTTTCACCAAGGAACCGTGGATGTCATTGATGATGGCCATGGTGGTTGCATGGTGATGTATAGCACCGACATGGAACCAGAAGTGCTTGCATTGCCAATCGGCGGAGCCGCCTGTGTCGGATTGCAAAAACTTAAAGACATGTTCGAGCGAAAGTCATAAATGGGCCGCAAGATTCTGTTCATCACCACCGATCAGCAGCGCTATGACGCTCTCGGATGCAACGGCGGAACAATCGCCCGCACGCCCACGATTGATGCCTTGAGCGCCCAAGGAATCACTTTCGATCGGGCCCATCCTCAAAATGTCGTGTGTATGCCCTCGCGTAGCACGATGCTTACCGGCCAACATGTGAGCACCCACGGTGTGTGGATGAACGGGGTACCGCTCCCCGCTGGTGCCCCGAGTATTGCCGTTGACTTACGCAAAGTGGGCTATTCCACAGCACTTATCGGCAAGGCGCACTTTGAGCCACTGCTGGATCCATTTCTGCGCTTCACCGAAAATCGCATGGGCACGAATGGTGTGTTCACCGAACTGGACGAAATGACCCATGATCCACATCGCGGCTTTGATCACATGGAACTCGCCACCCACGGCGCAGTTGGTCCGCTGCATTATTCGCGGTGGCTGCGCGAGAATCACCCTGAAGCAGTCGGCGGGTTCTATCAAGTGCTGGATCACGAATTGCAGGTCAATGCCGCTGGGGGTGGCGACAGCGGTGCACCTCAAGTTAAATTCAATCCGATCAATCGGGAGTGGTACCACACTGATTGGGTCGCCAATCAGACCATTGAATGGCTTAATTCGCTGCCAACAGACGCGGATTGGTTTTGTTGGATGAGCTTTCCCGATCCGCATCATCCATGGGATCCACCTTCGTCCGAGCATTACCGCGTTCGTTGGCAAGATCTTGATCTGCCCGCAGGATACATCCGTGATGCCAAAGTGCGAGAGGCCATCCTTGATGACAAACTTCGTCACTGGCGCGGCTGGTACGACGGAACGTTTATTTCCAACTACGAGGCACCGGCGCGATGGGTTCCGGCAACTTTGACCGCGGATCAGGTACGGGAGGTCAATGCGCTTACGCACATAGAGAACGAACTCATCGACGAAGCAATTGCCCGTGTACTCGTCTCCGTCACTAATCGGGGTTGGGGAGATGACTTGGACGTGCTCTACACCACTGATCACGGCGAGTTTCAAGGCGACTTCGGTTTGCTGTTCAAAGGTCCGTACCATGTTGACTCCTTGATGCGCTTGCCACTCATCTGGCGACCAGCCCCATCGGTGGGCGCTGTTCCTGCGCGTGTGGCGACACCTGTTGGTCTTGTGTCACTGGCGGCAACCTTCGCCCATATCGCCGGTATTGCGCAACCTTCATATGTCGAAGCGCCGCGTCTTCCATTTGATGATGCAGATGCCCGAACACTTGGTCATGAGCGTGTACTTACCGAATGGGACAGCGTGTTATTCGGAAAGATCGTGCACCTGCGGACAATATGTCGCGACAACTGGGTGTGTACTGCCGCTCTACCGGGAACGATGAGCTCAGCCGGTGAGGGAGAACTCTATTATCTCGCTCATGATCCGCTTCAACACGTCAATCGCTGGGACGATCCATCGGTGCGCACCTTGCGGGATGATCTGCTGACCGACATGTGGGATCACTTGCCACAGGGAGTACTCCCTCGACGCAGTATGGACGCACCAGTTTGAGGTCCTTGTATCAGGCAGGAATTTGTTGCGTGACGCAATGGATTCCACCGCCGCCATAGCCCAACACTGCACCCACCTCCAACCCAATGACCTCAAAATTGGGAATGAACTCACCAAGCAGGGCAAGCATGTCGGTATCGGCAGGATGACCACAGGTCGGAACGATTACACCACCGTTACAGATATAGAAGTTTAGGTAGGGAACCTGAACACGCCTTCCACCGAACTCAATCACGGGCAAGATCGGAATTTCACACACATCCACATCGAATCGATCGATTACTTCCCGGTTCTGGGCCAGTCGAACAAAATCTGACTCATCCTCATCGTCGCAGCGTTGCAACACGATGGTTCGTGGTCCGATGAATGCGGCCACATTGTCGACATGACCATCCGTGTCGCCGTCGAGCGATAGTCCGTGCGGCAACCAGATCACCTCATTGACACCGAGTTCGCTGCCGAGACGTTCCGCGATCTGTTCACGGGTCAAGTCTGGATTACGGTTCGGATTCAATAGACATTGCTCGGTGGTGACCAATAATCCGGTGCCATCCACATTGATCGAACCACCTTCCAACACCATGCTGATGTTGCGAATGGGATGCCCCGCGTGTTTTGCCCACTCAACGGCAATATCAACATCACAGTCGTAGGGAGAATACTTATTTCCCCAGCCGTTAAAAATCCAGTTTTCGGCAATTTTTGTGCCGGAGTCATCGATCACATAGATCGGACCAGTATCCCGAAACCATGAATCGTCAATGGGTAGTTGCACCACATCAACATCGTCCCCGCACATCTGTTGGGCGCGCTCGACTTGCTCGGCATTGGCGATCATCGTCACTGGCTCAAATGCCGAAATGGAACATGCCAAAGCGGCGTGAGCGCGCTCGGCTTCCGCCAGGAACTCGCCGTAGAGAGTATGTCTTGAAGGCCAACAGATCACCGTCCGTTCGTGCCGAGCGAACTCTGGCGGCATTCTCACTGCGTGATTCCGTCCAAACTCGTCAGCGATCGATACAACTCCGGACGGCGATCGCGGAATAAGCCCCATGATGTTCGCATGCGGTGAAGTTCTTGGCGATCAAACGTGGCAATAAGGACAGCCTCGTCCGTGCGGTTTGCTTCGGCGACCATTGCTCCTGTTTCATCGGCAATGAAGGAACTCCCGTAAAATGTGATGCTGTTGGCGATGCCAATTTCGTGACCGATCCGGTTAGCGGCGACAACAGGCATGATGTTTGCGCCGGCATGACCCTGCATCACCCGCTGCCAATGACCCGAAGAGTCCCACGATGGATTTGGTGGTTCGCTGCCGATGGCGGTGGGATACAGCAACAATTCGGCCCCTTGCAGAGCCATGCTCCGCGCCGCTTCTGGAAACCATTGATCCCAACAGATTCCGACCCCGATCGTGGCGTGTCGTGTGTTCCAAACACGAAATCCAGTATCGCCAGGACTGAAATAGAACTTCTCCGAATACCCGGGACCGTCGGGGATGTGGCTCTTTCGATAGATGCCGAGCATTGCCCCATCCGCGTCGACGATCGCCACGGTATTGAACAACGCGTTGTTAGCTCGCTCGAAGACGCTTATCGGCAGCACGACGTTTAGTTCCGCCGCAAGTCGTTGAAAATGCAAAATCGTCGGATGACCAGCAATCGGCGTGGCCCGTGCGAGATCCTCAACTCGCTGGTCCTTACAGAAATAGAGACCCTCGAACAACTCTGGAATGAGAACTATCTGGGCACCCTTGGACACCGCATCTCGAACGAGTCGCTCGGCGGTTGCCACATTGGTCGCGACATCTGTTGTCATCGACATCTGAACGGCGGCGACGGTGACGGTCATGGGCGTGCTGAAATCAACCGAGATTCTTCAGTTATTTCAGGGCTGACTCGATGGCGGCGATGACCTCAGGCGCATCAGGAGCAACTTTGGGGTGAAAACGAGCGACGACATTTCCTTCACGACCGACGAGGAACTTCTCAAAATTCCAACGAATGTCACCCACGTGTCCATCCGCATCGGCGACCTTGGTCAATTCCGCATACAGCGGGTGACGCTGGTCGCCGTTCACATCGACTTTTTCAGAAAGTGGAAACGTCACGTTGTAGGTGTCCGAGCAAAACGACTGAATCTCGTTGGCACTACCTGGCTCTTGACCGGCAAATTGATTGCACGGAACGCCGAGCACACTAAAACCACGACTTGAAAGATCGGCATGGAGTTTTTGCATCGCCTCATACTGTGGAGTAAGACCACATTTTGACGCAACATTCACGACCAGGGTCACTTTGCCCTTGAGCGCATTAAGTGCGTTTACAGAACCCGACAATTGCGCAATGCTGTGGTCGTATACCGACATCATGTGCTCCTTTGTTCGTCAATCAGGCTTGCTACTGCCATAGATCGTAACGGTCAGTGATGACCTGCTACACAACAGGTATGCCTCGCACCACATTTGATGAGCCATTTTTCAAGCGGTTTTACTCCCGCACCCCCGTACACAGCCGCCGAAAGATTGAATCGCTGGCCACTGCCGTACACAACATGTGCACTTGGTGGGACGTCCGTATCTCTTCGGTACTAGATGTTGGTGCTGGTCTTGGCTACTGGCGCGACTGGTATGCCTCGAACCATCCCCGAGTGAAGGTGTGCTCGATCGATGTGAGCGAGTATGCGTGCACCAAATACCATCACGAGTTGCGGGATATCAGCACGTGGCGCCCGAGTCGTGCCTTCGATCTTGTCCTCTGTCAAAGTGTTTTGCAATATCTATCAAACAGCCGGGCCGATGTAGCAATCGAACATCTCGCCGCGGCAACCAAACGAGTCATGTATTTCGAAGTGCCGACATCATCGGATCTCAAACACATCGTTGATCGTCGATCAACCGATTTCAATATCTACGCACGTAGCGGCGAATGGTACCGTAAGCGACTCACCAAACATTTCACGCATGCCGGAGCAGGGCTCTGGCTCAGCAAAACAAGCGGCATCACCCTGTATGAATTTGAGCGCGGTTGCAAGCTCTAAAATTCTTGTGGAAGATCAGATTCAGGCGACGGTGGTTGTGGTTACGGCAACTGCCGGAGATGAAGTTGGAATCGGCGATGTGAGAGGTTTACCGGCCACGTCGGTGCCCAATAAAATAAGCACACTTGCCTCACCAAGTTTTCCGGTCTCCGTCGGGATGGGTGCGGGCATCGGCGCAGTAGCGACCCCGCCAAGTTCATTGGCAATGGCCGCCGCGGCGGCTTCGCTACCAGCGAGGAAGTACACCACCGTGGTGGTCTGTTTCGGAGTGATCTCGCTTGCGTTCAATGCCGGTTGGACGATGTATCCACGACCTTGGAGCTCGACCGTCAATTGACCCGCACTACCAGCCACCTTTGACGCATTCGCTACCTGCACCTTGAACGCCGTGAGAACGATCGTGGACGTCGTCGTCACATCCGGAGCCACAGTATCGACAACGGTCGTATCGCTCACGACCTCATTCCCGCCACCGGGCGAATCGTTGGATTGGATATCGCGCAATATGAAGTATCCAAGAAGCAGGGCAACCGCGGCGATGACAATCGACATCGTGGAGTTGACGCTTGACGGAACCGACGGTGGGGTACGGCGAGGGCGCTGCTGCTCTTGACTCATGGGTTTACTGTACCCCGAAGTTCCCATACCAAAAGGTCATCCCAATTGCGCATTGAGCAAGACATGGAGCCGGGTCTCAGGATTGAACTGAGGACCTACGCATTACAAGTGCGTTGCTCTACCACTGAGCTAACCCGGCGTGCACCGCGAAGTGCGACCCATATCGTAGACCAAACACTCAGCAATCACTCGGGAGTTGTGCCGTGTCGCGCACGCACCACTTCATAGGTCGCCAATGCGGCGGCCACCGACACGTTAAGTGAAGATAACGCACCGAGCATTGGAATTCGCACCAACATGTCACATCGTTCGCGCACAAGTCGGGACAAACCCGCACCTTCCGCACCCAAGACAATGCACACGGATTCCTTGGCCAACGATCCCATTTCAAATACACTGCGCTCGGCCGCATCATGTAGACCAATCACCCACACGCCAGCATCTTTCATCTGTTTCAAGGCCGTAGGTAATCCACCAACAACGCACATCGAAACATGCTCGGCTGCCCCAGCGGCCGCTTTTGCGGCTGTCGGGGTGATGTGCACCGCTCGATGCCGTGGCAACACAACGCCTGTGACCCCCGCGCCATCACAGCAACGCAAAATTGCTCCCAAATTTCCTGGATCAGTCACACCATCGACTGCGACATAAAACTGCGGACTTGGTGAATCGCGAAGCAATAGCCCAAGGTCCACGTCCGCAATTGGTTCAGCCTTGGCCAAGATTCCTTGCGGCGCTTCACTGCGGGCTTCGCGTTCAATGTCCTTGCGCTTCACACGACGCAATGCCACTCGTTGATCGGCGGCAAGGTCGACAATGTCATCAATTACCGGATTGTCTTCCAAATCATCGGATATCCAAATCTCGATTATTCGACGCTTGCCAGCGATGAGCAGTTCACGCACCGCTTGGCGGCCTTCAATTTGGGCACCCCCCAGTCCATGATCGTTCGTCTTGGCAGTCCGGGCTCGATCGACACCGCGAATTCCCTGTTGTGGGCGCGCGGCGCTACGACCGTGTTGCGGTCGACCGCGCTCTCCACGACCACCCGAAAACTTCCTTCCGCTGGGAGGCTTTCGGGCGCCCGATGAGTGCCGAGCCACTAGTGACGATCCTCGACGTGGTGCACCAATGCCACTGCCCAACAGGCGATACCTTCGCTTCGACCGAGTGCGCCAAGTCCCTCTGCTCGGCGACCTTTGACCGTGACCGGAGCGCCAATGGCATCACCAAGTCTATGTTGCATGACCACACGATGGGGGGCAAGTTTTGGTTCCTCACACACCACACTGCAATCCACGTTGCCAATTT
>ERZ1292633.5164-Hain-H41-02um-R1-5164-length-11853-cov-7_pt2 | contig 10612 bp, 7 predicted proteins | sample MGYA00564406_ERZ1292633 | MGnify/ENA primary metagenome ERZ1292633 (study PRJEB36523, sample SAMEA6512639) | groundwater metagenome | collected 2019-01-08 | study: AquaDiva: Metagenomics assemblies of 32 groundwater samples
GCGTCCGTGGATGGACCACCATTCTCGGAGGGGCGCCCTTTCCAACCGTGTACTGCAGCACGATCTGGCGCGAACGTGCACTCGTCCAGCTGCTTCGCTTCAATTTGCGTTTTCAAGCGGTTCAGCCGGTGCTCGCGACGGTGGGCGTCGTGATGGAGATCGGAAAACGTATCCCGGTGCGACTGTCCGGTGGAACACGAGCTCGACCGCGACGGCTTTTCCTTCTCGCCCAACTCAAACTTCATGCGCAGTTGATCCTGCATGGAGGTGGCCTCCGTGGCATTGGACTTGGCCTCTCGCGCTCGTTCAACAATGCATTGAGATCTTTTGTTCACGGCCGGTCGAAACGACGCCGCAGAGGCGGCGGTGGAAGATTGGGCGGCGTCAACTTCATGTTTCGTCGCCACCCGTTTCGTAAGCCGCTGATAGGAGCCTTCGCCGAGCCGCGACGCGATCGCGTCGGACACGGGGTTGACTTGAGGCCGACCGGGGGCCATCATCCGTTCCTCTTTTTTGAAGAACTCCGCGAGTTGTGTCTTGTGCTTTTGAGATTGTGCCGCCAATTCGTGCAAATCGTGGCCTGCCGTATGGCCGGATTTGCGCCGCAATCGTGCTGCCAGCGGGGTGATGGACGGTGAAAATGAATTGGGAGCGCAGCGGTCGGGTCCCCCCTCCACTCCGTCCGCGACTAAGTCCCTCAGCTCGTGCGTCAAGTCACTGCGGCGACTTGCCTGGTGCAATCGCTGAAAGACGTCTTCGTCGCTGCTGCGGTGATTCCCCGTGGCCGAACCTGTTCTTGTGGTTTGAGGATGACCGGGGACCTCGGTATGGTGCAAGTGCTGGAGTCGCAGCCACTTCTCCGCATCCGCCTTGGACTGCCGCATGGCCAACGACACGGCGATGTCAACGTTGTCGACGCCGTCACGCTGCCGACGACGCTGCGCCAGCGCTTCGGAATACGTCGAAATTTCTGGCTTAAACGTCACGTCGGCAAGTTCGTGATCCACCTGCTCGTGGCGAAGGGACTCGATCATCGCCTGGCGACGAGCCGCGCGCTCCATCGAGGATCGCACCCCGGTGTGGCCTTTCGACGACCGCGGCGGCGGACTACACGTTCGATTCACCAGGAGCGCCTCTTGTTCCACCTTCAACGCTCTTGCCTGATTGGCTTCGTCGCGTAGTCGCTGCAGCCGCTGCAGTCGTTCCGATTCGAGCACTTGAAATCGACTGGCAGCGGATGATGACGCCGGGGCTGCCGTGTGCTGATCGGCGGAGGGCAGCTTAGCCATGGGCACGTCCCCCTTTGGCTCCGCGTCGGCCGCAAGTTGAAGTGCGTTGGTGGCAGAGTCGACGGCGACCTTGATCTTCTCATCCATCGTCATCTGCGGCTCCCCCCCTCGGGAGGAAGAGGAGTTGGTGGGATCGTAGTTCAACCGCGGTGGGCTCCAGCGACTGGAAGTGTCATCCGCTAGCATGCCACGTCGACGAAGGAAATTAGGTGACGTCACGGGGTCGGGCTTGGTCACTGAATTCGTGTGCATTTTTTGGCTTTCTCGATGGATGCGCGCTGCCACGACTTCGGGTGAGGCAGCGACGGCGACCGTGTCGCTGCTGGCCTTGTGACTGCCATCGCTGCCGCCGGTGCTGTTGTTGTGTCGCCGCCACTCCCGTTCGGCATTCGCGCCGATGATCATTTTGGCCGTGAACTGCGGTTGAGTGTACAGCGCATCGACCGGGACGTCCACATCCTGTTTTAACACGTCGGGACCCCGTACGTCCCGCAGGAGCCACGATCGGTGCTTGTCTAATTCCTCTCGATGCTTGGCGACGGATTGGCCGTGCGTCTGCAAGCGTCTGGCTAACAGCTCGTCCAACGAGAGCGACGGCCCATAGGCATCGACGAACGCATTCTTCTTATCGGGCTGCTGATCCATCAGAGATGTTAAACGACCGCCTGTTGTGAGTGTGAGGTGAGTGTGGGGGAAGCCAACCTTCCTTCTCTAACTCAAAATGACTAACTTCAGCGGGACTTGGCAACGGTTTATTCCTCGTAAGCGTTGGTGCCTCGATCAAAAAAGGCCGGCGTCTCGCTCACAGCCCGCTCGCAACGCGAAGGACCGCTTCTCACCGGCTTTGCGCGGGACATTGGCGGCGCACGTGGGAAAATACGTTCGCCGACGTGTCGGACGCAGTGTCGCCGGCTGTTCGACTTCGACGAGGACCTGTCGACGAGCCCTGGTCAACCCGACCGAAGAGGGTCAGGGCAACGTTTCCTGCGCCACGACAACCCAACTTCCGTCGCCAACACGGACAAGAACTTGGCGAAACTCGACGCCGCCGTAAAACGCGTCCTCGCCTCCGACCATGTCACAAAGCGACAAATCGCATCGCTATGCGGTCTCATCACATTCATGGCACAAACGGTGGACGTCAGCGCGAGATCGTTCCCTGCTCTGATTCGCGCCTACGGTGCGGCTATCGGCGGCTTCCAAACGATCACATCAGCACAACGGCCTGCCTTCTGCAGCGCGACTAGGTCGAAAAAGCGACGTAAAATTCCCCGTGCGTCGACGGTGAGGGGGGTCGATTCGCTTTGCCGGCACCGTCCCCGCTATGGCGGCTCGGCGCCACGCTTAGCGCGGGAGCGACGGTATGTCGTTCTCGGACGTCGCGCGCACCGTCGTCGAGGACGTAGGGAGTTTATCAAGTCCACAACAGACAGAGCAACGAAGACAACCGCGAGTTCTTCTGTGATACGGGTATGATCGAGAGACTGCGTACAAACCTGTCTCGAATTAGACTAGCTGTGTCTATGGCTATGGTATAAAGGAGTACGTAGCGCAGAGCCCTTGTGAAGTAGCCTGACGGCATGGAGAGACGATTCCACCACCACCACCAGATTGGGGGAACGGTCCTTTACTTAGTCGGTCCCTTCGGGAGCGCTTCTTCCGTTCGGTTTTGACATTTTTGACTGTTTTCAATATTGTTTTCGGAAATGTGGCTATCTTGCAAAAAAAATCACTTCAAAAGGCATTTGGTTTTTGAATCTCCTTTAACCGCTTCTTGATCATCGAAACCAAGATTCACTTACCGTCTATACCCGCGCCCGCGGAACGTGTTGTAGATCGGACATAGAGAAGTATCTCTGTTGGGCCGCACAGCTCCTGTCGCAGCGACAAAACGTGAAGTGGGTTACAAGCCGCTTGTTGAGCACGCCCCGCCGTTGCAGACGTTGCCGACCGCCAGCGTGTTGACACAGTTGACGCCGAACAACTCAAACGAGGGCACCGGCACACCACTTTGGCGGGTAATGCTGTTGTCGGCGACCCCGACGCCATCGGTGATGCCAATCCACACGGTCGTCATCGGCACATTGCCGGGTTGGAAGATGTTGTGGATAAAGGTGTTGCTGGACACGGTCACGTTGAAGCATACCGCCGCGGTCGAGTCGGTGCACGTGCCGGGAATGGGCACGCCGGAGGGGTTAAACTGCGGCACGTTCCCCATGATGGTGACTGCGCCGTAGTTCGCACCCGGCCCTGCGTTCGCCGCTACAATCGTGTTGCCCACAAAGGTGTAGTCGATGATGTTCACGCCCTCGAAGTAGAAGCAGCTGTCGATCGTCGAGCTCACCGCGTTCGCCGAAATGCGATCGAAGGTGTTGCTCGCGATGTAGGTGTTGTATGACCGCGAGCGAACGCCACAACCGCGGTTTCTGCCGAAGTAGTTGCTTGTGATCTGCACGTTCATGGACATGGCGTTCGCTGCGAAGACTAAATCACCCACGTTCGCGAGGCTCGCCGCGGTCGCGGTGTAAAAAGTGTGTTGCCCGGAATCAACTTGCACGTCGGCGAGCTGCTGCTGGAACTGTAGCGTTGCGCCATTCAGCACATTGACGGTGTCCCCGTTTTGAAATGGAAATGTGTTCGCGTAGCCGCTCGCGGCGACCGTGTGTTGATCGGGCGACACGGCCGTAATCTGTGCCATCGGTGTGTTGATGTTCAGCCCGTCGTCGCCCTGAGCGGCGATGCGGCAGTTCGCCATCATGAAGGAGGCCGAGATCGGCTGCGACACCACGTGAATGCCGTCCGCATTAATGCTCACGGGCCGAAAAGCCGCGTTCGGCGCCACCCAAGGTGCCCGAGGGGCGTCGATGCGCAGGGCGTTCAAGTTGATGTTTCCGCAGCGGCTGCAGTAAATGCCCATTCCGGCCGCGCTGTAGACATCGACGTTGCGATGGCCACCGACGGAACGTTGATGAGCGACCACGTCTCGTAGCCATAGATCTGGTGGCGAAGGATGACCATGCGACCCAGCACACTGCTGAGACCAGCAGGGTTGGTCGGCTAGCTGTCGATCGTCATCGTCACGGCACCATCGGCGGCCGGGGAGTACGACACCTGCACTGGGTCGTTCAGTGCGTAGCTATCCATGTACCCATCCCAGCGCGACTCGGTCTCGTCGTAGGTGTTCACGGCCTGCACCGTCGACAACCATGGAAAGGCGGAGGGGTCGATGGCGAACGACGGGTCGGCGGGAATCTGCGACGGGATGTAAACCGTGTTGGTTGTTTGAGCCACGCCGTATGTGTACGGAACACGCACGGAGTCCACGGTGAACTGTGAAAACGAGAGGCTGGTCGTGGTGCTGGACGAATAGAATAGGCCCGCCATGGTACCCAGCATGAAGCGGGTTAGAGGCGCGTTGCCGCTCGGATTCGCCGTACCTTGAATGCTGACGCCGGCAGGGTCAGCAACCAGCCGATGGGGGCCGCGGCGAGCAAGAAGTAGGTCCCTTGGCCGAATTGCAGCGTGCATTGTGCGGTGCACTGTCGATTGAGCATCACTTGGACATAGTCCGCGCACTGATTGTATGTGATCGATGTCTCGTTGCAGCCGCCATCGGAAGGCAGAATGACAAAAGTTTGGTGAATCGCGGCGGGTTGGAAACGCGGCGCCAAGCGTTGTGAGGCAGATGAACGGTCCCTTGGACGCGTGACCTCTGCCCAGCTGGTCACTTTTGAGGCATTCGATCGCTCCACGACGTCCCGACGCAATCGGACGAATGTTTCGAGGAAGACGCTTCCTTTAGGCGACGACGCCGACACCACAATCACCAGCAACACCGCAACCAACACGATGGCCACATACTTGTGCATAGGTGCAGGCAATACGAAATTACCTTTGCTACGTCGCAAAGTGGTAAGCACGCAAACAGCCGTAGTTTCGATCTGCCTTGTAGTACCGAATGTGTGTCTCCGGGGTGGAAACCGAATATTTCGTAAAACTGTGTGGCAGTGGTACATCACGACGACCCTTCGCAACGCTCAGCAGCGGTAGTGGAGACGGCGCGGGAGGCAAGAAGGGGAAGAGGACAGAAAAACGTGCTGCTCGGAACCGAAAAAAAAACTAAGGGGAAGAGCTTTTGGCCTTTCCTCCTTTGGCGCCCTTGGTCGGCTGCGGCGCGCAGTACTGCGCCTCGTCTTCGCGCACGATGGCGACGAGGCCACTGTACTCTGACAACGGCAAGCTGGTCCCCACGGTCGCCACCACGGTATTGGGGTCCGCCTCGTCGGAGACAACAACAGGAGCCGGCGCGGCTGACTTCCGCGCTTTCTTGCTTCCTGTCGCATCGAGCGCTGGAACATCGGCTTGCTTGAGCTTGACCATGATCTGTTGGCCAATGTCGAGCCGCGCCACGATGTCGTCCACGTCCCGGACACTCAGCACGGGTTGGCCGTCAACGGATTCAACGGCTCTCCAAGTCGACGCGCTGACACCAGCGGGCAGTTTTGGGGCACCGTGGGTTGCGCTGTCAACGGGTTGGATGAACGCAAAAAGCGCGCCGGCCCCCGGAGGGGTGTCCAGCGTCGACGTCTCCATTCGCATTTCAAAATCCACGCCCATGAGCCCCGTTGGCTTCAAACCAGTGAGGCAGGTGCGCGCGTGCGCGACGCTCAGGCAACCTCCGGTACTGTGCCGCTGCTCCAAGTAAACCGCCTTGTAGTGGTTGTGGCAGCGCGGGCACTCCACGACGCGGCAAGGGCACGTGCTCGTGCGATGGAGGTCGAGCGCGGCGGCCTTCATGATGCGGTCGCACTTCGGGCACTGCACTGGGCGCTCGGTACACTCCGCGAGGCGGTGAGTGAGGAAGTCTTTGATGGGCGGGAGGCCGCACTTCGGACAGTTGAACGCCGCCGGGGCGCTTTTGTCCGCCCCTCCTTGCTTCTTCATGCGCTTGAGCTCTGCGAATTCCGTCTCGAGCGCGCGCTGCTCGTCGCGCACCTTTTGCGCGGCTGCTTCCGTGGCTTCCGCCATCGCAACGTCCCGAGCGTTCAGCAATTCGTCGCGCTCTTGCACGACGGCGTCGAGTTCATCCCGCATTTTGGACAGCTTCTCGTTCAACGTGACGTCGCCTATCCGGACGAGCAGCTGTCCCCGCCTCACCTCCTCGGTGGCCACCAGCTGCGCCCGAGTGGCCCGTTCGTCCTCCGTCGCGAGCGCAACATACTGCCGCACCATGCGACGCGCCTCCAGGCCAAGCGTGTCTTGCAGCCGCAGCGTGGCGGCGCTCTTCTCTCGGAGGGCTTGCGTGTCGGCTGCCATTCGTACGCCGCTTAGGATCGCGGCCCATGGTTTGTCGATCTCGGTCTCTCGCGCGGAATGGCACGCCTTGATGGCTTGCTCTCGCGCGAGCGCCTCGCGATGCGAAAAGAGAGCGCGTTCTTCGGACTTCAATCGCGACTGAAATACCACAAGGTCCCACCGCTGCGACAGTGTCGATCTCGCCGTGGCCTCCGACGCTTCAATTTCCTCTCTGTTGCGAGCTTCGGTCGACCACGCCGCTCCCCAGACTGATCGATACACGGTCGTCACGTGCGCCGTCCAGTTCAAACGCGACATGCAGCAATAGCGACAGCCGTTCGTGCACCAAGGCACCAAGGCTTCGCTCCGCCTGGCAGTCACGACGTCGCCGAAGCCACTCGCCTCTTCGCCAAAAATGGCTGCCCGAAGCACGCTCACGGCGACGTCGACGGCCTCCTCACGCTGAAGGAGCGCACGCGCGATAACTTCGTCGGTGATGATTTCGTGATTGTTCAACAGCAGGCCACTTTGCACACGCTGCTGCTCAGCCGCGTCGTGCGCCTCTAGTGCGGTGCAACGTGTTAGCTCCTCGCGCACCGCACGGACGTACAAACGATGACGATCGCGCGTCGTCGTCAAGCTGTCCGCCGCGACATGGTGGTGCGCGGCTGGCGAAGACATGACACGACGATGTCTTCTCTCGACGAATCTACACAAACGGTGATGTTTTTCGGACATCACAGCACACCCGAATGTCACATGCGAACGAGCGGATCACTGGGGAAGGGGAGGGGATCTTCGACGTCATCACAAACCAACGTGGGGGGTCAAACCAAATCGCAATTCGGTTCTCTTTTTGAGGAAGAAAAGAAGGGAAGCCTGCCTAGGTGCTGCTGCGGTGCGGCAGTGACACTGTCGATGTCACGTCCGCGTATCAAAAGAGGGAGCCATCCCTCCTCCTCCTCCACGAAATAGTCTAACATTCGTTCTTGCGGTTGTTGGCTAAAGACGGGGGCAGCTGCTGGAAGCTGCCCTTGTGTTCTGGTTGCTCGAGCGCGTCGACCGAGTTAAAATGCTCCAGATCCACAAAGATAGTGCGGGATGCGCCCGTCCGAACCGATCGCACCAGCGACTTGCTGGCGTTGTAGCGGCAGCCGAATAGCGTATTCTCCTTGTTGAACGCTTTCCTCACGACGATGTTGGCGCCGTTGAGCGGGTCCTGCCCCGTCACCTGCAGGACAAACTGCAGTCCGTTGGCCATCGCCTCGGACAACCCACCCTCCGCGGCGATGAGCCGCGACACGGGGCTGCTGGGGTCCCCCACCCAGTGGGTGATCGTGATCGGGTACCACATGTTGCACGGGAGGGGTACAGCGTTGAGGTTCTGCGACCGTACAGTGACCTCAACGTCCGCGGCTCTTTGAGTTGACGAAGTCGCCGCCGCGTCGCCCTCGCCGACGTCGTCAGCCGCGTGAATGCGCTCTTCGACGCACGACACGTGCAGCTGCTCCATGTCCACGTCGATGTCGGTGCCGCCGGGAGAGGCATCCGGCCGGGAGGATGCGTGCGCAGGTCGCACCACGACGGCTGTCAGGGAGACAGACACGTTGAACAGCGGCCGTCGGTGCACGTTGGCAAGGCGGAACTCGACGACTAGCGGACTGTTCTTGGCGGCGGCAAGTCGATGGACGACTGCACTGGTCGCGATGCAAATACGATCGCCGAGCGCGGTGTGGCGACTGGCCTTGCCGACGACGACCGCCGCGCCCACGCTGACGATGAGCGTGCCCGTGATGCCGGAAACGAAGATGAGGTTGGTACGCCACGGAAAGCAGGTCGTCCGCCACGTGAGCATTATGGGATCCTCGCCCGTATAGCCGCCATTGCTCGACAGCGACACGGCGGCGAACAGGAAGGAGCCGACAAAGTCGCAGTTCTGCGCTCCACAGTTGCGGCACATGAAAAAATTGAGCACGGCCACGACGAACGCGATCGCGGTCACGATCATAACGTAGCCGAACATCAGCTTCATCCACGACAGGTCCAGCATATCTTGAAAGGACGTCGGCCATTCGAACAAAAATGACGACACACCGGAGTCGACCGCGGAGACCTCCCCGCCGCGCGCGACCGCGACGTCGGAGGACGTAACCGCCGCGGACGTCTGGGAACTGATCATCACTCGACGGGATGACGTATTCCCGGCGCGGTCAATCACGGGAGAGAAAGCTTCCATCATTTTCGAAAAGGAACGACGTACAGAGGGAGAACAGGTGAGGCTGAGAGGCGCGCCGGCAGCCACCACATGGGGAATCAAAGCTTCACTCCGTCAATGACGCGGCATGATTTGCGTCCGCATGTTGACCGGAGGTCGTCGTGAATGGGTTGGGTGGCGTTTGAAGGGGATTGTGCTTCAAAGGAGAGAGAGGGGGGAAAGCGAAAGGGGTTTCCAAAGGATCATGAGCTGCCGGGGAGGTGAACGTCAGGCACGGTGCAGACTGTTCACGTGTGTGTGCTGCGCAAGCTCGTTCCCATTTTTTCTTTGGTGCCTCCTCTTACCCTCTCAATCGAATGACCGAGCAGCGGGAGGAAAGGGGGTGCACCCGATCGATTCATCGTCATCCACAACTGGCTCCGTTGCGTTCAAATTACCGATGTTGACAAGCAATCGATGCGTGCCGGGAGCTGCGCAAACCAAGCCCTTGCCTGTCGTCGCGAACCGATGGTTCCACTTCGTATTCTCCGACGTGAACGCCTTGCGAACGACGATGTTGGCGCCGTTGAGTGGATCGCGACCCGTCACCTGCAGGACGAACTGCAGTCCGTTGGCCATCGCCTCGGACAACCCACCCTCCGCGGCGATGAGCCGCGACACGGGGCTGCTGGGGTCTTCCAGCCAGTGGGTGATCGTGATCGGGTACCACATGTGGCACGAGGACACCGCCCTTGTCGACTGAGTGGCTTCTTGCAGCCGGGCGCCGAGCACGTCCGCCCCCGCAGGCTTACATGGCCCCTCCTCACCGAACGCCGTCGCCGCCGCCGCCCCTCCGGCATGATGGTGATGGTGGCCGTCATCGAACATGGAATGGCCACGATTTTCGCTGCCGACGATGCGCAGCGTTTGGAGCTCGATCCCCGCCGCGTCGTCGGGTCCGCGGTGTTGTATTTTGACGGCGGTGAGAGACACTTTGGCATTCACGATCGGGCGGGGATGCGAATTCGCAACTCGAAACTGGATGATGTGGAGGCGCGCCGGTGTTGCTGGACTGGACGGGAGCGTCGGCTCCAAAACACGTGGAGGGGCCTCGGTCATCATCCGCCAAACCACCGCGTTCTGAGAAATGTGCACACGGTCGCCCAGGGCGGTGTAACGCCGCCACTTCCCAACGATGACTGACGTTCCTGTGGCGGTGACGAAGGTGCCGGAAATCCAAGCGAGGTGGATCAGCAACGCGCGCCACGGAAAACATCCCGTCCCCGGAGAGAGCATCGGTGAAGCCTCGCCGGTATAGCCGCCGTTGGACAGGATGGAGACGGTCGCAAACAGAAACGAGCCGGAGGCATCGCATCGGTTGTTGGCGGCTGCGTCTTGCTGACAGCTGCGGCATAGCGCAACATAGAGGGAGGCGAATATCACCGCGACGGTCGAGATCAGCAGTAAGTATCCGACCAAGAGCTGACCCCAGGACAAGGCCAAGAAATCCTGAAAAGTGGGAAGCGCGGTGGGCAGCCTCACCTGAGGCAACGTGTAGCGGGCACGACGGCTGCGGACTGCCTGGCTCCAACCGTCACTCAAGCGAAATACTGGTCGACTGGGGGTTGCCGTCGCGGCGCTCGACGGCATCACGACGGGTTGTGTGTGACGACTGAGAGGGGCGGAAGTCAAATGTATCAACCGCTACGACGTCCGTCATTGTAAAAGCAAGCATCGCCGCCGTGTGACGAGGAGGAGAGGATACTGCCGCACGGTGGTGTGGATTCTCAGCGTCGGTACTTTCTCTAACCTCACTGACACTAAAACATTGGGG
>ERZ1292633.6118-Hain-H41-02um-R1-6118-length-10612-cov-5_pt1 | contig 10612 bp, 8 predicted proteins | sample MGYA00564406_ERZ1292633 | MGnify/ENA primary metagenome ERZ1292633 (study PRJEB36523, sample SAMEA6512639) | groundwater metagenome | collected 2019-01-08 | study: AquaDiva: Metagenomics assemblies of 32 groundwater samples
AACGAGAACAATGTGTGGAGCAAATGCAACAAGGCGCTCAACGCTTGGTAGCGGAAGATGCGGATCTCGCTCATCGATAATTCCTGGATCGATGCACAACAGCTCAGCGGCCGGAGCACGCTTGGCAAGAAGCGTACGAAATACTTCGTGCTCTTTTGGACGTGCACCACACACCGCAATACGCAACTTAAGTTCGTGTGCGATGTCCATAATGTCTGAAATGGTATCAACTCCCGGATGCACCGGAACAAGCTCACCGTAGAGCGCAAGACACGCGTAGCGAATTCCTGCACCGTCGGGAATGCACTTCGTTGCACCTGCAAGCGTACGGGCAAAAGACCTATGCGCGCGTGCATCAACAAGCATTTCTGGATTTACGGTATGCAGAGTTGTCACTTTCTCTTCCTTTGCAGCTGAACGCAAAAATTCCTTATACGCTTCTTTCGTAAAAGAGTGCAGCGGAATATCAAAAATAGAAAAGGTGCCTTGCATACATCCTATGTGTTCTCCCCCTGCTTCTTTACATTCATGAGTATCCACGCAACAACACCACCAAACAGATCGAAGTACACATCAAGCATGGTATCGGTGAGACCAAGCTGTGCATCGGTCATGCCGAGCCTAGGCAAGACAATCGCATCAGCTAATGCCTCGGCCCATTCCCAGCCAATACCCACAAATGCAACAAAGCCCAATATGAATCCGAGCTGGAGCACAAGTGCTTTCCATGTATTTGCACTGCGTACTTCAAGTATTTTCCACAATGCGTACGCTAAAAATCCTATTGCAAGGCCGCCGAGCGCATGCATCATGACGTCATACCACCAGAAGTAAAAGTACCAATCATTCAACACCGCAGGAAGGTGCAAAACACCCACCAAGAGAATTGTCCCCACCGTCAGCATTCGTTGTGACATACAGCGCCAATATTAGCGTAAAATAAGTTTGTTCACAAGTAACACCGTTTTCTCCTTTGACAACTCACCTTAGCACTCTATAATGGTGAGTGCTAATGTGAGAGTTTGAATTTGAAGTTGGGAGTTGTTTCCGCCAAAGGCGGATCCGCCTTTGGCGGAAGTGTGAAGTGGGTGGATGTTATGTTTTGGGTTGGGCTAGGAGGCTAGGCGGGTTAGGTAGAGGCACATTCATCGTTTCTTACCTAGCATAACTAGCCCACTAGCCTACTTTTAAAAAACACCATTCACTTCATACTTTTAACCCCTAACTTCCCCTCTTCCAAAATATGATTCCTAGCAACTTCACCTCAAAATCCCAAGAAGCCATTCAACGCGCGCAGTACATCGCAAATGATAACGGACAGCACGGTGTTGAACCTATCCACCTTCTTTCTTCTCTTCTCTCCCAAGAAGATGGGTTCGTAACAACCGTTCTTAAGAAAATGGAAATTCCTCTTGCGGCACTTAAAGGCGATGTTGAACGCATCATCGATACGCTCCCTCGCCATGCATATATCGATCGTGGATCGGTTGGGCAAATCATGCTTGCACCTTCTATGGCCGGCGTGCTGCAAAACGCCGCAGAACGCGCAAAGCAATTTGGTGATCAATACATTAGCACCGAACATCTTTTTCTTGGGCTCCTCAACGACAAGCTTACCGGAGAACTGTTGAAGCAATACGAAATAGCAGATGAAACTATTCTCAACACACTCAAGGAGCTTCGCGGCGCACAGAAAGTTGATTCTCCCGAGCCCGAGGCGAAGTATCAGGCTATCGAAAAGTACTGCACCAATCTTACCGAACGCGCACGACACGGAAAGCTCGATCCTACCATTGGCCGTGATGAAGAGATTCGCCGCGTCATGCAGGTGCTCTCCCGCCGTACCAAAAATAATCCCGTGCTCATTGGTGAAGCAGGTGTAGGTAAAACGTCTATTGTTGAAGGGCTCGCTCAACGCATTGTTGCGGCTGATGTTCCTGAAACGCTCCAGAATCGCGAACTCGTTGCGCTTGATTTGGGATCGCTCATTGCAGGAACAAAGTTTCGCGGAGAGTTTGAAGAGCGACTAAAGGCGCTTATGAAAGAAGTTCGTGAGGCCGAAGGAAAGTACATTCTCTTCATCGATGAGCTTCACATGCTTGTGGGTGCAGGCAAGGGCGACGACTCCCCCATGGATGCAAGCAACCTCCTCAAGCCCGCACTTGCGCGCGGTGAACTTCGTGTTGTTGGTGCAACAACCACAAAGGAATACCAAAAGCATATTGAGAAAGACCAAGCGCTTGAACGCCGCTTTCAGCCTATCTTCGTTGCAGAGCCAGACCAGGCTGATGCAATCGCTATGCTCCGTGGAACAAAAGAGCGCTACGAAATTCATCACGGTGTTCGTATTTCCGACAACGCTATCGTCGCTGCAGTCGAACTCTCCTCTCGCTATATTTCCGATCGTCAGCTTCCTGATAAAGCTGTTGATCTTGTTGATGAAGCTGCTTCTGCCCTGCGCTTACAAATCGATTCTATGCCAGAGGAGCTTGATCGCCTCAAGCGCGAGGAAACACGTTTGCAAATTGAAAAGCAAGCATTGCTTAAAGAAGAAGACACTGATGCTCAGAACCGCTTGAAGGACATTGAAAAGAGTCTTGCGGATCTTTCCGAGAAAACGCGTGATCTTGAGGCACGTTGGCAGAGTGAAAAAAGCATTATCGCAGAAATTCGTAAAAATAAAGGTGATGTTGATAAACTCACCAACGAAGCCGAATACGAAGAGCGTCGTGGCAACTTAGAGCGCGTTGCAGAAATTCGCTATGCAGAAATTCCTGAAAAGCGCCGTCATCTCATTACGCTTGAAGATGATCTTCGTAAATTCCAAGCAGAGCGTGGACTTCTCAAAGAAGTAATCACCGAAGAAGACATCGCCATGGTCGTTGCACGCTGGACGCATATTCCGGTTTCCAAAATGCTTGAGAGCGAAATGAACAAGCTTGCACGCATGGAAGACGAGCTTAAAAAGCGTGTCGTAGGACAAGAGGAGGCTATCATCGCGGTCTCAAACGCACTCCGTCGATCTCGCGCAGGGATTTCTGAGGAAAAGCGTCCTATTGGTTCGTTTATCTTTCTTGGTCCAACGGGTGTAGGAAAAACCGAGCTTGCAAAAGCACTTGCCACGTTTATGTTTAACGACGAGAAATCGCTCATTCGCTTAGACATGAGTGAGTACATGGAAAAGCACAGTGTGTCGCGCATGGTTGGTTCTCCCCCGGGCTACATTGGCTATGATGAAGGTGGACAGCTTACCGAAATTGTTCGTCGTCGCCCCTACGCGGTGCTCTTGTTTGATGAAATTGAAAAAGCACATCCCGATGTGTTTAACGCCCTTCTCCAAATTCTTGACGATGGTCGTTTAACCGACTCCAAGGGACGTGTCGTCAACTTCAAAAATACGATTATCATCATGACGTCAAACATCGGAAGCGACACCGTACTCTCGAAGGGCAACACGGGAAGTATTGGATTTACTTCAGATAGCAGCAATGACAATCCACTGAAGGAAAAAGTTATCTCACTTCTCAAGGAGCACTTCCGTCCTGAATTCCTTAACCGTGTTGATGACACTATTGTCTTTCACTCCCTTACGCCAGACCACATTACGCACATTGTTGATTTGCAGCTTGCTGCTGTTGAGAAGCGTCTCAAAGAGAATCGCGGTATCATCGTTAAGGTAACCGAGAAAGCCAAAAAGCTTATTGCGCAAAAAGGATTTGATACGCATTATGGCGCGCGCCCGCTTAAGCGCATTATTCAACAGCTTATTCTCGATCCGCTTGCACTGCGTATTGTAAAGGGGGAAATTACTGAGGAGTCTGTGGTTACGCTCGATGCAAAGAATGATGAAATTACCGTTAAGGTAAAATAGGGCGACTATGGCGAAGCACCACAATTCTTTCATCGGCATCCTCAGTGTCTTCGCCTTCGCGTTCATGATCGTCGTTCTTGCAAGAGAACTTACCGCGCTCGCTCTCCCGTGGACAATTGCGATTTTTGCTGGGCTTTTAGGCTATGTGCTCGCAGATTTTGTTTCTGGTTTTGTGCACTTTCTGGGTGACACGTTTGGATCTGAACGAACCTTCCTCATTGGAAAAACATTCATCTACCCGTTTCGTGAACATCACACCGATCAACTTGCTATCACAAGACACAATTTCTTCGTAACCAACAAAAACAATTGTTTAGTTTCCCTTCCCGCCATGCTTCTTATGCATATGTATCTTTTTACGTATGCGCAAACAAGTTTCGCCTTTGCATTTATCTTTGCAACGCTCTTTTTTCTTGTACTCAGCATCTTTGCAACGAACCAAATTCATAAATGGGCGCACATGAAAAAGCCCCCGCGGTTCGTGCGACTTTTGCAAAAGATGCATCTTATTCTCAATCCCAAACATCACGCTGTTCACCACGCTGCTCCCCACACAAAATACTTCTGCATTACTACGGGATGGCTTAATCCCATTATTGAAAAACTCTATCTCTTCAAAGGTATGCGAAAAGTATTCAAGAAAATGTAAAGAGACGGCCCGACGGGCCGTCTCTTTACACAATCTTTGGCAAAATCTCTGTCTGGTATCGCTCAGTGCATTCGTAAATAATCTTGATTGCTTCTTCTGTTTCAAAGAATCCAAGTACCTTACACGTTCCTGGCTTTTTAAGATGCTTGTAGAACTCGAAGTAGTGACCAGTTTCTTTTGCCCAGTGCTCGCCCAAATCTTTGTAGGACTTGATGTGGTCCATCCGCTTATCGTCGGCAAGGACGCAAATGATCTTGTCATCAATCTCTCCCCCGTCTTCAAACTTCATGATACCGATGACGCGAGCTTCTGCGAGAGAACCTGGGATGAGCGGCTCGGTAACGTTTGCAATGAGGAGGTCGAGCATGTCGTTATCGTGATCCCAGGTCTTTGGGATAAGACCATACGCCGTTGGGTACGCAAGCGTTGAATAGCCTACACGATCAAGCTTCATGTGGCCCGTTTCGGTAATAAGCTCGTACTTGTTCATGCTGCCTGCGTTGATTTCAACAAGCGCGTTCAAGATATGCTTTTCTTCGTTTGCCCAAGGGGAAATGAGGTGGAGCAAATTGGGCATGAACTTTTGAATGGGAATATCGAGGTTTGCCATAGATAAAGAGAAAGTTTTATACGCATTCTAGTGTACGGGATCATGAAAAGAGAGGCAAGATCTTTGTGCCTTTTTGTGTTTTTACTGATACCCTGTCTGGTCCGCGCACATCTTGTGTGCGGCTCGCGAAACATCAAAGCATTGTGGAGTCACCATGAAAGGCACGAACAAACCCGACCTCGCCACCGCCCAGGCCCGCATCGCCAAGAAGGATCCGAAGCCCTTCCCACCGAGCAAGAGCTAATCATCATCCGCTCAAGCAGCCCAAAGCACCATTCTAAGATTTCTTATTTGTCTACGATATCGTAGACAAATCTTTTTTTACAATCCACCCCATCGGCAGAATCAGCAATTCACACCCCCCCTCACAACCCACTAAAAGATTCACTTCGGATTCTTTTTTTAGCGGGGTTTATAACTTCATTTCTTCAAATCTTCACTCCTGTTATACTGGCTCCGTATGTATTCTCAACGCTTTTTTGCGCTCTGTGCTGCGTTTGCCACCATTCTTGGTGTCGCGCGTCCCGCACTTGCATTTGACCCCAACTATATTATCTCTGACGCTGAACTCACCGATTCTTACTCCATGGACTTAAACCAGGTGCGCTCATTCCTCTCTTCTCGCGGAGCACTTGGCGATATGCGTCTGCCCGACCACGAGGGTCATACGCGCTGGGCGGCAGATATTATTTGGTACGCTGCACAAAATAATGGCATCAACCCAAAAGTACTTTTGGTCATGCTTCAAAAAGAGCAGAGCCTTATTGAAGATGAAGACCCAAGCCAAAAGCAACTTGATTGGGCTATGGGATACGCGGTATGTGATAGCTGTAGCTTGAGCGACGGAAGCCTTTCGCGTTGGCAAGGCTTTGGAAAGCAAGTCAACTCCGCATCTCTACAGTTTATTGATGGTTATCTTGTTGATATTGAAGCCTATGGCGTTACCGCAGGAAAATACGGCCCCGACGTGCCCGTAACGATTGATGGAGAAACTGTTGTTCCAGAAAATAGCGCAACTGCTGCGCTCTACGCCTATACTCCGCACTTCGAAGGCAATGAAAACTTTGCCTATCTTTGGCAATCGTGGTTTGGTCGTGAGTATCCCTCCGGAACGCTTGTGCAAGTTCCCGGTGAAGACGGTGTGTGGCTCTTACAATCCGGGTATCGTCGCGCCATTACCTCGGCAAGCGCACTTGCTTCTCGCTTTAACGCGGACCTGATCGTGCAGATTTCTCAATCAACGCTCGACAGCTACCCAGAAGGTACCTCTATCTCTCTTCCTAACTATTCGCTCGTACAAGATGAGGAAGGAACCATCTTCTTGCTTGTTGATGATGTACTCCGTCCTATCGACTCCATAGAAACATTCCGCTCTATTGGATTTTCCGAAGATGAGCTTGTTGCGATTTCAAACGATGAACGTGAAGGCTACGAACTTGGGACCACCATCACTACCACAACCATTGCACCACAAGGCCAACTGTACCAGCTCACCACCAATGGTGCCGTGTTTTATATTCAAGACGGCAAGCGTCATGCCATTTTTGATGTAAGTATTTTACACGCACGATTTGCGGGAAAAAGTATAGAGAGTACCACTCCTCTTGAAATTGAACAGTTCAGTGAAGGCGCTCCCGTTAAACTTGCTGATGGAACGCTCGTAAAAACCGTCGATAGTCCAACGGTGTACGTTATCTCCGAGGGTATGCGCCGTGAAATTCCTTCTGAAAGTGTTTTCACTTCATTTGGTTACCAGTGGACCAATATCATCGATGTTCCTGAAAATGTCATAAATCTCCACCCTCTTGGCGAAGCACTTGATGCCGCGATTGGAGATTCCGTGCAGAGTGCGAGCAACTAACCCCTATGCTTTCCGCGGTTGCTTTCCTTCCCTCTTCGCCACTCCTTCTTCGTTCGGTGAATAAAGATCATCGCGCAGAACTTGAGGCAACCGAGCATGCACTTGAACACCTTGCTGATGATTGGTACGCACGAAAAATCGAGACGGTGATTATTATCACGCAGTCTCGATTTGCATATGACGATGCGCTCAGCATTGATGTTGCCGATCCGTACCTTGTTGACCTTGAAACGCTCGGTGACTTGAGCCCAAAAGCAACGTATCACCCTGATTTTGGACTTATCGATAATCTGCAGCGCTCCTCTCGTGCGCAGGGGCTTCCGGTTACGCTTTCAACTGAACCCGCACTTCCTTTTGGCTGCGCAGCGCCTCTTGCCGCACTTGCAGCACGTATTAAAAACCTCCGCATTATTCCTATCTCAACCGCACACCAGCTTGACGCAAAAGAACACTATCAATTTGGCACCTTTCTTAAACACGTTATCGACGAATCCCCGAAGCGCGTGGGCGTTCTTGCGGCAGGGGACATTTCCCTCACTCATCTTGCAGAAATCAAGGTTATTCTTGAAGAAAAAAGCACCGCATCGCTTTTGAAACTAGGATCCGAACTTGAGTCTCGCCAAGACGACACCGCATATCGACCCCTTGCAACACTTTTTGGGGTTCTTGAAAACGTTCCCGCACGCGCTGAAATTCTTAGTATTGAATCTCCGTTTGATGTGGGGTTTGTGGTAGCAACTTTTGCATGATTGCACACGTCATTCCGCTCACGCGCCTTCCTGCGCGATTCTCTTTCTTCGACTACCTCATCCCCGAAGGACTCGAGGTCGCTGTTGGAGATCTTGTCCTTATTCCGTTTCGGGGATTTACACTCCAGGGAATCGTGTGTGATCTTGTGAATGAAAGCGCACAAAAGAAACTTGCAGCTCTTAAGGCTGTCATAAGAAAAAATGTTCTTTCTCAAAAAGACATCGAACGTTTTTTTCGTATTTCTCACGCTATTGCCCAATCTCCCTCAACACTCATGTATGCCACACTTCCCAAGCATATTGGGAAGGCAAGGGCCTACAAAACTCCCCCATCTCCCGCAAAAAAGTCTCCCTCCATTTCTTCTGATGAACTCCCCGCACTTCAAGAGCTTGTTGCATTCATAAAAACCCATCCTCACGCCGCGCTTCAAGGAGATTTTGAAACAGGTATTGCGCTTGCCCACATTCTCAGCTCACATCTTGCTCTGTCTGCACAACTGCTTATTCTCGTCCCCCGAGATCGAGACGCAGACATGCTGCGTACTGCCCTCAAACACAGCTCTCTCGCGGTTGTCACCGGAACAACGTCTGAAGCAGACCGTGCAGCAATTTTTTGTGCGTGGCAGGAGGGAAAAGTTCACATCCTCCTTGGAACAAAACAGGTTGCACTTTGGAGTGCAGCACCCCTCGCGCACGTTCTCGATCTTCATGCAGGAAATGATGAGTACGCGAATCATCGGAGAAACCCGAAATTTGATCCACGCGAAGCCGCACGGCTTTTAGCAGAGCAACATGGCGCACATTATGTGAGTGTTGATACACTCCCTCGCATTGAGGACTGCAAACATGAATGCTGGTCCGTTCCTTTCTTTATTCCCGACCCTCAAGAGCTTCATCCGTTCGCACGCTTTATTCCGCTTGCTGCCCGAACCGAAAAAACCGCCTATCCCCTGCTCACCCTTTCTCTTGAAGAGGCTATAAAAATGGCTTCACAAAGCCAAAAAAGAGTGCTACTCTTCCTTAATCGCAAGGGCGCTGCAAAGCGACTGCAATGCGCTCTATGCGACTACGTTCCGCTCTGCGGTACTTGTGGGAATATTCCTACCGTGCGCGCAACGGAAGATTTGCTCTGCGATCGCTGCCAAAGCGAAATGTGGATTCCTGAAGTGTGTCCCATGTGCCAAAAGGCACGTCTCAAGTTTGTGGGCGTGGGTGGTGAGAAAGTCGTCGTTGATCTCAAAAAGCTTTTTCCTCATCTGTCTATCGGATTTGTAGAAAAAGGAAGTGACGTTGCATGGAAGACTGCGGACATTGTTGTGGCAACTGAACACGTGTTTGCAAACCTGCTCATACCGTTTACTCGCTACAACTTCGGACTCGTTGCTGATCTCATGGCCGATCTCCCCGTAGGCGGCGTTGATTTCAGGGCGACCGAGCACACCTCACGCCAGCTCCTGCGATTGCTCTTCCTTGCAAAGCGAGAAAAGGCTGAGTGCCTTATTCAAACTTGGATTCCTGCTCGTCTTCCGGATCTCATTGCGCCTACATTCGTTATCACCGAAGAACTTCGTGTACGACAAGAGTACAAACTTCCTCCGTTTGGAAACATTTTCGTCACAAAAACAGGAACGATAAGAAATCCCGTGAACACTCCCGATGAACCGTTTGTGTATGACGGGAGATATGTAGAGTAGAGACGGCAGACGGCAGACGGCAGACGTTCATCATCTTTTATCTGCTGTCTGTTGTCTGCTATCCTCACCCCCTCACATCTTCACTACTTCCCAACTTCATAACTTCACTACTTCACTTCATATGTCTCATCTCATTGTTCTCCAAGAACCTGATGATCGCCTACGAAGGCTTTCAGAGGAAATCGATGTCAGCACTATTACTTCTCCCAACATGCAGAAGTTTATTGTTGATCTTAAGGAAACCATGAAGCTTGAGGACGGCATTGGTATTGCTGCGCCCCAGGTAGGAATTACTGAACGTATTATTATCGTTGATCTTCCCGACCGTGGACCGTCTGCTTTCTTCAATCCCGTTATTACCGAGCGATCATTCAAAATGATCGACAGCACCGAGGGCTGCCTCTCGGTTCCTGAGTGCTCCGGCATTGTAAAGCGCCACCGCGGAGTAACCGTGCGCGTTTGGAACGAAAAAAGAGAGGAAGAAATCATTAAAGTTGTCGATCTTTCCGCAATCGTTTTTCAGCACGAAATCGATCACCTCGATGGTGTGCTTTTTATCGATCGTGCGGAGAAAATTAAGAAGTATAGATAAGAGACGGCAGACGGCAGACGGCAGACGGCAGACGTTCACCATCTTTTATCTGCTGTCTGTTGTCTGCTATCTTTTATCCCCATAACTTCTCTATGCGCATTATTTACTTTGGAACTCCTGCATTTTCCGCATCGTTTCTTCAAGCTCTTCTTGCAGATTCTTTTTTTGATGTTACTGCCCTTGTTTGCCAACCCGATGAACCGGTGGGAAGAAAGAAAATTCTTACCGCGCCTGCTACAAAAGTGCTTTTTCAAAAAACCCATCCTGACCGTCCTGTTTTCCAACCTGTAAAACTCAAAGATCCTGCTTTCATTGAATCCCTTCGGGCGCTCAGCGCTGATGCATGCGTGATCGTCGCCTACGGTCGTATTATCCCCCAGATGGTTCTTGATCTTCCCAAATTTGGGAACGTCAATGTCCATCCTTCCCTGCTCCCCCTTTGGCGCGGACCAAGCCCCATGCAGGCAGCCATTGCCCATGGAGATGCCGAAACCGGCGTCACCATTATGCTCATCGATGCCGAAATGGATCATGGTCCGCTTCTTACGCAAACTCGTTTTGCCCTCGCTGAACATGAAACGCTTTC
>ERZ1292633.6122-Hain-H41-02um-R1-6122-length-10610-cov-5_pt1 | contig 10610 bp, 6 predicted proteins | sample MGYA00564406_ERZ1292633 | MGnify/ENA primary metagenome ERZ1292633 (study PRJEB36523, sample SAMEA6512639) | groundwater metagenome | collected 2019-01-08 | study: AquaDiva: Metagenomics assemblies of 32 groundwater samples
CACCCGCGTCACGCTGGGCTTGCGCGACGAACACGTGGCTGCGCTGCGCCTGCGAGCTGACATCGAACGCCTCCTGCTGGAAGAGGGTGCGCGCTCGGACCATCCCCGTCAGCCGACCTCCGCCGTCGACCACCGGAAAGGCCGGCACGTGAATCGTGAGGATCCTGCGCACCGCTTCGATGACGGTGAGGTCCGGGGTGAGCGCGAATGGCTCGCGGGTCATGATCGAGGAGAGCGCATCGCCGGGGGCTCCGAACAGAAGCTCGCGGAAGGCGAACACGCCGACCAGCTTCCCATCCGCCTCGGTCACGAAGCCGAAGTGAACGCGCGCCTTCGCGACCAGCTCGCGCAGCTTCTCGGTGGCCTCGCGGATCGTGGTCTCGGGCCGAAAAACGGCGAGCGGCCGCTCCATCAGCCTGCCGATCGTCCCGACGCGATACTTCTCGTCCGCGAGCCACTGCTGCCCCCTGCCGGCCGGGGCCGCCGCTGCGATCCGCTCCCGCCGCGCCAGGCCCATCTTTCCCAGGATGAGGATCGCCTCGGCTGGCCTGAGCAGCGTCAGCGCGCCGGCCACCTGCTCGTCGGCACGCCGCTCCAGCAGGCGCGCCGCCTGCTCGGCGGGCAGATCGCCGATCTGCTCGGCAAGGGCTCGCGACGCCGGGTCCGGAAGCAAGCCAAATCCCTTCGGAACCGCCAACTCCTCCATCTCCTGCTCCTTTCAACGAACGCGGAGGATACCAGCGGACAGGGGCCGGAACGCAGATTGCAGTAGGGGTTTCTCATGCGCTCCCGAATCGTAACAACCGTGCTCCTCATCGTGGCCGCGCTTTTCCCGGCCACAGCCGCCGAAGCCCGAGAGACCTACAACGGTCATGTCGTCCCGAGCACCGGCACCTTCCCCCGCACCGGCAGCCAGCGCCTGGTCGTCACGCTGGAACGGTACTCCACTCCCGACGAGACCCAGCGGCTGGTCGAGGCGCTCAAAGCGAAGGGGCAGAAGGGGCTGGAGAAGGAGCTCTGGGACCTCGAGGTCGGCCGGATCCGCGTCGGCGATCGCCTCTCTTACCCGATCGCCACGGCGCAGCTGCACCAGGATCCCGAGCTCGGGACGCAGCGCATCGTTCTCCTGCTGTCGCGTCCGATCGCCTACGCCGAGATCGCCAAGAGCTCGCGCTCGCAGCAGTACCCGTTCACCCTCGTCGAGCTGGACGTGGACGGCGCGGGAACGGGAAGCGGCGAGATGATCGTCGCGGCGAAAGTCGAGATACGCAAGGACGGAGTCGTCGAACTCGAAAACCTCGAAGCTCAGCCGCTGCGCATTCTCAAGGTTCAGCGCACCGAGTGAACCCGGTCATCGGCCGCGCGGCACGTCGCGGACGATCTTCGGGTAGAGATCCGCGAACGCCGGATTGACCTTGCGAACCGCTTCGAGCGCCCGACGCGAGCCTTCGGGATCGTTGGCGCGCTCAAGCGCGGTCGCCAGGTGGATCAGGTTGAACAGCTTGAAGCGCCCCTCGGAGACGCCCCAGTAGATCGCGCCTGCGTCGGCGGCACGGAACTTCTCCGCCGCTTCGCCGGCGTGGCCGGCGAGAAGGGCACGTACGCCCTCCTCGTGCAGGAGCTCCACTTCGCGCCGTCGGGAACGCCCCTTTCCGTAGTCGTTCATGTCGGCGCCCGCCTTCGCCGCGCCGATTGCCGCCTCCTCCGCGGCGGCCTCGTCGACGCGGCCGGAGAGCAGCGCCAGGCGATGCATCAGCAGCCCGCGCTCGCCCGGCTTGCCGGCGCATTCGATGAAGGCCTCCCGCCAGGGGCGGTCCGGATCCTGTTCGAGAAAGGCCGCGATCAACCGCGAGTCGCACTCAAGCTCGCTGACCAGCGGCTCCGGGCAGTTCTGGCGCGCGCGTTCGACGATCGGGGCGAATGCATCGCTTCTCCCCTCGAAGATCGCGATGCCGACCAGCGTGATGTACGAGGCGCAGAAGTCCGGCTTCTCGGCGAGCGCGCGCTCGAGCTCGGAACGCGCTTCATCGTACCTTCCGCGCAGGGCGAGGAGCTCGCCCAGAGAGTCATGCGGATTGGCCTGATCCGGGGCGACGAACGCATAGGTCCGGAAGTGCGCTTCGGATTCGTCTAACCGGGCGCGCGACATCGCCAGGTAGCCGAGATGATTGTGCGCCGTCACCCAGTTCGGATCGACCTCGAGAAGCGCCCGGTAGAGCCGCTCCGCCTCACTGAACTCTTCCCGTTCCCAGGCGACGGTCGCGGCGCTCATGAGGACCCAGGGGTCGTCCGGCCGCTCGGCCAGGGCGCGGGCGGCGATTCCGGCCTGGCGCTCCAAGTCGCGGTTGGCGAGCGCCATCTCCACCAGAAGTCGCTCGCGCACGGAGAGCCGCGAGAGATCGGTGGCGCCGAGCCCTTCCACCAGCTGCTTGCGCTCCTCCGGTTGCCGCGTGGCGATCGCCAACTGGACTCTGGCGGCCGCGAACTCCGGATCGAGCTCGACGGCGCGGCGGAAGCTCGCCGCCGCTTCCGTCTCGTAGAACCGCAAGTGGGAATCGAGACCCTCCTGGAACGCGGCGAGCGCCTCCGGCGAGCGCGTCGACCACTCCGACTCGCGGTCGAATCCGAAACGCGCCAGCGCCCAGGTCATTCCAGCCGCGGCGAAGATGAAGAGCGCGGCCTTGAGCAGCTTGACCTTCATGTTGCCACCTCCGGCTGGCGCGCGATCGCGACCAGCGTGATGTCGTCGTACGGTTCCGCTCCGCGGGTAAAGGCAGCCACCTCACCGAGAATCCGCTGCACCACCGCTTCCGGCCCGCCGCGCGCGCCGCGCAGAGCCGCGATCAGCCGCTCCTCACCGAAGAGCTCGCCGTCCGGGGACTGCGCTTCGGTCACGCCGTCCGAGTAGCCGAGAACAAGATCGCCCGGATCGAGCCGCTCGCGGCGCGCCTCGTAGTTGCCATCGAGGAGCGCCCCGAGCGGCAGTCGATGCGGCGGCAGCGGCAGCTCGCGGACCTCGCCCCGCCGATCGCGCAGCAGCAGTTGTGGTTGACCGGCCAGGAGGTACTCGATGCCTTCCCCGTCGTCGCTCGCCGCGACCCAACCCAACGCCACGAACGACTTCTTGGTCCCGAGGCGATAGAGCCGCCGGTTGGCGAGCTGGAAAAGCGTTTCGGGGTCGCGATGGGACAGGGCCAGCGTCTGCAGGGCCTCGTGGGCCGCCATCATCACCAGGGCTCCAGCGACCGACTTTCCCGCCACGTCGCCGAAGATGATGGCGCGGTGGCCGTTCTGTCCCGCCGGAAGCTCGGCGTAAAAGTCGCCCCCGACGTGCCGCGCCGGGCGGCAGTGCGCCGCCACCGCCCAGCCGGCGCCAAAGCTCAGCACTCGAGGCAGGAGCTCGGACTGCACGCTCGAGGCGATCTCGAGATCGCGTTCGAGCTCGGCCTGCTTGGTTCGTTCGTCGACCAGGCGGCTCGTCTCGATGGCGATCGCGACCTGGTTCAACAGTCCGCCGAGAAGGAGGAGCTCCTCCTCTCCCAGAGCCAGCTGGCCCGAGGCTCCGGAGAGCAGCACGAGGCCGATGCGCCGGCGCGGCGAGGTGAGATCGGCCACCAACTCGACGCCGGCGGACTCCAACTCATCGACGACGGCCTCGATTCCGGCGGCCGCTTTCGCGATTCGCGGCAGGTCGCAGAGCCGCGCCGGCTCTTCGCGCGCCGCGAGCGCATCGTGGAGCTCGGGCAGCAGCGCCAGAGTCGCCGGCAGCGAGACCGGCCCGGCGGCGCGCTCGAGCATCCCGTCGCGCTCGAGGTAGAGCGCCACGAAGTGCAGCCCGAGAATCTTCGGCAGCCGATCGACCACGTCATGCACGACCGGTCGCGGATCGAGGCGGCCGCTGATCGCCCGGCCGAGCTCGCGCATCGCCTCCTGCAGGCGCCTCCGGTCGGCATGGAGAAAGCGGTCCACCCACGCCAGGGTCCGATGGCGGAGCGGCTCGAGGAGCAGCAGCACGCCAAGGGCGAAGACGATCGGAAAGGCGGAGCTGGTGGCGAATCGCGTCCCCATCGCGAAACTGCTCACGACCGCCAGCGCGATCGCATAGGCCGCCGCCAGACCGAAAGTGACCGCCGAATAGGCGAGGCTGCGGCGCACGATCACCCGGATGTCGAGCAACCCGAAACGCACGATCGCGAAGGCGAAGGTCGCCGGCACGAGCGCCAGCGGCGCCAGAATCAGAAAAGCGTGCGGCTCGGCGTGCAGCCAGCCGGGCCGGGCGACCGCAAGGGCCAGAAACGGTCCCAGTCCGAAGAGCGAGCCGAACATGACCAGGGCGAGCCCTCGGCGCTGTCGGCGATCGCTCAGCCGACGGGCGTTCCAGGCGAGCGCTACGAGTCCGAGCAGCATGTAGGCGCCCAGGACCCACCAGCTCGCTTCGGGCGCGCCGGTGATCAGGCGAAGGCGCCCGCCGGCTCGTCTCGCGCTCCAGTAGGAAGCGCCGAGAACGACCAGCGGAATCGCGTAGAGCGTCAGCAGGAGCGCCATCCAACGGGCGCGGCGGCGGGGAAAGTCCGACTCACCGCCGGACGGACGGAGCCCGATAGGCTGCGGAAAGACCAGGAAAAAGTGCAGGAAACAGGCCGGCAGAAGAAGTAACGCGAGGCCGCCCGCCTCGAGCACGAGCAGGTCGATCCAGCCGTAAGAGGCCGGCCGCAGCCGGCAGACCAGGAAGAGCAGGAAGAGCGAGCTGACCAGGAAGTAGATCTGCGCCGCGCGCAAGGTCGGCTGCCTGCGGCGCACGAAAAGCCCGACGGCGAAGAAAGCGAACCCCAGCAGGCAGGCGAAGAAGTACGTCGGGCTGCCGATGAACCGGCGACCGAGACGGACGCGAACTTCCTCGACCCGCTCGCCGCGCCGGACGAGGTACGGCACCTCGTCGCCGATCTGCCGCCGCGCGAGCAGGCGACGAGCCTGTTCGCTCGACGCCAGGACCGAGCGATCGATGCCGGCGATCCGATCGCCGGTGCGGATGCCCGCCAGCTCCGCCCCCGATCCCGCCACGACTTCACGCACCGCCATCGCGCCCCATCGATCGGCCTCGAGGACAACGCCGTCGTACGGACGCGGGACGAGGATGTCGGCGATCGAGAGCAGCGCGAAGAGCAGGGCTCCGCCCCCGAATGCGGAAACCAGCGTCGAGAGTCGGAGGCGGTTCACACGGATCGACTCCTTGTTCTCACTATACGTTCTGGACGGCGAGAGGATTCTGGGCTACGCTTTGAACGATGGTTCAAATCGCGATGAGCCCCCGTTCCGAGGCCTCCGGCGCCTCCGCCGAAGCGCGGCGAAGGGAAATCCTGGCCGCCGCTTCGCGGCTCTTTCGCGAACGCGGCTTCGCCGCGACCGGCATGCGCGACATCGCCGCGGGGCTCGACATGACCGCCGGCAACCTCTACTACTACTTCGAGAACAAGCAGGCGCTCCTCGCCTACTGCCAGGAAGCCACCCTCGACGAGCTCGCCGCGCCGGATGAGCCTCCGGGGAGCCGCGCGCGGCACCTGCCCGCCGCCGAAAAGCTGCGGCAGGCGATCGTCGCCCATGTCGTGGCGTTGAACGAATCGCACCCCGGTTCGATCGCTCACCTCGAAATCGAAGCGCTCGAGCCGGAGCGGCGGGCCCCGCTGCTGCGCAAGCGGAGGGAGTACGAGCGCCGGCTCGAGCGGCTGATCCGCGACGCGATCGACCAGGGCCGCTTCGCCAGCCGCGACCCGCGGCTCGCGACCCTCGCGCTGCTCGGCGCGCTCAACTGGACGGTCAAGTGGTTTCGTGAAGGGGGCGCCAAGAGCGCCGCTGAAGTTGGATCGGCTTTCGCCGACCTCTTCCTGCGCGGCCTCGAAACGCGAGGGACGGGATGAGCGATACCGTCCGCACCGGCGCCTTCGCGGTGAACGGCGAGCACCGAACGGTCGCTTACCCCGCCCACCACACACTGCTCGAAGTGCTGCGCGAGGAGCTCGGACTGACCGGCACCAAGCACGGCTGTGAGCTTGGCGAGTGCGGCACCTGCACGGTGCTCGTCGACGGTACTCCGATACTTTCCTGCCTCATGCTCGCCGCCGACTGCGAGGAGCGGCCGATCGAAACCGTCGAAGGCCTGCAGCGCGCCAACGAGCTTCACCCCCTGCAAGCCACCTTCGCCGATCTCGGCGCCGCGCAATGCGGCTACTGCACGCCCGGCATCCTGATGGCGGCGAAGGCGCTCCTCGAGACCAACGATCGACCGACACGCGGCGAGATCCGCTCGGCGCTCGCCGGCAATCTCTGCCGCTGCACCGGCTACATCAAGATCCTCGAAGCGGTCGAGGGCGCCGCGGCCAGGCTGCGCGGGGAGACGTGGGAGCCACCAGCGGAATCGCTCTACGGCAGCACCGACCCGACCTCAGGTGCGAGCGCCGAGCAGTCGGGCCGGCAGAAGAAGTAGAGCGCGCAGAAACGAGAAGACGCCGCTGACGGCGACGCCGAACAGGCGAAACGGCAGCAGCACGAGCCAGACGATCGGATAGAGAACGAGCGCCAGAAGGGCTATCGGCCAGCAGAGGACGAAGAGCAGGCACCAGACGAGAAAGGTCAGCATGGCGGACACCGAACTCCTCTCCGGAGGGAAATACGTCGAATCGGCCGCGAAAGTTCGTGGACGAGCGCGGCTCAACCCCTTGTTCGTGCTTTTTCTCTACCTTGGCTGCCTCGCAACCGGAAGCACGGGCGCGAGCGCCGCAGCGCCCGGCCGGGATGCCGCGGATGTCGTGCTCCGAAACGCCAAGATCTACACCGTCGACGCCGTACGAAGTTGGGCCGATTCCCTGGCGATCCGTGGCGACCGGATCGTCTTTGTAGGATCCAACAGCGAAGCGGCTCGCTTCATCGGGGGCAACACGAAGGTCATCGACCTCGGTGGGCGCTTCGTCCTGCCGGGATTTCACGACCGCCATGTCCATCCCGTCACGGGCGGCGTCGAGCTCAGCCAGTGCGACCTCAACTCCAGCCAGGACAGCGCAGAGGTCTTCTCGCGCCTGCGCGCTTGCGCCGCGAGACTGGGCGACCGGCCCTGGCTCCTCGGCGGTGGCTGGGATCTGCCGCTCTTTCCCGGCGGCGTCGCCGATCGCCGCGAGCTTGACGTCATCGTCGCCGACCGGCCAGCGGCGCTCTACTCGGCGGACGGTCACTCGGTCTGGGTGAACTCGAAGGCGCTCGCCCTCGCCGGGATCGACTCGGCCACGACGGATCCCGTCGGCGGACGGATCGAGCGCGACCGCGACGGCGCGCCGATCGGGACGCTGCGCGAAGCGGCCGCCGATCTGATCGATCCGTTTCTGCCCGAAAGCTCGCCGGCCGAGCTGCTGGCCGGTCTTCGCCTGGCGGTGGAGCGCGCCCACGCCTTCGGCATCGTCGCGCTCACCGAAGCGAGCGCCGGGCCGGAGACGATCGCGGCGTACGACGCCCTGGACCATCGCGGTGAGCTCGGCCTTCGCGTCGTCGCGTCGCAGCATCTCGGGCCGGAAGACGGCGCCGCCGCGATCCCCGGCCTGGTCGCGCTTCGCGCGGCGGCGCACGCGCCGCACGTCCGCGCCACCGCGGTCAAGCTGTTTGCCGACGGCGTGATCGAGGGCGGCACGGCGTCGCTTCTCGAGCCCTACGTCGGCCGTCCGGGCTCGGGAATCGCGAACTGGAGCGCCGACCAGCTCCGCGAGGCGATCGCCGCGCTCGACCGTGAGCGCTTTCAGATCCACGTCCACGCGATCGGCGACCGCGCGATCCGCGACACGCTCGATGGTCTCGCCGCGGCGCGCAAGGCCAACGGGGCGCGCGACGCACGGCCGCTCCTCGCCCACATCCAACTCTTCCACCCCGGCGACATCCCGCGCTTTCGCGAGCTCGGCGTGGTCGCCGACTTTCAACCGCTGTGGGCCTGGTTCGACCCCTACATCCGCGACCTGACCGAGCCTTTCCTCGGTCCCGAACGCTCGCGCTGGCTCTATCCGATTCGAACCATGGCGGCAACCGGCGCCATCCTCGCCGCCGGCAGCGACTGGTCCGTGTCGTCGATGAACCCGCTCGCCGCGATCGAAGTCGCCATCACCCGCTGCGATCCGGGGCTCACCAGCTGCGACCGGCCCTGGATCCCCGAAGAGCGCGTCGACCTCGCCACCATGCTCGCCGCCTACACCATCGGCGGCGCCTACGCCGGCTTCGAGGAAAAGGAGAGCGGCTCCCTCGAAGCCGGCAAACTCGCCGACCTCATCGTCCTCGATCGCGATCTGTTCGCGATTCCGCCGGGTGAAATCTCGGCAGCAAGAGTCCTCGTCACGATGTTCGAAGGGCGCATCGTGTTCGGCGACTGGAGCGCGCTGCAGAAAGAAGCTGCTGGTGAGGGGAAATAGACGTGCTGTCGTTGCCCAGCTGGGAGCCGATTCGATGAGTGAACCGAAACGGAAACGCCCCGAGCCCGCCGGCTATCCTGGCCGCGAGCTCAGCCTGATCGGCAAGCCGTTCCGGCGAGTCGACGGCCGGGCGAAGGTGACCGGGGCGACCCGCTTCGCCGACGACCTCGCCTTCCCGCGCCTGGCGTTCGTCAAGCTCGTGCGCTCTTCGATCCCGCACGGCCGGATCCGCGGCATCGATCTCGAGGCGGCGCGCGCCGTTCCGGGCGTCCTCGGCTTCCTCACCGGCAAAGACCTCCCGGAGAGCTTCGGCATCCTGCCGGTGTCGCAGGACGAGCATGCCCTCGCCGTCGAGGTCGTGCGCCACGTCGGCGACCCGGTCGTCGCCGTCGCCGCGACCTCCGAAGACGCCGCCGCCGAAGCCGCGCTGCTCGTGCGCATCGACTACGAGCCGCTGCCGACGATCGCGACGATCGAGGAGGCGATCGCCACCCCCGAGCCGCAGATCCACGCCTACGCCGACCGTGGCAACCTGCACAAAGTCGTTTCGATGGAGTTCGGCGACGTTGCCTCCGGGATGGCGTCCGCCGAGCAGATCTTCGAGGACCTGTTCTTTTACGACGGCAACACCCACCTGGCCATGGAGCAGCACTGCACGGTGGCGCTCCCCGAGGACGAGCGGCGAGTGACGGTCTGGTCGTCCACCCAGACGCCGCACTACCTGCATCGCGCACTTTCCAAGGTGCTCGGCCTCCCCGGTTCGCGTATCCGCGTGATCGCGACGCCCAACGGCGGTGCCTTCGGCGGCAAGAGCGATCCGTTCGGCCACGAGCTCGTCGCCGCGAAGATGGCCCTTCGGCTCGGCCGTCCGATCAAGATCACGCTCACCCGGGAAGAGGTTTTCTACTGCCACCGCGGCCGCCATCCGGTGCTGATGCGTCTCAGGACGGGAATCTCGAAGCAGGGAGAGCTGGTCGCACAGCACCTGGAGACCGCGCTCGACGGCGGGGCCTATGGAAGCTACGGCGTCGCCTCGACCTACTACACAGGCGCCTTGCAGACCGTCACCTACAAGCTGCCGCGCTACCGTTTCGATTCGATCCGCGCCTTCACCAACAAGCCGGCCTGCGGCCCGAAGCGCGGGCACGGCACGCCGCAGCCGCGCTTCGGCTTCGAGGTGCAGCTCGACAAGATCGCCGTCGAGCTCTTGACGAACCCCGCCGATCTCCGGCTCAGAATCGTCGCCGCGCCGCAGACCGTCACCGCGAACTGGCTGCAGGTCGGCACGATCGCCCTGGCGCGCTGCATCGAGGCGGTGGTCGCGGGCTCGCGCTTCCGCGAGCGCTGGGGAAAGCTGCCCGAAGGTCGGGGCCTCGGACTGGCCTGCGGCTCCTACCTCTGCGGCGCCGGATTGCCGATCTACTGGAATCACATGCCGCAGTCGGGCGTCCAGCTCAAGCTCGACCGCTCGGGCGGCGTCGCCGTCTTCTGCGGCGAGACCGAGATCGGCCAGGGTTCGGACTCGGTGCTCGCCGCGGTCGTCGCCGAGGTCCTCGGCCTCGAGCTCGCCGACATCCGGCTTTGTGTCGCCGATACCGACCTGACGCCGGTCGATCTCGGGAGCTACTCGTCGCGCGTCACCCTGATGATGGGACACGCGGCACGTGAAGCGGCCGAGCGCGCCCGCGCGCTTGTCGCCTCCGCCGTGGCCCAGCAGCTCGCGATCCCCGAGGACCGGCTGGTCTTCGCCGGGCGGCGAGTCTTCGACGCTTCCGATCCGGAGAGAGGACTGTCGTGGGAGGAAGCGGTCCTCGCCGCTGAAGCGCGGCACGGCACCCTCGGAACGACCGGTTCGTACATCCCGCCGCGTTCGCCGGGCAAGTACCGCGGCGCCGGTGTCGGCCCGTCGCCGACCTACTCTTATTCGGCCGCCGTGGTCGAAGCGGAGGTCGACACCGCCACCGGCACCTGGAAGCCGCTTCACGTCTGGATCGCTCACGATATCGGGCGCTCGATCAACCCGGCGCTGGTCATGGGTCAGGTCGAGGGCAGCGTCTACATGGGACTCGGTGAGGCGATGATGGAAGAGTCGGCGTTTCGCCGCCTGCCGAAGTCACGCTCGAACGCGCTCGTCCACAAGTTTCCTTCGCTCCTCGAGTACAAGAGCCTGAC
>ERZ1292633.6123-Hain-H41-02um-R1-6123-length-10608-cov-24_pt1 | contig 10608 bp, 4 predicted proteins | sample MGYA00564406_ERZ1292633 | MGnify/ENA primary metagenome ERZ1292633 (study PRJEB36523, sample SAMEA6512639) | groundwater metagenome | collected 2019-01-08 | study: AquaDiva: Metagenomics assemblies of 32 groundwater samples
ATGTCTTTCCCGTAACATCCGTTCCCAGCATTTGAGTCGGCGCCCAACCGGGCCACTGTCCGGAGCGGGCCCATCGATCGCCTTCCACCACACGCCGGGCTACCGCCAGGATCAGCGCCCAGGTGAGATCGGCTGTGGCATCCGTCAGAACATCCGGCGTATTCGTCACGACGATTCCGCGCCGTGTCGCGGCGGCCACGTCGATGTTGTTGTACCCCACCGCATAGTTGGCCACGATCTTCAGGCGAGGCGCTGCGGCGAGCAGGGCATCTGTGATCGGGTCTGCCAGCGTGCAGATGACGGCGTCGGCCCGGGAGAATCCATACCGGCGATCTTCATCGGTGGGAATGTGGTTTTCTGCCGGTTCGGCCACGAAGGTATAGCGCTCGCGCAGGATGGCCATAACCGGTTCGGGGAGCAGGCGTGTGATGTAGAGCGTGGAACGGGACATAGAACCTCCAGCGGCGGCATTTTACGGGAAGGCGTTGGTCCATAGCCAGCCGGAGTGATCAACCTTCCGTGGCGCCAAGACCGCCATTGAGAGCGGGAAGCATGTCAACGTTGTGGCCTACGCTAACTTGTCTCACGAGACAAAATTATTATTGGTACTTGTCCCGTGCGTTTCCAAAGGCAGGGTGATTTATAAGGGAGAAAAAGGTATTCTGCTGGCGCTGATGGATTTAGAGAGGTAGTCGAATGAGCCAGGCAGTCATCGAAAATCCCGTCATCAATTCCCCTTTCATAGAACCTGCTAGACATTTTCGTTTTTCGGACGAAGGTATTACCGATGAAATCATTGAGGAACGTCGCAATAGTTCGTACTTCATCCCAATTGCACGGCCCAAGAAGAAGGGGAAGCAACTCGCCTTCGATACGGACTGGACACAGGATCGAATTGAAGAGAACAGATTCGTCAATCGTGTTCGTGATCGGATAAAACAATGGCGATTAGGGGGATACGTCGGGACGACCAATATTACTCGCCATCTGTTGGAATATTGGATTAATGGGGAGCGGGAACGGAAGCTCTTCTTCTGCCAACTTGAGGCATTGGAAACCGCCATCTACGTGACGGAGGTAGCTGGGAAGTATGGTGATGCCTGGATTGAGAATGCGCTGCGTGACGCGAATGATTCCTCAAACCCTGGACTGCCGCGCATTGCATTCAAAATGGCAACAGGATCGGGCAAAACCGTCGTCATGGCGATGCTCATTGCCTGGCAAGCACTCAATAAGCTGGCAAATCCACAGGACGCTCGGTTTGCTGACACTTTTCTGCTGATCGCTCCGGGCATCACGATTCGCGACCGGCTGCGCGTCTTATTGCCAAACGATCCTGAAAATTACTACCGTCAACGCGACATCGTATCGCCAGAAATGCTTGAACGCCTCCAGCAAGCCAAGATTCTCATCACCAACTTCCATGCGTTTCAACTTCGGGAAAAGATCGCAGCTGGGAAACTCACGAAATCAATCCTGGCTGATGGCAATACCAATGCCTTCACCGAAACACCGGATGAAATGGTGCGCCGCGTCCTCCGCGAACTTGGTGGCAAAAAGAATATTATTGTCATCAACGACGAGGCCCATCACTGCTACAGGCGCAAGCCCGACAACAGTGATGGAAAGCTGACTGGTGATGAGCGCCGCGAAGCCGAGAAGCGAGACGAAGAGGCTCGCGTATGGATTTCCGGTATCGAAGCAGTGAAGGCGAAGATTGGGGTCAAATCCATTTATGATTTATCGGCCACACCGTTCTTTCTGAAAGGCTCAGGCTGGCCTGAGGCCACACTCTTTCCATGGGTGGTGTCGGACTTCTCGCTCATTGACGCAATTGAAGCTGGCATTGTGAAGGTCCCGCGTGTGCCGGTCGCTGACGACTCGATGCAGGGTGAACAGCCGACTTACCGCGATTTATGGTTGCGTATTCGTGAAGATCTTCCAAAGAAAGGTCGTGGCACAGATGCGGTCGGTGGTGAACCTAAGCTCCCAAAGGAGCTACAGGGCGCCTTGCTGAGCTTGTATGGTAACTATGAAAAGTATCACCGCCTATGGGAGCAGAATACTGAGGCCCGTGCAAAAGGGATCACACCACCAGTGTTTATTGTGGTCTGCAATAACACCAATGTGTCCAAACTTGTATTTGACTTCATTGCCGGGTGGGAAAGGCAGATCTGTGAGCGCACCATCGTTCAGGCCGGCGCATTGCCACTCTTCCGGAACGATGACGGACATGGCGGATGGATACACCGCCCCAAAACCATACTTGTGGATAGTGAGCAGCTCGAATCGGGCGAGGGGATGAGCGACGATTTCAAGAAGATCGCCGCCCGCGAAATCGAAGAGTTCAAGGCCGAATATCGCGCCCGTTTCCCCGGTCGTGATGCTGAAGAGCTCACCGATGAAGACCTGCTGCGAGAGGTGATGAACACCGTAGGAAAGGCAGGCCGGCTAGGTGAACAGGTTAAGTGTGTGGTCAGCGTGTCCATGCTTACTGAGGGGTGGGATGCGAACACCGTCACTCATGTCCTCGGGGTTCGTGCATTCGGTACGCAGTTGTTGTGTGAGCAAGTAGTAGGGCGGGCGCTACGGCGCATGAGTTATGCCGTCAATGCAGAGGGTCGCTTCAATGCCGAATATGCAGAAGTCTATGGTGTGCCCTTCTCATTCATCCCGACAAGCGGTAGTACGGCTGATCCCAAGCCGGGGCCGATTCCGACACGCGTGCGGGCGTTGGATGAACGCACGGCCAGCGAGACTACTTTTCCTCGCCTCGTTGGGTACCGCTACGATCTGCCTGACGAACGTTTCAACGTGCGATTCACAAGCGATTCGATGCTGGCGCTTTCGACTGCTGATATACCTACCAAGGTCGATAATGCCCCGATTGTGGGCGAGACCAGCGTCCATACCTTGGACGACCTCAAGCGCCGCCGCCCGAATGAAGTCGCGTTTCTGTTGGCTAAACTAACGCTGGAAAAGTACTTCCGTCAGGACGGAGAAGTGCGAACTGATCGTCCGTCAAAACACCGTTTTGATGCAGATGTAAAGACCTGGCTGTTTCCACAATTGCTGGTCATCGCCAAGCGCTGGCTCGATGAATGTGTCACGCTCAAGGACAACACATTTCCACAACTTCTGCTGCTCATCGAGTTTGCACATGATGCCGCCGACCGCATTTATAAAGCCATTGTGGGAGCGGAAGCAGGAAGCCCCACGTTAAAGCCTATTCTTCGTCCCTACGACACCGTTGGGTCTACCCGCTATGTGGACTTCGACACCATTCGCTCGGTCTATCCCACTAGGCCGGACAAATGCCATGTCTCGCATGTGGTGGCGGATACCGGCTCATGGGAACAGAAGATGGCGCAGGCATTGGAAGATATGGATGAAGTACTGCGGTATGTGAAGAACCACAGCCTGGGGTTCACCATTCCCTACACGCTCAGCGGTGAGGAGCATCAATACACACCAGACTTCATCGTGGTGCTGAAGAATGCAGACGATGAAACGCATCCGCTCAACCTGATCGTTGAGGTGACAGGGGAAAAGAAGAAGGACAAGGAAGCCAAGGTGAGCACAGCGCGTACGCTCTGGGTGCCGGCCGTGAATAATCATGGAGACTTCGGGCGCTGGGCCTTTATCGAGATTACCGATCCATGGGATGCCCAGAACTCCATTCGGAGATTCCTTGAAGAGCTGAAAACAACTCGGCAGTTGGGAGTGAGCTAATGGCGAAGACGAAGAAGGGCAAGGCGGAGCCGCAGAAGACCAAAGCGAAGCAGCGGCAGCCGGTCAAGGCAAAGAAGCCTGTTTTAGCCAAGATTGAATCCATCAAGCACAAGGATAGGCGGGCGAACATTCCCACGGAGGAATTGCGCGACTTCGTCGCGGACGACGAGAAGACACCCAAGGCCGTGCTCTATCCGCGTGACCAATCGCTCGATCCCCAACTCGTTTGGAAAGGGAAAGACGAACAGGATCAGCAGGACCTCGCCGTGCCAGTTGTGCCGATCTACATTCAGGAGAAGATCCAACCACAGGCCATCATTGAAGACCTGCGTGCTCACGCACCGGCCAAGGATGACCGTGCGGCGGAGGCATGGGCTGCCTATCAGACGCAACTCTTTGCTGACTTCAATGGTTTGCCGGAAGATTTCGATGAGCGTGTAGAGTTTTACCACCACGAAGGACACTGGTCGAATCGGATGATTCTGGGCGACTCCTTGCTGGTGATGACCTCATTGGCTGAGAAGGAAGGGCTGAAGGGGAAGGTTCAGTGTATTTATCTTGATCCGCCTTATGGGATTAAGTTCGGCTCGAACTGGCAGGTAAGCACACGCAAACGAGACGTGAAAGACGGCAAAGCCGAAGACGCCACCCGCCAGCCGGAACAAATCCGCGCTTTTCGAGACACGTGGAAGCTCGGTATCCATTCCTATTTGGCCTATTTGCGTGACCGACTTACCGTTGCCAGAGAGCTCCTAACTGAGACTGGCAGCATTTTCGTCCAGATTGGCGATGAGAATGTGCATCTCGTAAGAAATGTACTCGATGAGGTATTTGGAAGTGAAAATTGTTGTAGCCAAGTCTCCTACGTCACGACAACTACAGCGAGCGGAAATCTTTTGAACAAAGTGAACGACTTCGTGCTTTGGTATGCAAAATCAAAAGAGAACGTCAAATTTCGATCCCTATATCTTGAGAAGGATATTGAAGGCGTTGCGAAAGGAAGTTATGAGTGGTACCAAGACGAAAAAGGCGAGCGATTCAAAGGCGCTATTGATTTAGGCGCTGGCAATGCAGTCAGGCCGTACACCCTGGATAACCTAACAAGCTCGCGTCCATCACAGGAGGGTGATGTCAAGAGTTTCGACTTTGAGGGAATGCGTTTTACGCCGGGCAAAGGGACGTTTAAAACAAATGAGTTAGGTCTCAAACAATTAGCCCATGCACATCGCTTGCAAGCCATCGGAAATACCCTGCGTTATGTAAGGTTTTTTGATGACTTCGTTGTGAGCCCTTTAAGTAATGTCTGGATTGATACCACCATTGCGGGCTTCGGTGACCCAAAGGTGTATGTAGTTCAGACAACCACAAAAGTTGTTCAGCGCTGTCTCCTCATGACTACCGACCCAGGGGATCTTGTGTTCGATCCTACATGCGGAAGTGGGACCACTGCGTTTGTAGCTGAGCAGTGGGGGCGGCGCTGGATCACATGCGATACATCGCGTGTTGCGCTGGCTCTTGCCCGAACACGCCTGATGGCAGCTAAATATCCCTACTACCTGCTTGCAGATTCTCCGGAAGGGGTGCAGAAGGAAGCTGAGATCACTGGCAAGATCCAATCAAGCTATAAGACCGAAGGCGATATCAAGAAGGGCTTTGTGTGTAAGCGCGTGCCGCATGTCACGCTCAAATCTATTGCCAACAACCCGGACATCAAAGCAGGCATGAGCCGTCAGGAGATCGACGCGGCGATTTCCAAGCATGCTGAAACGGAAACGCTTTACGATCGACCCTACGAGGATAATAAACGTGTTCGTGTCAGTGGCCCGTTCACGGTGGAGAGTCTCTCTCCCCACCGCGTGCTCTCGGCTGCCGATGAGAATCTGGATGGCACAGTATCCGAGAAGGAAGCACATCGTCAGCAGGACTTTGGCTCTATGATCCTGGAGAATCTCAAGAAAGCCGGGGTTCAGAATACCCGCAAGCAAGAGCGATTGGTCTTCGACACGCTGGAGCCTTTTGCCGGCACCTGGATCAATGCGCAAGGGACCTACCGCGATAGTGATGGCAAACAAAAGCGGGTGGCGGTGTCTCTTGGTCCGGAGCATGGCACAGTCGGACCGCAGCAGGTAAAGGAAGCCGCAAAAGAAGCGGTGCAGGGGCTTGGCTTCGATTTGCTCATCGTGTGTGGCTTCGCATTCGATCCGCACGTGACAGAAGAAGTGAAACGCTATGGCAAACTTACGGTGCTGCCTGCTCGTATGAATCCGGATCTAGCTATGGGTAACGAGTTGCTCAAGAAAACGGGTGCCGGCAATCTCTTCACCGTTTTTGGCGAACCCGACATTGGGCCGCTTGATAGGAAAACAGGCAAGCTCCTACCTCAAGCTGATGGACGGTATGAAATCGAAGTCAAAGGACTCGATATTTACGATCCGACGACCGGAGAAATCCGTAACTCCTCGACTGACGATATCGCCTGCTGGTTCATCGACACCGACTACAACGGGGAGAGCTTTTTTGTCCGTCACGCTTACTTCATCGGTGCTGGTGAACCTTATGAGAAACTCAAGCGCGCGCTAAGAGCTGAAATCGACGAAGCTGCCTGGTCCAGCATTAACAGTACAAAGAGCCGTCCTTTCCTCAAGCCCAAGACTGGAAAGATCGCTATCAAAGTCATTAACCACTATGGCGATGAAGTGTTGAAGGTCTTTCAACTGTGATCTCGCTCTTCTTTTCCTATTCCCACAAAGACGAGTCGTTCCGAGATGAGTTAGAAATTCATCTGGCAATGCTGAAGCGTGAAGGGTTCATCGAGGCTTGGCACGATCGCCGCATAGATGCCGGCGCACCATTGCATAATGAAATCAGTGATCACCTCGAATCCGCAGCAATCATTCTTTTGCTAGTAAGCCCATATTTCTTAGCATCCGACTATTGTTACGACCGTGAAATGGTGCGGGCGTTAGAACGGCATGCGAAAGGCGAAGCAGTTGTCATTCCTGTCATTGTTCATCCATGCGATTGGATGAGTTCAGCTTTTAGCCATCTTAGAGTTACGCCGCCGGACGGAAAGCCCATTTCCAAGTTTCCGAACCATCACGATGCATACCTGGCAGTAGTAACAGATGTGCGGAAGGCAATTGCAAAGACGGAACCTTCTTCGGGTAAAGAGAAATCTTTGCCTCCGTCGCGACAACCAGGAGCGTCTTTCAGTATCTCTTCCGCGAAGCGGAGCAGCAACCTTCGTCTTAAACGCGAGTTCACAGATCACGAGAAAGATGCATTTCTTGATGGTGCTTACGAATTTATTTCGAACTACTTTGAGAATTCACTCCATGAGCTAAAGGCAAGAAACAAGGGGATCGATTTTCGGTTCAAACGGGATGGACATGAATTCACTGCCGCTGTTTACCGGAATGGATCAAAAGAGTGTTCGTGCAAGATTTGGCTCGGGGATCGAGGGCACTTCCCGAATGGGATTGCCTATTCGTCGGATGAAACTGGATCTGGAGTCAATGAATCATTGAGTGTTGAAGGTAATGGCTATTCCCTGTTTCTTAGGCCGTTAATGAGCTGGCGAAGTTCGTATGCGGATAAGGAATTTACGGAGGAAGGAGCTGCGGAACATCTGTGGACGTCTTTTATTGAGCGACTTCAATGAGAAGGTTAAGGTTGGCGGGAGTCTTTTCTTTCCGTGACCCCCCAGCCTTGATGGAAGGAACAAGGTGTAGCAACTGTCTTGAAAATCAAACCGACTAACTGCCGCTGCCCGCTGCTGCTCCCGGCCTTCAGTATGGCATTGGGAATCGTGAATTTCCTCCGTCTGCAGACCGCTGTTCCTTCCCGCCTGCTTGAGTCATGCTCTTGTTCTCCTGCTTCTGGCCGTCTAGAATGCGCCACGTTTGAATTATGACTGCGCCAACCCTCATTCTGCCAGACCGTTCCCGCGCGATTGCGGCTGACCTTCGCGCCCAACTCGGCTCCGACAAAGTCAAAGACGATTTCCCTACCAAGACGGCCTACGCGGTCGATGCGAGTATTTATCGCCTGGAGCCGCAAGCCGTTGTGCTGGTGGAGTCCGAGGACGATATCGCGAAGACTATCCGCTATGCCGTGGCTCGTGGCATCCCGCTCACGCCTCGCGCCGCCGGAACGAATCTGACCGGGTCGGCGATCGGCAGCGGCATCATTCTCGACGTCTCGCGGATGAACCGGATTCTCGAAGTCAATCGTGAAGAGCGTTGGGCGCGGGTGCAGCCGGGCATTGTCCTGGCGGAATTGAATAAGCAGTTAGCGCGGCAGGGGTTGTTGTTCGGGCCTGATCCGTCGAGCGGCGACATGTGCAAACTCGGCGGGATGCTCGCGAATAATTCCTCCGGCCCCCATACATTGCGCTATGGGTCGGTCAAGGATAACGTGCATCGCCTTCGCCTCTGTTTGGAGTCAGGAACCTGGCTGGAGGCGAAATCCTATGCGCTGAACGATCCGACACTGGAGCGGCTTCTATCAACGATCCCGGCCCTACGGGAGGTGCTGGTTCTGGCGCAATCCCACGCCGACCTTATTTCCGCCAAGCGTCCGACGGTCAGTAAGAACAGCTGCGGGTATAACCTGTTTGGCTTGGTCGATGGGCTGGCTGATGGGCAGTTCGATCTGCCGAAGCTGTTTGTCGGGAGTGAAGGTACGCTGGGCGTGATGAGCGAAGCCACGCTTCGGCTGGTCGAGAAACCGAAAGCGACGCTGACGGCCTTGATTCATTTTCGGCATCTGGAGGATGTCGGGGCGGCCGTGCCCCTCTTGCTGGCACTACAGCCGAGTGCGCTCGAAGTCATGGACGCCAATACGCTCGACCTGATCGGTCGCGCCAAGCATGGCATTCCCGCCGATGCGGCCGCCACCTTGTTGGCTGAACTTGATGCCGACTCGCTGGAGGTGGATCTGCATGAACGGGCTGAGCAGATGGCCGCCGTCTGCCGGCCGTTCCAACTCGCGGCCGATCTGACGCGCGCCTTTGATCCTGAGCAGCGGGAGCAATTGTGGAAGGCGCGCAAAGCGCTGTATCCCACCCTCTATCGATTCGATCCGCGCAAAAAACCGATCAATTTTGTCGACGACGTGGTGGTGCGGGCTGAGCGGATCAGTGAGCTGACTCGCTATCTGGAAGAGTACTTTGCCGGACAGAAGGTGCCGGTGGCGATCTTTGGTCACATCGGGAACGGCAACGCGCATATCGTGCCGCTGCTCGACGTCAATGATCGCCAGGATTTCGCCAAGATGGTGCTGGCCTATCGCGAGATTCATTCGACGGTCTTGGACCGCTTTGGCGGGTCTATTTGTGGAGAACACGGCGACGGCCGTGTGCGGGCCGAGTATGTCAGAAAGATGTTCGGCGAGGAGTTGTACAGGTTGTTTGTGGACGTGAAGCGGGTCTTTGATCCCGGCAATGTGCTCAATCCCGGTATCAAGGTCAGTGACGTGCCGTTCACGGAGCATATCGATTACACCAGGCTGTCGAAGTCCTGCGCGACCTGCGCGAAGTGCAACGCGGTCTGTCCCGTCTACGACGTCTTTCAGTCGGAGGACATGAGCTCGCGCGGCTGGTTCGAGATCGTGACGGCAACGGACTATAGCTATCTCAATTCCAAACGGGTGGTCGAGGCCTGTGTGAATTGCAAGTCCTGCCGGACGGCCTGTCCTGCGGGCGTCGATGTGTCGGATCTCATTCTAAAGAAGCGGGCGGAGCATCCCAATCGACTGACCGGATGGATTTTTCGCTGGCAGGCCAGGGGGAAGTCTTTCGAGCCGTTCCTGAAGTTCCTGGGACGCACACAAGGCCTGTGGGATCGACCGGTTATCCGGCGCGTCATGGAGTGGGGGGCCGCGCTGATGCTCAAGGCCCTTGCGCCGACCGCCCGACTGCCTCAAGAGCTGCTCTTGCCGCGCATTGCCCCCAGGCAACTCCGGGAGCGGCATGCATCGTTGATACTGAAGCCAGGCGATCAGCCCGCGCCGGGCAGCGTCGCCTATTTCCACGGTTGTGCCGCGAATTATTTCGATGACGGTGTAGGAGACGCCGTCATCGGAGTGTTGCGGAAGCATGGCATCGAGCCGGCCTTGCCGCCGCAGCGTTGTTCCGGCACGCCGATCCAAACCTATGGGCATCAAGAACTGACCAGCGAGGGGGCTCGGTTCAATATCGCCTCGTTTGCCTCCTATGAAACGATCGTGACCGGTTGCGCGTCTTGCACGCTGATGCTGAAGGACTATCCAACGCTATTCCCGGACGGCGATGAGCGGCGCCGGGCGGAAAATCTGGCGAAGAAGGTCGTTCATATCGCCGAATTCGTCGCGCGATCCCCGCAGCACCCGCCCATGGCACAGGCTGTGCCACGCACCAAGTGTGTCACGTACCATTCCTCTTGCCATTTGCGGGCCGCCGGTGTGACCAAAGAGCCCCGTAAGATTCTGGCTTCATTGCCGGGCCTGAACTATGCCGAGATGCCCGATGCGGATCGCTGCGCCGGCGGAGCCGGGACGTTCATTGTGAAGGATTACGATACCTCGCAGAAAATCATGGAGCGTAAAGCCCGCGCGGTTGAGCAGGTCGGGGCGGAGGTTGTCGCGACCAGTTGTCCCGCCTGTATGATCCAGCTCAAGAATGGATTGCGGGAGCGGGTTGAGGTGAAGCACGTGGCGCAGTTGTTGAACGAGGCCTACGAGGCAGCGGAGCAGAACAAAGGAACATCCCCTTCATGAAGTTGCGAAAAGTCGATTGGTGGTTCGTCCTCTTTGCCGTTGCGGTTGTCGTGGGTGTGTCCCTGCTGCCGACTCCCAAAGATCGTAATCCGGTCATTCCCAAGAACGTGGAGCATCAGA
>ERZ1292633.6124-Hain-H41-02um-R1-6124-length-10608-cov-4_pt1 | contig 10608 bp, 7 predicted proteins | sample MGYA00564406_ERZ1292633 | MGnify/ENA primary metagenome ERZ1292633 (study PRJEB36523, sample SAMEA6512639) | groundwater metagenome | collected 2019-01-08 | study: AquaDiva: Metagenomics assemblies of 32 groundwater samples
CACCATGCGCGCCGTAGGCGATTGCTAGAGCAGCAAAGTCGGGGTTCTGCAATTGCGTTGCACACACGCGGCCCGGATACTCACGCTCTTGGTGCATGCGGATGGTGCCGTACATGCCGTTGTCGACCAGAACAATCAAGATCGGCAAGTTGTACTGCACAGCAGTGGCTAATTCTTGCCCATGCATCATGAAGTCGCCGTCGCCAGCGAACACAACCACCATTTGATCCCCTAAGACGCGTTTGGCGCCAACGCCAGCTGGTAGTCCATAACCCATAGAACCGCTGGTGGGTGCAAGCTGCGTGCCATAGTGCTTGAAGGGCCAGAAGCGATGCACCCATGTTGCAAAATTGCCAGCCCCATTGCACATGACAGCATTGCTGGGAAGTTGCTCGCGCAGATGCGCCATCACCAAGCTCATCTGTAAGCTGCCGGGGGTGCGTATGGTGCTTGGATCGCTCCAGGCTAGATAGTCGGCGTGTGCTTGAGTTGTCCACTCTTGCCAGATGGGTGGCGTCGGGGCACGCAATGCAGCCAACGCTTGTGCAAACGCAATTGGGCTGGCGTTGATGGCCAAATCGGCCGCGTACAAGCGGCCCAGCTCACCCGCGTCGGCATGCACATGGACTAGTTTGCGCGTCGTGCTTTTGCCTTGTACGGGTAATAAGGTATAGGCTTGGGATGGCACTTCAGACAAGCGCCCGCCTAGCAAAATAAGTAGATCGGCTTGCTGCAAGCGTGCCAGTAGTTTCGGGTTGATGCCAAGGCCGACATCGCCGCCGTAGCTGGCGTGATCCGCTGCAAACAGCATCTGGCGGCGGAACGAGCAAAACACCGGTATTTGCCAATGGCTGGCAAATGCGCTGAGTTGATCAACGGCCTCTTTCGACCAGCGGCTTCCGCCGACGACAAGCACCGGCTTTTGTGCCGCCAAAAGCTGCGCTTGCAGCGCCAGCATCTGGGTGGCGCTAGGGTGTTGCTCAACGGTTTGGTAAGTAGGCGCGTTCTGGGTTGCTACCTGTTCAACCAGCATGTCTTCTGGCAACGCGATGACGACGGGACCGGGCCGACCGGCACAGGCGACTTGGAAGGCGCGGGCCACCAGCTCTGGGATGCGCCGGGCGTCGTCAATCTCGCAAACCCATTTAGCAACGCTGCCAAAGACGGCGCGGTAGTCGAGTTCCTGAAAGGCGTCACGCCCGAGCGCGCCGCGTTCGACTTGACCAACAAATAAAATGAGCGGAGTCGAATCTTGCTGGGCAATGTGAACGCCCGCAGCGGCATTGGTGGCGCCCGGCCCACGTGTGACAAAGCAAATGCCTGGCTGGCCGCTTAGCTTGCCTTGCGCTTCGGCCATCATGGCTGCGCCACCTTCTTGGCGGCATACCGTGATCTCAATCGGTGCATCGTGTAACGCATCCAGCACGGCCAGAAAGCTCTCGCCAGGTACGCAAAACAGATGTTTGACGCCATGCGTCACGAGTTGGTCAACCAAAATCTGGCCGCCAGAGCGAACTGGAGTGGATGGCATAGAAGTCCTAAAACCGGTTCCCGGTATTCCCGTATTAACCTTCGATGTCGAATTTCACTCCCTGCGCCAAAGGCAGAGCCGTGGAGTAGTTGATGGTGTTGGTGGCACGGCGCATGTAGGCGCGCCAGGCGTCTGAGCCCGATTCGCGGCCGCCGCCGGTTTCCTTCTCTCCACCAAATGCACCGCCAATTTCGGCCCCGCTGGGGCCAATGTTGACGTTGGCAATGCCGCAGTCTGAACCGGTGCACGACACAAAACGCTCGGCCTCACGAATATTGAGCGTGAAGATGGATGATGACAGTCCAGCAGTCACAGCGTTGTGTTGCTCGATGGCTTGATCAAGCTCGGTATAGCGCATCACGTACAAAATAGGCGCAAAGGTTTCATGGAGCACTGGCCCGCCTTGCTCAGGCATTTCCACTAGGGCGGGGTGCACATAAAACGCGTCTGAGCGGTCAGCATCTGTGAAGCGTTCACCACCACTCACTTTGCCGCCTAGTGCGCGTGCTTGTTCAAGCGCGCTTTGCATGCCGGCATAGGCCTGCGCGTCGATGAGTGGGCCGACCAACACGCCCGCTGCACGGGGGTCACCAATCTTGACGCTTGCATAGACTTTCTTCAGGCGCGGCACCAATTGCTCATAAACGCTGTCATGTACGAATAGGCGACGCAGCGTGGTGCAGCGCTGCCCAGCCGTGCCCATGGCGGCAAAGGCGATGCCGCGCAGGGTAAGGTCGAGGTCAGCGCTTGGGGCCACAATGGCAGCGTTATTGCCGCCCAACTCCAAAATGGAACGGGCAAAACGGGCGGCCAGTTTTGGACCAACTTGGCGGCCCATGGCGGTGGAGCCTGTAGCAGAGATCAAAGCCACACGCTCGTCATCCACCAAAGCCTCGCCAATAGCGCGCGCGCCAATGACCAGTTCGGCTAAGCCCGCTGGCGCGTCGCCAAAACGCCTCAGTGCGCGCTCAAGTATGGCGTGTGTGGCAAGGGCTGTAAGCGGTGTTTTCTCAGAAGGCTTCCAGACCACCGGGTCCCCGCAAACCAGGGCCAAAGCCGCGTTCCAGCACCAAACCGCAACCGGGAAGTTAAAGGCCGATATCACGCCGCAAACGCCCAGTGGGTGCCAGGTTTCCATCATGCGGTGCTCTTTGCGCTCGGTGGAAATCGTCAGACCGTAGAGCTGACGTGACAGGCCTACCGCAAAGTCGCATATGTCGATCATCTCTTGGACTTCGCCCAAGCCTTCTGAGCTCACTTTGCCGGCCTCTAGCGTGACCAACGCGCCCAGGTCGGCTTTGGCAGCACGTAGCTCTTCGCCCAACAAGCGCACAAGTTCGCCACGGCGGGGCGCCGGTACTTGCCGCCATGCCGCGAACGCTTGATGCGCACGGCCTATGGCAGCGCGGGCTTCATTGGCGCTTGATTCATGCACAGCGGCAATCAACTCGCCGGTAATGGGCGAACGCACATTGAGCGTTCCGCCTTGTATTTGTGCACCGTCAACGCCGAGGCGCGCAAGCAGCGCAGCAACTTCTTTTTGCAGGGAGTGGGTCATCTGCGGTTCCAGGAATTTGAATAAGCGTCAACTATCGCAAATATGTGCCTGGGGCGCTATCGATTTTTATTCAGCACTTGATGCGAAAATGGAATGAACTTTCTAGGGCCTATCCATGTTTCGTCGCAGCTTTCTGCCCCCGGTCATGAATTTGCTTGCATTTGAGGCTGCAGCGCGGCATGGCAGCATTTCAAGGGCCGCTGAGGAGCTGCATTTGACGCAAAGTGCCATTTCGCGCCAGATCCGGCAATTGGAAGACCAGCTCGCCGTGGCGCTGTTTCGTCGTGTGCGCCAGCGCGTTGTCTTGACGGACGCGGGGCGCATGTACGCTGCCGACTTGCGTCAAGCTTTGTCTAGCCTTTCAAGTGCCACCCAAAAATTGATGAGTTTTGGTGGCACGGGCGGTGTGCTGAATTTAGCCGTGTTGCCCACTTTTGGCACGCGTTGGCTGATACCGCGCATGCCGCGTTTTGCCGCCTTGCAACCAGAACTAACGGTGAACTACGCTGCACGCCCAGAGCCCTTTGATTTTGCGGCGGAGCCTTTTGATGCCGCCATTCATTTTGGCCTGCCGCATTGGGCAGGTGCGCTGTGTGAGCGCTTGATGGGTGAGGAGGTGGTGGCCGTGGCCAGCCCCGCCTACCAGCAACAGCATAAACTGCTAACCCCTGAGGCCCTGCTGCATGCAACGCTCCTGCAGCAAACCACCCGGCCTAGCTTGTGGGCGCAATGGTTTGAGCAGCTGGGCCTGGGTGCGCAGGTGGCACTGCGTGGCCCGCGGTTTGAGCAATTTGCGATGATGGCGCAAGCCGCAGCGGCGGGCTTGGGTGTGGCCTTGGTACCGCGGTTTTTGGTGGCAGATGAATTGGCAGCCGGGGCTTTGCGGGTGCTGTTTCCGCATAGCTTGGCCAGTGACGAGGCTTACTACCTGGTGGTGCCAGAGGCGCGTGCCGCCAATCCTTGGGTGCGAGCGTTTCGGGATTGGGTAATTGCCGAGGCGCAAAACAATGGCTCAGGTTAGGCTAACTCCCCTACAAACTGGGTGGGAGCAATAGCAATGAATAGCGTTTCGGTGGCGCAGGCCGCCCAAGCTTTGGCGCAGCATTACGGCTTGTTTGGTGTGTTCAAGGCAATGCCGGGTGAGCACGATACCAACTTCCTGCTCATGCTGGCGGGCAATCAGCGTTGCGCGTTCAAGCTTCACCCTGCGGGTTTTGCTCCGGAGCAGGCCGATTTGCAGGCAAGCGCGTTGAAACACCTGGCACAGACGGCAAGTCATTTGCCGGTACAAAGGCTTTTGCTGGCCAAAGATGGCGTGTCCCTGCCGGTTTGGCAGGGCCGCCAACTGCGTTTGACGAGTTGGCTGGAAGGCGAAGTTTGGGCCAGCCAACGGCCTATTGATACGGAATCGTTTGCCCGTAGCGCTACGTCGCTAGGCCATATGCTGGCCGAGCTGGACCTGGCGTTGGCTGGCTTTACGCATCCAGCTGCCCGGCGTGACTATCTATGGGACATGGCGCAGGCGCGGCAACATTTGGCCCATTTGGGCTACATCGATGACGCCGCAAAACGCCAGGCGGTGGCTGCCATCTTGCAGCGCTTTGTGAGCGAAACCGCGCCCAGGCTGGCCAACGCGCCACGTCAGGTGATTCATAATGATGCCAATGACCACAACGTACTGCTTGACGCCCAAGGCTGCGTTAACGGCTTGATAGATTTTGGCGATATGGTGTACAGCTACCGCGTGGCCGAGGTGGCAGTGGCCTGCGCCTATGCGCTCATTGGATCAAGCGATCCCTTAGCCGTTGTGGAGGCTTTGGTGACGGCCTATCACGCCGTGAATCCGCTCAACGAAGCGGAAATCGATTCGGTGTACGACTTGATTCTCACCCGCTACGCCATCAGCATGTGCATGGCGGCGCGGCAAATTCGTGAGCAACCCCAAAACCGCTACTTATTGATTAGCCAGCAAGATGTTTGGCGTGAAACGCAAACGCTGCTTGCCGCTAAGCGGCGCATGGGCCGGGCGTGTTTGCGGGTTGCCTGTGGCTTTGAACCGGTGCAGGCGCGACGCTCGATTGTTGATTGGTTGCAAACGCAGGAATGCGCTGCTCTGTTGGATCGCTCCATGGCGCTTGACGATTTGCTCTTGCAGCCGTTAGATGCGGCAGCGCTGCGCCCTTACACGAGCTTGCAAGCCTACGATGCAGCGATGCGCGCAAAAGCAAATGGCCGCACCCTGGTGGGTTGCTACGGTGAAGACCGCGTCATCTACACCTGGCCAGAGTTTGCCGCTGCTAACGGGGCACAAGCGCGAACCGTTCATCTCGGTGTTGACTTGAGCGGCGAGCTGAGCGAGTGTGTCATGGCGCCCCTGGCAGGCCATGTGGCCGAGATTGCTAACGAATCTATTGAGGGGGGCTTTGGTGGTTTACTCATTTTGCAGCACTCCACAGACAACGGCACCCCATTTTGGACGCTTTATGGCCATTTGAGTCCCGATAGCTTGCTAGGCTTAGAGCCGGGTCAACGTGTTGAAAAGGGCCAAGTGTTGGCGCGCTTAGGCGGGTTAGACGACAACGGTGGCTGGCCTGCCCACCTGCACTTTCAAATACTCACCGATAGGCTAGATTGCAGCGCGATCGAGACCCCTGGCGTGGCAGCACGTCGTCAATGGCCGCTATGGCGCAGTGTTTGCCCTGACCCCAATTTGATTTTGCGTTTGCCGCTCAATGTGGCGCAGGTGGTGGAAGCTGACCCGGCGCCCTTGCTTGCGCGTCGTCGCAAGCACCTTGGCAAAGCGTTGAGCTTGGCTTACGAGGATAGCGATGATGGCCCACTAAAGATTGTTCGTGGGCAAGGTGCTTACCTTTATGATGAGCGTGGCCGTTCCTATCTGGATATGGTGAACAACGTTTGCCATGTGGGGCATTGCCACCCACGGGTCATGGATGCCGCACACCAGCAAATGGCTAAGCTCAATACCAACACGCGCTATTTGCACGATAACCTTGTTGAATACCTCGAACGTTTGACGGAGCAAATGCCGGTAGGCTTGAGCGTGGTGTACCTCGTGAATTCGGGTAGTGAGGCGAACGATTTGGCGCTGCGGCTGGCGCGAGCCTTTACTGGCGCGCGCGACGTACTCGTGCTTGATCATGCGTACCACGGCAATCTTAGCTCTCTGATTGACATCAGTCCGTATAAATTCAAGGGTAAGGGCGGGGCGGGCCAACCTGACGGCACTTGGGTAGCGGCTATGCCGGACTTGTATCGCGGTGCTTGGCGCTATACAGACCCGCAAGCGGCAAGCGGATACGCGCAGTCCGTGGCTGAGCAACTAGAGTTGATGCGCGCCAAGGGGCGTAGGCCAGCGGCGTTTTTTAGCGAAGCAATTCTAGGTACGGGCGGTCAACTGCCTTTGCCTGCTGGCTATTTGGCGCAAGCGTATGCCTTGGTGCGTGCCGCTGGTGGCTTGTGCGTGGCTGATGAGGTTCAAGTTGGCTACGGACGCGTCGGCAGTCACTTCAATGCGTTCGAGATGCAAGGTGTTGTGCCAGATATAGTCACCCTGGGCAAGCCCATTGGCAATGGGCATCCAATGGCGGCTGTCATCACGCGGCCAGAAATTGCTGCCGCCTTTGACAACGGAATGGAGTACTTCAACACCTTTGGCGGCAACCCCGTTTCATGCGCCGTGGGCTTGGCGGTGTTGAACGTGCTGCGTGACGAAAGACTACCCTTGCAAGCCTTGCTAGTGGGCGAGCAAATTCAAGCCGGTGTACGCGGGCTAGCTGAACGTCATGAATGTATTGGTGACGTTCGTGGTGCTGGCCTATTTATTGGCGTTGAATGGGTGCGCGACAAACGCACGCTTGAACCCGCGGCGGCGGAATTGGCGCAACTGGTCGATGCCATGAAACGGCGTGGCTTTTTGCTGTCCACCGAAGGACCCCATCACAACGTGCTCAAGATCAAACCGCCCTTGGTTTTCAATCAATCGCAGGCAGAGCAATTTGTGCAGGCACTGGATGAATGTTTGGTTGCCTTGCGAAAGCCTTAGCACTTGATGTACGCGTTATCCCTATGTTTGATGACGCAAGAACTTCAGATACTTTGGTTGTCATTGGCGAGACCGTCCGCATCGTGTTGGCGTCCCGGTGGCAACCCGTAGTAAAGGTCAGCAATGATGGAGTTGCCGCCGAATCGATTGGTCAGTGTAGATGACCCATTTGTGCGCAACAGCGAGCCAAACTATGCACTATTTCAAGCTACCTTAGCGGGGCTCAGTCGATCTATCAGTGCGGGGTACGTCGAAGACTCCCGACTGAGCCTTTGCGTCATGTTGGAGCACGTTGGGAAGTTGTATACCCCGGAGGGCTTTCGGCTGAGTATGCAGGTTCAGCGCGAATTGGCACGCATCGCTGTTCTGCAAGACCAGCCGGTGATGGCGCTGGGAATGCAAGACGAAGCGCTGAGACTCGCGTTAGTGCTTGGCGACTATGCAGAGCAGGTAGCCTCACTGTGCCAAATGGCGTACGGCTGCGCTCTGAACTTGCAACTCACCCAAGCCCTGGCCCATGCGGCGCGCGCGACGCGGTTGGCGTTGCAACACAACTTGATGGCCGGCTTAGGGGTTGCTGTTGATCAGGTGGCGTTCTGCTGCGTGCATGCTGGGGACTTCGAAGCAGCGCACCGCTATTTACGTCTTGGCCTGGCGGTTTTGGAGCCTCTACCTAACCGATACCCGTATGTCGCGTTGGCAGCGAAATCTGTGCACTGGATGTGCCGCGCATTTGATCACTACCGCGAACTCGACCAAGAAGATCAAGCGGCGCTGTTTTTGCAACGCGCTGGTGAAATTGCGACCTTGACGATTGATACCGAAGATGTAGCACTGATCGCGCAGAAGTTGTGGCAGCGCGGGTTGCTGAATTGGCAATTTCGCTGTGGCGATCGCGAAGGTGTTATTGACGGTTTTAACGAACTGGCGCGTTGGTGCAGCCTGCACGGCTGTTGGCAGTTCTTACGATTGCTACATCTGGACATGGCGCACATCTACTGGGCGCTGGGCCAATGGCAGGCGGCCGTAACAGTTTTGGAGCTAGATGTACCGCTTGATTCACCGGATGACGCTCCGTTGGCCAACGTACATGTCCACGACTACGTGTGTTTGCAACGGGCGCAAATGCTTAGCGCGCTGTATGCCGAGTTGGGTCAGCCAAGTCTACACGCCTTGTGGAGCGGGTTGATACGTCCTGGCGCCAATGCGCGGCTGTCCGAGAGGCAGCATGCCCGGCAATTGGTGAATGAATATGGTCAAACCTTTGATCACTTGTTGGAAGAGCGAAGCGAGCGTTCGGCGTAGGGACAACTTGCGAATTGACCTACCGAAAGGTCGTAGCGTAAGGCGTTAAGGGTATTCATAGCGACATGACCACTAAAACATGCCTAATGATTTTCCCGAGTTGAACGAAGCTGTCTATTAGCCAAATACGCAACTAATGTGTTTAGTAATAAATATGTGAACTGAGTTGGAGTGGTTTTGGTTGGTATTTGATGCATTTGATAAATTAACCTTGGCTAATCAGGGCTGACGAGCACAAACAAACCCTATTGACCTTGAAAGCTCGGAATTCACACAATCGCGCCGCGTTTCAACCTTTGAATGCATAACCTAGGAGACATCCATGAAACCGGTAATTACACGTTCAATTTTGGCGTTAGCGGCTTGTAGCGCCCTATCAGCGCATGCGGTGACGGTGACCAGCACCTACATCCAAAACAGCGCCACAGAAATTCGTGGCATGTTGGGGCAGTATGCGCGGCCCACGGTCTACGTGAATCAATATGCCTGCGGCGAGCGCTCACTGTCGGCCTTTGCATGCGGTCCGTACACAATCAGCGTTGGCACCAGTTTTTTGCAATCGCAGGAGTCCTACGGAAACTATGTGTCTAAGTTCATTTTGGCTCATGAATGGGGTCACACCATTCAGTACACCCACGGTATCAACAAGGCCGCGCCGTATCAAGAGTTGCAAGCAGATTGCACGGGTGGCTCTTTTGTGAAGCACGCCGAAACCAAACTACGCTACGCGCCGTTCATCAGCGCTGCGGTGCTGTCGGCGCGTGCTGCTGCGGACTACGGCGAGCACGGCACACCCTCTCAGCGTGACTACTACGCTCGCTACGGCTACTCCAATGGCTTTAATGCCTGCTTTAGGTAATTGTTGAAGGAGTTGAGCTCATGACTCGATCAAATCGCGTGTGGCTATTGGGTATTTGCGGGGTCATGGGAATGACCGCTCTGTGGCTTGTTAGTTTGGAGCGTGGTGCCGCGCCAGGTGAGGTTCTAACACCGACGGCAGAACAGCTCGCCATAGCACAGCGCGAGCGCGCACGCGATTTGATTGCGGGAGGCAACCCCTTCCAGCCAACTAGCCCAGGTGTTGCTGGTCAGGCAACACCTGACGCGGTGGGGGCACCACCGTTAGCGACGGTGATGCCCAATTTCCTGCCCGTAGCTGACCCTAATGCTTCACCTGAAGGGGATGCCGAAGCTCAAGCGAGTCTGCAAGCGCAAGTCAAGCAACATGGCTTAAGTGAGCTGGGCTACCTCATTGAAGAACGCTATTACAAGATGTCCTTGCAGGACTTGCACAATGCGACGAAAAAAGGCGATGCGCAGGCACTGACCCATCTGGCCGAGCGCTATCTGTTCGAGCTGGATGGACATCCACAGGCGCCCGGGTTTCAACCAGGTTTCAACTACCGAGAGGCGGCTCGCGCGCTATTGCAAGATGCCTTTACATTGGGCAATTCGCATGCAGCGGCCATGGTTTCAGAGTCTTATTTGACGGATCGACAGATCCTTGATGCAGCCGCATGGAATCTTGTGGCCAAACGGGTGGGCGACAAACTGAGCGCCGACTGGTTCACCACCACAGCAGATTATCAGGCGCTTAGCCCGCAGCAACTACAGAGTGTGACGCAGCGCTCGGAGCAAATTTGGCAGCAACTGCTGGCACGTCGGCAACAAGCGGCCCGTGCGGGCTGAGGGGTGTCTAGCGGGCATTAGCACTCGCCGCCGATAAATGTTGTAATAGTTATAGCATTCATGTAGAGTTCAATACATGAATGAATGGATCTGCCTCATTACCACCTTGCCCACTGAAAACGCGACGGCGCGCATGCGGGCTTGGCGTGCCTTGAAGGCAAGCGGCGCTGCGGTGCTACGCGATGGCGTGTATCTGATGCCGCCATTACCAGACTGTCGCGCCGCTCTTGATGCCGTCGCCCAGGACTTGCGCCATGCTGGAGGAACAGCCCATGTGCTGACTTTGCAAGAGGGCGCGGGCGACGAATTCTCAGCCCTGTTTGATCGTGAGCAAGACTACGCCAACTTGCTTGGCGAGATTTTGGATGCACGCCAACTGCTGAGCGAAAACACAGCACAGGAGGCACTCAAACAAGCACGGAAATTGCGCAAGATGCTGATCGCGCTGAACGCGATTGACTT
>ERZ1292633.6127-Hain-H41-02um-R1-6127-length-10605-cov-6_pt1 | contig 10605 bp, 1 predicted proteins | sample MGYA00564406_ERZ1292633 | MGnify/ENA primary metagenome ERZ1292633 (study PRJEB36523, sample SAMEA6512639) | groundwater metagenome | collected 2019-01-08 | study: AquaDiva: Metagenomics assemblies of 32 groundwater samples
CGATACCTTTGAATTCCCAGCTGAACCCACAGAAGAAACTATCTTTTGGGAGGACGTAACACGGGGGGGAGGAAGGATGAGTGATCAGAGGGTGAAAAAACCCCCAGAATGACTTTGCGGTGTCTAATTTGAGGAAGGGGGTGTGTTCCTCTGGACTGCTGCAGGCTCATGACATGACGTGTTTTTTTCATCACGGCCGTTCCCAAGGACGTCATAGCTCAAGTGACGCGGCGGCTTGAAGGAGCGGGTTGCGGCGCAGCTTCTTATCCTGGCCGCCGTCCGGCTTCGATCCGAGGGGAGAATCGCTGACACCTTTGACGCCCGGGGAGGCCCCACCATGGACATGGAGAGTCCCCACCATGGACAGGCGAGGAGGGCCCCCGCCCGTCGGTTCACCATCCGAGGGGCGATCGACCCCTAGGGCGGTAAGTGATGACAACGCGACCGCGTGACCACTGCTCACCTCGGCCAACGCAGCGGCAGTGGTCGCATCGCGACTCGTCGGCTCTTCTTCTCGACACTCGTCGATGCGATGAGGGTCGGCGAAGAATCGCTGATGAATGTGCTGTGCGAGAAGGAGCACCGGGATCACGACGGTCAGCAGCAGCTGGGCGGCCACGAGACCGTCGATCCAGGGCACCAGGGCGGGGCTCAGGTTCGACGTGCCCCCTTCCGCGACCTGGGGTTGCCGCCACCGGTCGGCCAGTGGAACCACGGCGGTGACACACTGCAACCCGGCCAGCAGCGAGGAGCCCACCGTCTCCAAGCGGCTCGCCAGGGGCCGGACGTAGAGCACGTAGCCGACGTGGGCCACGGCGAGCAGAGCGATGGGCATCATGACGCCGTTGACGCAACTGGCTGGCTTGTCCGGCTTCCAACCGGAGAGGAGGCCCATGAGCGCCGACGCCACGATGTCCTCGATGAAGTAGAGCCGCGCCGCGTGGCGGACGGGATCGCGGCAACCGTCGTACATGGTGAAGACGCGGGCATCGTCGTGTGGTGTCCTCTCCCCATCGTCGCGGGGTGTCCGCTCCCCATTGGCGGCAGCGACGTTGTCACTTCTTGACACCATCAGGGGTATCGACGGCGGTGCCCGGGCTGCTCCTCCCTCCTCGCTGGTGGCTGTCGCCAGCCCTAAGGGAGATACGAACATCGCGGCATCCACCGTTCCCACTGACTCTGGCGTTGTCGTCGTCGTCGCCTTTGCCGCAGGGCTCCCAGCCTCTGCCGAAAAAAATCGCGGCATCGACATCCTGATCCACCAAGCATCCCCGAGCACGAGCCCGGTCGTGACAAGGGCGCAAACGACAGCCATTAGGCGGTCCCCGACAGTGGAGTCAACGGGATGGGCCACAATCAACGTGGCACTTGCCGTGATGGCTGGCCAGAAGTAGCCCAGTAAGACGCTTTCGACCCCCACAAGGGTATTGACACGGTTCTGCATCGCCGCGGGAAGATGGAAGTAGTCGACGACTGCGGCGGTGATGTCGCCGGCTGCCCCAACACGAGGAGATGGTGCGGCCGTCTCCGTGGCAAGGAGGAGGAGGGGGGCGGACCCGTCTCTGCTGGCGGCGGCGCCAACACTTGCCGACGATGGCCCATGGCGCACGTAGGCGACTTTGCACGCAAAGACGATGATGACGGCGACAGTGTGCAGTAGCACGGCGCCCACGCGGTGCCGGTAGACGGAGCCACCCACCGGCAGCTGTAGCGGCAGCTCGACGAGCGGAGGCGTCGCGTCGGTCGCCACGTCAAAGACGCAGTTGTAGCTCCCGGCGATGATCGAGGTCCGCGCGAGCGACGTGGAGGTGCCCCCAGGCGCCGCGCCGCGGCCCAGCAGCGCCACCACCGGCGACAGGGTCATCGTCGCGGCACCGGCGATGCGGGTGGTCACCACGATGGGAGGGCTCGACGGCGGTTGCAAAGGTGCTGTGACGAGGAGACCAATCTGCGGAGAGGTCGCGGCAACTGTCAGATTCCCGAGGAGCGTCGAGGCGATCGAACTGTTGACAGTCTCTCCAGGAAGCGAAGCCGTCTGGTGATCCGTTCGCGGGGATTCGCCAGGGCCGCCGGTCGCGCTGCTATTGCTTCCCTGCAGCTTGGTGACCGCACTCGACGAAGGCGGCGGTCCCCCGCTACTGAGCGACGACGGTAGTAGCCCCTCGTTGTCCATGCTGGCACTGCGACTGCGGCGAGGCGCAGCAGGTGACGATCCTGATGGCGGCTTGGTAAAGGCAGTGGTGATGATAGGAGTGACCCCCCGCTTCGACGGCTCGCCCACGCCAAGGTGGAATCGACACGCGATGGGGGCCTCCGCGAAGCCTTCCGCGCACTGATCGCATCGCTCTCCCCCGAAGCCGAGATGGCACGCGCAGTAGCACGGCGACGACGCCGACGCCACGGAGGCGGACTCGTTCCAAACCGCCCCTCCGTTTCCAGAGCAGTAAAGGTCGCTCCGGCACTCCGCTTGCCGCCGCTGCCGCCACCACACGAGCAGGGTCTCCTCCGTCACGACGTCGGAGGAGGAGCTGCGATTGGCCCATCTTCCTGAATCAACACCAGCACTTCCCTCCTCGTTATTGACTTGGTCGTCGTCAAGGTCTTCGCGACCGTTGGTGACGTCAAAGGAGGCGTCCGGGATGCATCCCAAGTGCTTCGGTCCATTCATCCAACTCGCCGAGCGCTCATCCATGGAATAGCCAACGGCGCAGCGGTCACACCTTGGCCCGGCGTAGCCCGGCAAACACGCGCAAACCCTCGCGCGGGGGAGGAACGCCTTCCACGCCGCGTCCTCCTCGACCGTTGCGGCGGTCGACGGTGGCCCAGTGGTGCCGTTGAAGTGGGAATACCCGCCGGGCAGGTTCGTCGGCAACGGGTCATCCACGACGCACAGCGGCACACGATCCGAACCTGCGGCGCCTCCTCCCCCCCGTCCTCCTGCTTGCGAAGGCGAAGTGGTGAAGGTGGCGTTGAGAAAGGCGGTGACCGCACCGAGACCGGAGCAGACTGACGAACCCGACGATGTCGCTGAGGCGTCATCCAGCAACGCTCGGTCCGTGGAGCCTTCAGCGATGTTGCGTCGCGGACGAAAAGGCGTGCAGGATGCCAACCCGGCGTCGGGCGTCGGCGACGATGGCTCGTCCGATGACCCCGCCACCGTCGTTCCAACTCGCCGCGTGCGACATGCCCAGGAGAAGCTTGCCCCGCGATCGATGGCCAGATCGGTCCGGAGGATGATGACGAGGCGCTGGGAGTTCGAGGGATACGCCTTCGGGACGTCCGACGCCACCTCGACGTCGCTCACATTCACGCCCGTGTTGAAACTGCCGTCCACACTGAGGGACACCGACTGCTTCTTCCGGTTCTCCATCGACACACGCCACCGTAACAAGACGTAGTCGACCACGGCAGCGTCAGCGGGTTCTACCCCACCGCCCTCTTCGCACTGCACCGTCCAGCGGCACTCACGTCCTAAGGCTGCGTGGGGCAGCGGACCCGCGCCGTCGAGATCCGTGTTGAACGTGACCACGGCACCGGTTGGTATCGTCCACACGTAGGCCGTCATCGGGTCGACGGCTTCCTTCTCCGAACAGCCGTGCACAAAGTACTCCGGCGCACCGTTCGCAAAGCCCCGCTCGACGGCGGGCGCGACGGCTTTCCGGACGTCGGTCAGTGTCGGCTGTAGCAATACGAAAGGAGCGCGTCGGCTCAGCAGAAGCGGCACGGGAGCGCAGCTGTACAGCAACGCGAATTGCGGCGTCAGGCCCGTCACCGACGAGAGTTCGACTCGCACGTCCGGGGTCGGCGTACCGATCGCCCCTAACGTCCAGTGCAATCCAGGGACAACGTCGCGGGGATATGCGGTGGAGAATGGGTCGTATCGCAGCGGGAGTCGACCGGGGGCACTGCCGGAAAGGAAAAACACACCCGTGCTGCTCCCCGTTGCGGCGTCGCCTAGAAGGATCGAAGCGCCGTTCGAGTAATTGCCGGCATCCTTGGGCTTTCCGAATGCAAACGAGACGGGGCGTACGACGCCGTCAGGAGGCGTTCCAGCTGACGGAATGGAAATCCGAATTCGCTCCGCATTGGGCGTGATGGCCGTGTTGGTGGACGAGAGCGTGATGGCCGTGCCGGGATTGATCGTCAAGCTATGCACGCGAACCTCCATGTGGGGGGAGGGGCACTTCAAATGCCACGCGCAGATGTTAGAGTTGCCGAGCGACGCGATTTCGTGCACTGTGTTTGCAGCCTTGTATGGAAAGGACACCGCGAACGTCGCTTGTACCGGAGGCATCGTCTCTCCCACGAAGGGGACCGCCGAAGAGGGGGTGGAGGAGCCTGAGCCGACGATGACGACATCGCTGGAGGTCGGTGCGAGCAGTCCGATCCCTGACGCCACGAGCCCACCCCAACCTACCGACAGGTGCTGATCGACATACTGCCCAGGGAGGGCGTCGGACGTCGTCGTCGCCGCGGGAACGGGGCAGCCGAAGGCGCCCATCAAATTGGTCAGCGGCCTCCGGGGCAAGTACACCTCCGGCTGAGATGGTGCCACTAGAGAGGCCTTCCACTGCGGAGCGACCTTCGCCTCCTCCGCCACCGACGAGGGCGAAGATGAGGCGGCGCCCCCCTCCCCCACTTGTTCTTCTTGGTACCGACCCCAGCATGCGATGGTCGCCTCGACCCCATCGCTCGGCAGGACGCCCCGCCCGGTGGCCACGACCTCCATCGTGCTCCAGGGCGTGTCGAGAGGCCTCGGAGGCCACGGCGACGCGGCCGTTGTCGACGACGTCTTCGCCAAGATCGAAGACACGTTGACGACGTTGCCGCTTGAATCAAACAGATTCGTGACCGCCGCGATGCGCGTGTCGTTGAGCGCCGCGACGCTGTCGACTAATAGCATTCTTTGGAATGTCAACTTCATGTTGAGGGCCGTTCGGTACCGAACAATGGAGAGCGTCGGCGGCGACCACCGGCGGCTGAATGCCGCACCCCCCACGGCCGAAGCCGCCGCCGGGACGACCGACCGCCTCGGGTCCCGCTGGACATCTTGACACTGAACGCGCCAGCGGCAACGGAGGCGATCTTGCGGCTGCACGGCGTGGCCCGCGCCATCGGGGTCGGTCTTCAACTCCACCACCTCCCCCGGCTGCAGCAACAGGGTCGCCACGCGCTCATCGTCCACAGCGGACTTCGCCAGATAGGTGCTATACGCCGTCGTGGCCTCGCAGCCGACAACTGTCAGTCGCCGAAACAGTGCCACCGACGAGGCGGTCGATGACGATGACGACGGATGGCCGCTCTCCGCGGTGGGACCAATGGATGGGCGTCTCAAGAACATCACCGCGGTCGAGCTGCTGCGCCCGGTCACCACGTCAGAGGAGAGGGGAGGTGCTACTTGTGGTCGTGGCGGATGTGTATTTGGATGGATGAGATCCGACCTCAGCAACGGCGCCACGCAGTGGTAGTCGAGCTGAAAGCCAGCAACTCGAGTCGCGGATACAAACCGCCCAACCGTGACCGCGGATACGGGGAGCATCATAGGCACAACATCCGCAGCGTATATTCGCTCCAAGCGTGTGCCGGGCAGAAACGGCAGGAAGACGTTGTCGCTCTGAACTGCGCTGGCGCTATTAATGCGCGTCGTGGCGATGGGCGTTTCGCTCAACGAGATGACATGATCCGCCAGTGTCGATGCGGCAAGAGAAGACAACGCGCCGCCGCCGCGTCGTTGCAGCAAGCGCCATCGATTCCCAACAGGAAATGTGAAATTGAACGTCACACTGTCATCCTTCGCGGACGTGGCGACCTGTGACACGCCCACCGTGAGGTTATCGATGACCACGTGCATGGCGCCAGGGCAGCGAATCTGAAACCGACACGGAAGATCGGACTGTCGGTTAGAGATTAGGTCTCGGTGCTTGAGGAGGGTGTCGCCACGCGCGCCATCCAAGTCCGTCTTGATGGTGCCGCGAAGGGCGAGGGTCATGCCTTCTGGGATCAGCGCGGCGGCGCGTCGGAGAGCCGCTTTGCCCACGAGGCCTGCCCCGTTCCGGTTCGCGATCGCCGTGAGATTGTCAAAAAGCGTGGTTGTCGCCGGGCCCAAGAAGGACGTGCCCGAATCAGGGTTCGGACAACCCACGAGGAGCCCTCGTCGGCCTTCGGGCTGCCGGCACGACAACTGCACGGTCGCGCCCAGTCCGCCAACCTGCCCCACCAAGCCACCCATTTCGATGGCCACCGCGGCCCGTCCGGTCGGAAAACTAATGGCGCCGCGCAGACGGAGGGCGTCGCCCCTCGTCGTGGTCGTGGGGGAAGAGGTAGCCGCCACACGGCCGCCATTGTTCGGTGATCCGAACGTTGAGTTGCCAAGTGCCGTCGACAGGGCACGCTGCACCGTGGCGGCCTCCGCCGCGGCGGGGTAGGACCATTCCTGTGAAGCGGCGTCGGCCATGAAATGCAGCGGCCCGATCGACAGGAATTGAAATGAAGTGGCGGCAGTGAGCGCCGCTGAGTCCACAAAGACGTGCCGCACGTCGCACAGGGCAGCAGTGGCCCATTGGGACGACGCCGTGGGTGACGACGTCACAGGAGGAGGGACTCCACCAATTCCCCCTTCCCGTATGTCCGCTCCGTCATCGTAGACATCGTCTCGCTGAGTACAATGAAGTAGCATGCCGAGGGTGTTCGATGTGGACGTGGTCTGCGGTGAAAGTGCTTTCCCCGCGCCATCGCCGTCTGACAAGAAGACCGCCGAGCTCGCCTCGCGCCAAGTTCGCAGGTCTTCGGCCAACCACCCAGTGGATGGTTCTGCTGTCGTCGCCGCCCCCGCGGAATCGGGGGGAGCACCCGACGTTGTTGTTTCGTTGACTCTGACGAACGGCAACACAACGCGCATCGACGTGGCGAGCTGCCGGCCGTCACAAACAGTTAGGGGCGAGTTCGCGGCCTCGGCTGACGACCCAGTAAGGGAGTTAATACCCCCCGCCATGCCGTTGAGAACCGACGCGAACACGGCGTCATCGGCGGAAGGAAGGACCACGCAGGCAACGGGCGTCACCGTCGCGATCGCTGCGGCCTGCGAGGAGGGTAGAGACGGGGCGCCGACGATCTCATATGGGAATCCCCGAGCGCCGTGCGGCCCTATGGCGTCGCCGTTGATCGTGGAGGCCAACCACACCCCCGCCGTTCCGAGTGCGGCGACCGTGTCACTGCCGCTTCCTTCGGCGCTAAGATTCATCGCAGTGGAAAAAAACGGAGACGCGCTGCGGCAGTAAATGCCCGCCAGCGCACCCTGCGGAATGACGTCGTCCGGGCGTTCAAGGCAGCGACGTACCGACGTGCCGAAGGCCGAGGACGACCGATCGCTGCCGGCGACGTCCGGGGCTCCGTCACTGATCGCACCCACAAACCCCCCTTCTGGCGAGGAGGAGGCGGCGGCGGTCGTGGCACGCCGCAGCAACGAGTCGGACCACAGAACCAACGGTGACGGCAAAAAAGGACGAAACCATGTCGCGAGGCGCGGCGGCATGAAGTAAACTACCGATTCTTCATCGTCGTCTCCTGCGGCCGGTACACTTGTCGCCGCGTTACCATCGCCCGCAGCGTCCGTCGAGGAAAGATTCACCCCAGGCAGGTTGACGCACTCCAGCAATGCAGAGAAACCCTGCCCGAAGGTCAAATCGACGACGATGCGCAGCTCGGGAAAGGGCATTACATGACGTTGCCCCGTCGCGAGGAGCGTCGAGCTGGCCCACCACGTGGACGAGGACAATGACGGCCCCCGACGCACCCCATTGGGCGCGTCCACCGCAGATCCATTTTTCACGGTCCCAGAAGCGGAATTGTTATCCGATCCCCCCCTTGCCACTTCGGCGGTGATCCAGTGTCGAAAAGAATCGGTGCCGCTCAGCCGAGGAGGCACCACACTCATCATGATGGCGCCGCTGCGGTGTGAAACGGCGCTATCATTCAAGCCCTCGCTGCCGACATCGATCGATGACCCCTTCCCCCCGCCGTGAAACGGAGGCAACAGCCATCCCTCCTCCTGGATGTCGTACGCACCGATGCTGCTAGCTGCTTCCTCGTCTGTGTAGGTTGACGCGTTGTAGGTCATTGAGAATGCGGGCACGGCGCTGGGCATCGTGGTGTTCATGGAGTGAACGAATATTGTCATCGCCGGGGAAGGGCATCTCACATGAAAGCGGCAGCTTTTCAAATTGTCCACGCCGACGTGCTCTGAGGGTCGAACCGGAATGCGCGTCACTGAATTGATGGCCCCCCAGCCCGACAGATCCGAACGGAGCAGCGCAAACGGCGCCGGCACGACCACGGAGGAAGCCGGCGACGTTGGAACGTCATCCACGGTGCGACATCCGGTGATACGCGTAACGGACGACGGGGGTCGGCCTGCCGTCGCCGACTCGTTGCTGCCCTCTGTCCCTACCGACGGCGATTCCCACCACCATCGGTCAGCCCGTTCGTTTGCCTGCTCATCAGGAAGGGCGTGGCCAACCACAGCGTTCTTCAAGGTCGCTAATGGTTCCACACGCTGCTTCGGTATGCAATCAAAGCGTAGGTGAAAGCCTGCAATTCCGCGCAACGCGTTCGTGCTGATGATCCCCGCGGCGACGTGCAGCAAGCGACCCGCGCCAAAATTGAATTTGAACGATGCGTTGCGTCGCAGCCCCCGCCATTGCGAGCGGGAGAGCTGCCGCTCCTCGTCGGTAACCGGAGAGGTCGCCGTGAGCCGCCGCGGCGGTGGCCTGCGAGGAGCAGGAAGGCTTGGGGGCGCCGTCGTGGGGCCACGGCTGCTATCTCCGCCTGCGTCAAAGAAGAGCGGTGTGTCCGACAACGTCTCAGGATCCGCTAACGTCGGCGTCGCAGAGGACCCCCCGCCCCCATTCGCATGAATCGACAGTTTCCCGCCCCGAGAGCCACTCACCTGGATCGAGAGATCCCCAAGTTGCAGAGAAATCGACCCATCGCTGACGTTGACGTCGATCGCGGAGAGCACAAGATCCATGTCCGGGTCAACGAGCCGCTCCTCGGCCAGCGCATCGGCGTACCACGAGGAGCTCTTGCCGGCGGCGTTCAAGGACGATGGCGGAACCGGGAGGCGGCTGATGTCGCTGGAAGTCGGCACGAGAAAGTCATTCACGAGGTCCGTCGCCTTGACGTAATATTCGTCTGTGACGGATGCGCCGTTGGCGGCGGCACGGCGTTCCATCATGAAATTTGCCGCGTTCCTACGGAACGATGCGGCACGGTCCATGTCGCCCCCCTTCTCGGACTCGGGGATCGCGTGCCCTGCGGCCGGTTGCAATGGACGTGTTCCGCCGCCTTGTTCCAAGAGCCATTGTCGCGTTCGTTTTCCACATCCGAGAGCGAAGGAGCTCGAGGATGAACAGCCCTTTCCACCACCGTGGCCATCCGCGTCGGAGGCAAACGCAAATCCGCCCTGGAAACGTTCCCACGCCGATAGCCGACGCAACTCGTCTTCGTCGGATCCCGCCGCGGGAATGGGTAGGCCCCCGCCCAGTTCGTGCAGCTTTCGCCACACCGCGCTTGACTCGACGAGATGTAGCAACCGCGTTCGCTTCGCTGAAATCGACGGAGCGTTTCCGCCGGCGCTCTCGAACACCTCCGCGGGGAGGTGCTGCTGCACGAAGGCTGCGATTCGAGCGCCTTCTAGCCAGCCGGCGCGCTGATCCAAATGTGCGCACATAAACACTGACGTCACCGGTGCCAATGGCAGCTCCTCCTGGCGGACGACTCCTCCACCAGAGTCCACCACCGCTGCGGGTGGGATACTCGGCATCGCCCAAGTTGCCGGATGGCTGCCGCTAAGGTACATATTCGCCAGAGTGCCAACGGCGATGGTGGCATTGATGTTGGGCGGCACGGCAAAGTAGGCCGTGTATCCAGCTGGTTCAGCAACGAGCGCTTGCACGGGCAGGGCGAGCCAACGTGGGACAGACACAACACCTTTGTCCCAGGGGTTGATCGAGATCCATAATACGACGACGAGCAGCATCGCAACGATGTTCCGAGTTCGGTGTGTCGCGTTATGATTGCCTTCTGCCCCTTCTGTCATGCTCTTGGCGTTGTGGTCACACGGTTGAAGGCGGAGCATATGTGACGGGCGCGGCTTCAAACGTGACAAGCGCAGGCAGAAGGAGGGGAGACCAAATGCGCAGATGCGGTTCATGTTTGCACCACCACACACCCCTCTTCCTGTGTCGGCTCGTCGTGTCGCATGGATGAGAACTCGTGACTTCTTGGCGCGGGGTGTGTGTATGCCCACGTGGAGTGCGGGGTTTACGTAGGTGTTGTGTAGTTTCGTAGATCCGTGAACGCTGGATACGTATTATCTCTCTTTTGAGAAACCTCGCGAGCCCGTGTTTTTCACTGCACACCACCCACATCTCGCAGCCACACGCGGTGAGCGCTGCTTTTGGCAGTTCCCAAGGTTAAACAGTACTTGGGAGGGGGAAAATAGTTCAGAATGGAACAGGAAAACGCATGTCTTGTCTGGGGCTTCCCAGTCAAAAATAAAAAGAGTAGAGAGAGGAGTCTGGGGCTTCCCTCGGAAAGGGGAGGGGG
>ERZ1292633.6128-Hain-H41-02um-R1-6128-length-10605-cov-4_pt1 | contig 10605 bp, 7 predicted proteins | sample MGYA00564406_ERZ1292633 | MGnify/ENA primary metagenome ERZ1292633 (study PRJEB36523, sample SAMEA6512639) | groundwater metagenome | collected 2019-01-08 | study: AquaDiva: Metagenomics assemblies of 32 groundwater samples
TTTTCTAAAACCACCGACCAATTTCCTTGATTAAAGGCTCTGACTGCTCTTAAAAAATAATGATCTGCCAAATAAAATTTAACATTGTGTTGCCAATTAAACAACGACAGCAAAAAAACAACTATAATAATAACACAAATTTTTATACTTAACGGCAACGGAGCTTTAAATTCAAACTTCTTGCCTTCGTATTCTCTATTAAGAACGATAGCGCCGATAAGGGCCGCGAAAAGCCAAATATAAAAACCCGCGGAAACTACCGCGAAGCTGAACTGATGAGACAGCCAACAGCCGAACGAACCGATTAAAAGCGCCAAGGGCAAACAATTCTCCGAAGAAAAATATTTATCTAGATTGGTTTTTAAGTCTTTAAAAACCAATCTTAAAATATGAATTATTAAATAAACATAGATTATCAACCCCGATAGACCGCTGACCAATAAAAGATCTACAATCTCATTATGCGCCCGATCAACATAAGAATTAATGGTTTGGAAAATTGCTACCTTCGGTTCATAAAAATAAGGAAATACATAACGTTGAGTTTCCAGCCCATAGCCCAAAATTGGCCTTTCGGTAAAAAGCTTTAACCCCTTAGACCACCAAAATAAACGAGCCGATCCGCTTCCTTGATTAAAAAATATTGTTCCCACAATTCTGTCTTTCAAAAAAACTAGCGGCGAATAATCGCCCGTCGTAACGCCTTTATAAATCGAGGTTAAATTCGCCGGCTTAAAAAATAAATTCAAAATTAAGATAACCGCGATCGCCGATAATAATAATACTGAAATAATTATAAGACCATTTTTATGCTTTTTAACCCAAAAATAAATTATTAAGAAAAATAATACTTCGGCAACTAAACCCAACCATCCTCCGCGACTTAAAGTAAAAATTAAGCAAAATACAATAGCAATTGATAAACAAATTAAACCGACCCTGATAGCGTTTTTTTTAGAAAAAATTAGTGAAAAACCACCGCCCGGAAAGCCCAATAACAAATAACTGGCTAAAAAATTAGGTTGGCCGAAGGTAGAAAATATGCGACCGGTCATATAAACTTCTTCCTCCCACCGCTGAAAATCTAAACCGATAAATTGCAAAAAGCCATAAGCACAAACAATAGCGGCCGCCGTTATAATCGCCCATAAAATTCTTCTAATTTGTTTTTGATCCTTGATCGTAAAAATTACGATAACGAAAAAAACAAGATAATGAAGCCAGGTTATCAAGCCCATTTGCCTTTCTTTCAGCCCCCAAAAACTATGCCAGGGAGCTTGAGAAAAAATTGCGCTTAAACATAAAACCAAAATAAAAACAGCAAATGGCATTAAATAAATTAATGCCTTCTTTTTAATCTCTAGACCGAAAAATAAAATTTTAATTAAAAAAAATAATAAAACCGTTTCGGTTAGAAAGCTTACCAAGAAAAAATCATTGGTCGCCCAATTCTCAAAAACAAAAAAATTGGTCAAAATAAAAAAAATAGAAATTATCGGCATCAAAAATGCCAATAATAAAATATTTATTTCTATGATGCGATCAATTATTTTCTCTCCTCTTATGCTGAACATGCCATAAATCTTAGCAGAATTGGGATAAAAACAAAATGCGGCTCAAGAGCCGCATTTTATTATACGAAAATTGATTTTAAATTTTACAGACCAGCCGGAGTGGCCGTGTGAGTAGCCGCGGTTAACGAGCCAGTAGCCGCGCCTAAACAATATTGAATGGTATAAGTAGTATTTGAGGCGGAATTGTAATAATAACCAGAAGTCGGGCAACTACCATCATTAGTAGGCACAGGATTAGACGGAGTTCTGGCCATATAGACAGTACCAGAACAATTTGCCGTGAAACCAGCATTATCAATACAGTTTCCTGCCGTACCTGCTACTACACCCACCAGAGTATTGGCACCGGATGGATAACCATTGGCATCCGAATAATACATTTCAAGAGCGGTTTGTACCTGGCGAATATCGGCTACACGTCTGGCATCTCTCGCCTTTTGCCTTGCGCTATTTAAAGCGACAAGCGCGACAGCAGCCATTAAGCCGATAATAGCCACAACCACTAATAACTCAACCAAGGTAAAGCCTCGTTTACTCTTTTTGGTTTTCTTTATTTTCTTAGTTGTCTTCTTTTTTGTCATAGACTATGAGTAATAATTTACTTAATTTATTAAATAACCACATACGGCTATTTATTAAAATTATTATATCATAAATAAAAGAATGTGTGTATAGGGGGGGGGTTATCCACAGCCCCTCACATGCAAATTTAGCTTGTCTTTCTTAAAAATTGCGATTTAATAAATATAAATTAAAAATAAATACTTATTATAGGCGCTTAAATTAATGTGCGTATAAAAACGAAAGACAGTAATTTTTATAATTTCTATGTGGGGGGTTGAAATTTTATTATAATAATGCTAAAATATTAAAGATTTTTTTAATAAGTTATTTAATCTTTATATAATGGAAAAATATCAGCCCAACTTGATTGATGGGCTTAAAAAATTACCGGAAACTTCAGACCAAGAACCGTTCAAACGAAAAAATATTATTTTAAGCCCCGTAAAAAATATAATAAAAATTATCGCTGTTGTTTTAGTTATCGGCATATTTTTTTACACCAACACAATCTACTCCGGCAACGATCTTCTCCCTAATCTTGGCAAATTGTCTTTTTGGGAAGGCATGGTAAGGCTGGCCATTAAACATGACAAGCTGTTAAAAGGAGAGCTCTACAGCCGCTCCAATATTCTAATTCTGGGGATGGGCGGCGTGGAACACGAAGGGCCGTATTTAACTGACACTATTATTTTGGCCTCAATAAAGCCGCAAGAAAAACTTCTTAGTTTAATCTCTATACCCCGCGATCTTTACGCGCCTGTTCCCGATTACGGTTGGCAAAAAATTAACGCGGCCAATTCCCTCGGCGAAACTCGCGACCAAAACGGAGGAAAATTAACCAGCCAAGTTGTAGAAAATATTTTAGACCTGCCTGTTCATTATTGGATCACGGTTAATTTTTCCGCTTTTGAAGATTTGATTGATATGCTGGGCGGCGTGGAAATTAACGTTGAACGCGGCTTTACGGACACCCAGTTTCCCGGTCCTAATTATACCTACCGCGTAATCGGTTTTGAAAAAGGACTGCAATTGATGAGTGGCCGCCGCGCTCTCCAATTCGCCCGCTCTCGACATGGAAATAACAATGAAGGATCTGATTTTGCCCGCGCCAGACGCCAACAAAAAATTATTTCGGCTATTTATAAAAAAATAATGGAACAAGATATAGCTTCCCGCCCCCAAAAAATTCTGCAGCTTTATAATATTTTGAGCGATAAAATAAAAACTAATCTTGATTTTTCCGAATTAATCCGTTTGGCGAAAATCATCAATGATATAAACGAAGAAAAAATTATCAATTATGTTTATGACGCTTCGCCGAATGGAATTTTATACGCCGATACCAATAGCGCGGGCGCTTATATTTTGAAAACCAAAAGCGGTAGCTTTAAAGAAATGGCTGAAATCGCCAAAAACATCTTTGATCAGAAACCAAGCGCGAAAATCGGAGAAAAAAATAGCGAGTCAATTCCAAGCAATTCTTCAAACAATCAAGCAACAGCCATCCCGGGAGTAAACAACCTGCCTGAAATCAAAAATAATAACAACGAAAACACAATTGACTATGACAATCAAGTGGTTGTTCTTAATGGCACCGCAATCAACGGTTTAGCCGCCAGAACCAAAGCAAAATTAGAGGCCGCGGGCTTGGTTGTGCCGAAAATAGGCAATGCCCCTGTTAAAGCTTTCAAAAATTCGGTCGTTTATACTAAAAATACCTCCTCTTCTTCTCTGGAAAAAATAAAACAGGTCATAAGCAATGTTTCTGTCGAAACGGAGATTCCCGATTATTTAAAAAATTATTTTCCGAACAAGGTTAATCATCTTCTGATTATAGTTAAATAATTCTATTAATTTTCTATGTCCCAAAGTAATATAGATAAAAAACGCGGAAAACAATCCGCCAGCCGGCGGACGAAATCAAGCGAGATTAAGGTTTCGCTGATTGGACGCGTTAATGTGGGAAAATCAACGCTTTTTAATCGAATAATCGGCGAAGAGCGCGCTTTGGTTTCTAAGATTGCCGGCGCGACCCGCGATCGTAATTATGGCGAAACCGAATGGAATAACAAAAAATACACCCTGATTGACGCCGGCGGATTTTTTGATACCAAGATACCTCTCCCTGTCGGCGCGTCGCGGTTGCATGATCCTCAACGGGATCCCCAAGAAATTATTAACGAAGAAATCAAAAAAAACATTATCAAGGCTATTAAAGAATCTAATTTAGCGATTTTCATCACTGACGCGCGGGACGCGGCCAATCCCATTGACCGAGAAATCGCCAAATATATCAAACGAGAAAAAATTCCTTGTATTTTTGTTTTAAACAAAGTTGATTCTCCGCGCGATGTCAATATCATTTTTAACCAGGAATATTTAACTTATGGACTGGGCGCTCCCATGGCGATCTCGGCGGTCAGCGGTATGGGAGTTGGCGATCTGCTTGATAAAATAACCAAAAAGATTGGTCCGCAATCCGCCAGCTGGCGGAGAAAAAAGAAAAAAGAGGAAACAACGGCCCGCCCTTTTAAATTAGCCATTGTCGGCAAACCTAATGTCGGCAAATCAAGCCTGGTTAATTATTTATTAAAAGAAGAAAGGATGATTGTTTCTCCGATTCCCCATACCACGCGCGAACCGCAAGACAGCCTGCTTATTGATCCGCGAGGACCTATTCTTTTGATTGATACGGTCGGGATTAGAAAAAAATCAAAAATAAAATTGGAAATTGAAAGATTGGGCGTGAAAAGATCGTTGGCAACTATTGAACGATCCGATGTGGTTATACTCTTGGTAGACGCCAATGAACCCATTGGCCACCAAGAAAAAGCCTTAGCCGAATTTGCCGTCAGCAAAAATAAAGGGTTAATTATCGCAGTCAACAAAATTGACTTGCTTCAAGACAGCCTTGAATCTGTTATGAAAAAGAAAATGCTTTATTACCAAGTTATGCTCCCGATGGCCTGGTGGGCGCCGATTATCTTTATTTCCGTCAAAACAGGGAAGAATATTGACGCGCTGATGGATCTATCCTGGCAAATCAAAAAAAATCGAGAATATGAGTTTAACGAAGAAACATTGAAAGAAGCTATTGACCGAGTAGCCCAAAAAACGAACAACCAAAAACTAAAGGGATGCAAGTTGATCCAAACCGCCACCCACCCTCCCAAGTTAATTATCCAAATTCCCAAAAAAATGCTGGCGCGGAAATTAATTAACCCGGCTCAATTTAATATGATTGGAAAATATTTGCGCGAAAAGACGCAGCTTTGGGGAACACCGATTAATATCTACAGACGGGATACAACTAATTACTAATTACAAATTTTTATTACCTGGTATGAACTCTATCTTAATTATCGGCCTGGGCAATCCTGGCGAAAAATACAGAAACCATCGCCACAATATCGGACAAAGAATCGTCCAAGAATACGGCGAAAAATTTAGCCAAGAAAAATTTAACAATAATCCAAAATTATCGGCTTCCTTAAAAACCGTTAACCAAAATAGTCAGAAAATTATTTTAGCTCTGCCCCTAACTTTTATGAATAATTCCGGCGAAGCGGCCAAAAAAATAAAAAGTTTCTTTAAGATAAAAACGGAAAACATTATCATTGTCCGCGACGACATAGATTTGGAATTCGGCAAAATTAGAATTAAAAAAGACAGCTCTTCCGGCGGGCATCACGGCATTGATTCGATAATTGAAAACCTGAAAACAAAAAAGTTTACCCAAATAAAAATCGGCATTAAGTCTGAATATAAAATTCCCAAAGAAAAAATCCCCGACTTTGTAATAAGCGACTTTAACCGAAAAGAAAAAAAAGAATTGCCGCGGATTATTGAGTCTGCGATTAAAACGCTTGATCTAATTGCCCAAAGTCCAAGATAAACAATTTGGCCAATAAAGGGTATTAAACCCTATATTTGTTTCACTCGCTCGATAATAAAAAAGAGCTTACATCCTAAGCTCTTTCTATTTTCTATCTATAAATATATTATGGCGTTAAACGATTCATTAATCTTGGAAAAGGAATGGTTTCGCGGATATGATGAATACCGCAGATCCAGGCGGTTAATCTTTCCAGGCCATAACCAAAACCCGCATGCGGCACGCTGCCATAACGCCGCAAATCTAAATACCACTCGTAGGGCTCAATCGGCACATTGTATTCCTTAAAACGCTTTATCAAAATTTCATAATCATCTTCTCTCTGCGAACCGCCGATAATTTCGCCGTATCCCTCAGGCGCCAAAAGATCGTTGTTCATCGCAACTTTATCGTTTAAAGGATCTCTCTTCATATAAAACGGCTTAATGATAGCCGGATATTTTTCCACGAATACCGGTTTTTCATGCTGGCGCGAGATAATCGCCTCGTCATCGGCGCCGAAATCATCGCCCCACTTCATTTCACTCCCCTGCTTTTGCAAAATATCAACCGCTTCGGTATAAGTTATTTTATCAAACGGTGTGGCAATTTTTTCTAAAAGCTTAATATCTCGTTCTAAGATTTTTAATTCTTCTTGATTATCTTTAAGGACGCGCTTAACGATACTGGTAATTAAATTTTCCTGAATTGTCATATTATCTCTGTGATCAACAAAAGACATTTCCGCATCCATCATCCAAAACTCGGTTAAATGGCGCCTGGTTTTTGATTTTTCGGCGCGAAAAACCGGACCAAAATCAAAAACGCGATTGTGCGACATAATCGCCGCCTCAATATAAAGCTGGCCAGACTGGGTTAAATAAGCTTTATCTTTGTCAAAATAATTTATTTCAAATAATGTCGTAGTTCCCTCGCAAGCCGTGGGCGTGAGAATTGGCGCGTCAATTTTAATAAATCCTTCTTGGGAAAAATAATCATAAGTTTCACGAATTATAGTATAACGGATTCGCTGAATAGCCCATTGTTTGGGCGACCTTAGCCACAAATGACGATTATCCAATAAAAATTCCGGGCCATGATCTTTTTTGCCGATAGGATATTCTTCGGCGATATTTATTAATTCAATATTATTGACCTGTAATTCATAAACGCCTTTTTGCTTTGGGTGTTCGGTAACTTTTCCAGTTAAAACGACGGAACTTTCAATGGTGATTTTTTTCGCATTTTCCCAAATTTCTTCATCAACGCTATTTTTTGCTGCGATTGCCTGAATAAATCCATAACCGTCGCGGAACTGAAGAAAAATAATACTTCCGGATGATCGCAAATTATAAACCCAGCCGGAAAGACTGACTTCCTGTCCAATATAAGAGCCCAACTCTTTGATTCTCGTCTTTATCATAAGAAAATAAAGCTTAAAATGGGTCCGCAGGGAATCGATCCGCCGGTTGGCGGACAATAGCTTAAAAGTCCGCCAGCTGGCGGATTTACCAACTAAGCCAGGGACCCTTTCATTAATTAACTTTTTAATAAACTCTCTTCCTCTAAAACTTTTTAACTCCTTCTCTCTTAAAATAGCCTCTCGTTTGTTCTTCTATGTGGGTCCGCAGGGAATCGAACCCTGATCAATAGCTTAAAAGGCTACTGCTTTACCACTAAGCTACGGACCCTTTATGTTAATATCTATAAATACGGCTAAATATGGCTTAAAAGTCCGCCAGCTGGCGGATTTACCACTAAGCTACGGACCCGTGCATAAATTGTGACTAAATTGTTAACAATAATCAATCTTAATTGCTTGATTATTAAAGACTAACAATATAAAATTATAAAGTATTAAAAATTTTTGTAAACCCCCGTAAAATTTAAAATATGACCAAGCGCGATGATCAAAATTTAATTGAAAAATTGCCGCCGCAAAGCATTGAAGCGGAAGAAGCCCTTTTGGGCTCTCTTCTTATTGACAAGGATGCTATTTTTAAAATAATTGACCTCGTCAAAGATAGCGATTTCTATAAAGACGCGCATCGCCTCATCTTTGAAACAATGCTGGAAATTTTTAATCGCCAAAATCCTATTGATATTTTAAGTCTTTCCAGTCGCCTAGAAGAAAAAAAACAACTGGAAACCGTTGGCGGCAGAAGCTATTTAGTTTCTTTGACTAACAAAGTTCCGAGCGCGATTCATATTGACTCTTATGCTCAAATTGTTCAGCGCAAAGCTATCTTAAGAAGATTAATTCAGGCCGGCGGAGAAATTGTCAGAAACGCCTACGAAGAGAAAGATCCGGTAGAAAATATTTTAGATAGATCGGAACAAAAAATATTCTCCATTTCTCAAGTATTGGCCAAAAAGGATATAATAATTTTACAAGACAAATTATCCGAGGCAGTCGCGCGCATTGAAGAAAATCATCGCGAGGGCAGTGGCCTAAAAGGCGTTCCCACCGGCTTTAATGATTTAGACGGTGTTTTATCCGGCCTGCAAAAATCCGATTTAATTATTTTGGCTTCACGGCCTTCGGTTGGTAAAAGCTCTCTGGCTTTAGATATCGCCCGTAACGCGGCTATTAATCATAAAATCCCTGTGGCTATATTCTCCTTGGAAATGTCTCACGAACAAATTGTCGATCGCATGATTTCGGCCGAAGGCAATGTTAATCTATGGTCAATGCGCACCGGCCATCTTTCTAAAGAAGATGGCGGAGATTTCGCGCGCGTCAATCAAGCTATCAACAATCTTTCTAACGGCGCGCCGATTTTAATTGATGATTCGCCAATGTTAAGAGTTTTAGAAATCAGAGCCAAAGCCAGGCGACTGCAAGCTGAATATGGCTTGGGGCTTATTATTCTTGATTATCTTCAATTAATGGAAGGCGGTAACCAAGAAAACCGCGTTCAAGAGGTTTCTGAAATTTCCCGCGCCCTAAAAGCCACGGCCAAAGAATTAAATATCCCAATATTGGCATTATCTCAGCTTTCTCGTTTAGTAGAAGCAAGGATACCGGCTATTCCCAAACTCTCTGACCTAAGAGAATCTGGCTCCATTGAACAAGACGCTGACGTGGTTTTGTTTTTATACCGCAAAGCGGCTGATATGGGTATGAGAAATAAAATACTGGCGGAAGAAAAAAATATAGCCGAGGTGCATGTTGCCAAACACCGCCATGGACCGGCTGGCTTAGCGGTAAAATTATACTTTGATTCCAATATAGCTAGTTTTAAAAATTTAAGCAAAGAATATCTTGAAGTCCAGCTACCGACCGAAGAACCTTTTTAAACCCCTCACATGGAAATTATTGTCTTTCTTAAAAATTGCGATTTAATAAATATGGATTAAAATAAATATCTATAAATTATTCTATCGCAACATTCCAACATTCTGCAGAATATGAGAATGTTATATCTTTTGTCTAATGGGCGATTAAATTAATATGTATATAAAAACGAAAGACAGTAATTTTTATAATTTCCATGTGAGGGGTCAAATAGAAAAACCCGCTTTCGTTTTTTTGAAAGCGGGTTATTTGTTGTTATCCCAAGCGCAACAGGGACGGCCGTAGCTGGAAAGCGCTACCCGCGCGCCGGATCACTTTCTGACGCGCCAGCTTCCGCAACATGACCGCCACGTTCTTCTTGGAGAATACCTTGCCCACCTGCCGCATGGCCTTGAAAGCCTGATTGACCGTGAAGTTCCCGCCCTGGGACAGCGCCACGAAGTTCAGTAGATCGCCGGGCACGCCGAGCATCTCGGCGGTCACCGGCACCAGTTCCGGCTTCGGGTTAACCATAGCCCGATTCTTCTTGTCTTTGTAGACTGTGGCCCCGTAGACCGCGAACAGGAAGGCGGCCACGAAAGCCGCGAAGAAGATGATCAGGATGAAGTTGAACATTTTTGGGTCCTCCTAAAATTAAAGGTTTTTGGATATTTAATGAACTTCTTATATATTCAATAGTAGCATAAAATTGGACTTTTGTCAAGTGGAAAATTAAGAATTAAACAAACATTCTGACTGAATAACCAATTCAACGCATACTGATCGCCTCGTTAATCAATCAAACATATCATTTCGTTATAATCAATCAAACACGTAAACGCGGTGTCTCTACTTTCTTCACGGCCGTAGAAATAGTAGAGACAATCAAAAACAATCAATAAAAAATAAATAGGAATGGAAATTTTTATACAAAAAACTGTCCCGATTAATCGGGACAGTTTTTAATTATTATAAGCCCCGCTAAATAGCGGCTTTGCCACTCCTGCTTTGCAGGATTTAACGGGGTAAACCATACTTGTCGTCAGAATAGCGCTTGATGGTGGATATTTTTACCATTTTGCCCAATAATTTTTCTATGAGCTTCAAGTCTGTTTTAATAGACATTTCGCTCTTAACTTTTTGGTAAATCTCCGAAGCGCTTAACGGTTGAGGGCTCAATTTCAACAAGTCTATAATGCGGTTCCTAATAAAACCCTCAATCCTTTTGTCCCGCAAATAATCCGAACGAAAAGCCTGCCACATACCGACAATAAAGGCAATGGCAATACCGATGATGGCCATAATTGTGGTCGCGG
>ERZ1292633.4287-Hain-H41-02um-R1-4287-length-13325-cov-6_pt2 | contig 10603 bp, 10 predicted proteins | sample MGYA00564406_ERZ1292633 | MGnify/ENA primary metagenome ERZ1292633 (study PRJEB36523, sample SAMEA6512639) | groundwater metagenome | collected 2019-01-08 | study: AquaDiva: Metagenomics assemblies of 32 groundwater samples
GCCTACTACCCCGGAGCGGCGCAGTGGGGCGGCATTCCGCCGTTCGTCGGTGGAGCGCAGCCTATGGGTCCCACCATGCTGATGCAGCCGAATGGGGTCATGGTGCCGTACGGCGGGGTCAACCCAGCAGCCGGCAGGGGCCCTGCGGACGCCGCCGCGGCTGCTGCGGCGGCCCCCGGCGGTGGGCAGGTTATGTACATGATGGTCCCCGTGATGGTGCCGCCAACCAATGGGGAGCCCCATCCGGTGAGCAGCGGCGAGGGCCCCGTTGTCACTCACGTGGGCGACGGCCAAGGCAGGCAGCCCACCGTAGCCGTCGTCGGTAGCTCCTTGTCTGGCAGCGCACCGCAGACCATTGGACGGTCGGTGGCGACGGTGTCGTCCGTCTCAACGACCAGCATGTCGTCGTCGACCCTCGTCGCCTCCTCGTCAGGTTGGGCACAGGCCGGTAGCCTGCCGCCAGGTACGAACCAGGCGAGTTGGGACGCGATCAGCAGTGACGCAACGCTCGATCCAGCAGCAGCATCAACGGTGGCCTCCACATCGACCGGCAGGAGCTCCGATCCGCCGCCACCTCTCTTCGACTTCCCTCAGCGACTGCATGATGCGTTCTTCGGTGCGTAGGGAATCGTTTCTTTCTTACCCACGCGACGCAACGACGTCCGGTCTGGGTTCATTTCTCGCTTGCCCTTGTTCCCCCTCTTTCATCATTATTTCGTGTGCGCTCCTTTTCGCGCTTGTTATGCCCTATGTGACACACCACGCCCTTTTCTCGATCAATGCAGCAGCGAATACGCCACCCCACAAAACGCGCGACACCTTTCACCACACCCCTCAGTGTGTAGCGCCGCTCTCCGCTTTCCGCAACAGAAAAAAGCTGCCCGCCAGGGGGGTTACTTGATGACCGATGGCAATGTCCCCCGTCCCCTTGAAGTGCCTCCCCGGGTCACGTCTGCAAGCGGTATTATTTTCGTTTTTTCAAGTTCGACTCTCTCTGCTCCTTCATGACCGGCTGTGCGATCTGCGCATTCCTGGCCGAGCACTGGAAGGCGTTGGCGGCCGCCACCGTCGCGCTGATGTTTTGGGGATCCGTGTGGCACTCGTACCTCTTCCACGTGCCATGGGCGCGCGCGTTCTGCGCGGACAAGGGCGTCAAGGACTTCCGTGGCATCAAGATGCGCTTCGGCATTCTCACCTGCCTGCTGGGATCGCTCGTGGGATCGTTCGCCAAGGCGACCGCCATCCTCTTCGTGGCGAACACCGCCCCGGCGCTGTTTTCACCGCTGCCATCCTGCTTGACGGCGCTCTACGCGGTGGTGCCCTGGCTGCCTGCGCGCTTCGCCGTGCTGTTCGCTGCAGGTCTCGGCATTCACTTCGTCCAAGTCGTCTCGATCGTGCCCACCGCCATGTGGGAGCAGCGGCCCATCACGCTCATCATCCTCGGGCTGCTGTACGAACTGTCGTCGCTGAAGCTCGCTGCCTTCGTCTTGGCGTTCCTCGCGCAGTAGTAGACGCCGGCCCTCCGCCATCTGCCTCAACTCTCTGTGCTGATCACGCCAAGGACCCTATTCGTGCCCCGCCCCCCCAAATGCCGTGCGGTCTCTCGCGGTGAGGTGTCGTTGTTTTAGAGTCTTTCCTCCCGGTACGCGTGGTTACAACGATGTGGGGAGGAGGAACGACGGGGTCGCGATAGACTTGATCGTGGTGCGTCCCGTGGTCGTCGAAAACGATTGGGGGAGAGAGACCACCCCCTCCTCCTTTTATGTGCTGTTGATGTGTTTCGCAGCGGAGGAGATAAAAGCGCGAACTCGCGTGCGCGACCCTCCCACCACCCATGTCCACACCAGTTCCCGCAGGCAAGCCGACCAGCCACGCTGGTGGCACACCGAAGCTAGCTGAATCTGCCCCTGCAAGGACAGACGAGCCGGCTGTGGCTCCTTCAGGGAAACCGCCTGTGGCCGACACGTCCATCGTCCAGCCGACGGTGCAAGCCACCGCTCCACCAGCCGCGGCTCAGTCCGCGGTGCTCACGTACCTCACGAATGGGGGCAACAATGCGTGTGATCGCTTCCCCGCGGTTCGTCAGCTGTCCAACTACCTTTCCACTTCCGCCGTGCAAAAGTGCTGTGTCGAAACGAACCTCTGCGTATCCCTTGACATCGTCTGCGTGCTCGTGTCCGTTTCCGTGGTCCGCTGGTTCGTGTCGCTGCTGTGGAACAGCGGCCTGTTCCGCGCACCCTACCACCGTAACCTCGCGGCGGACTACGGGGTGACCGAGCGGGCAGCGCATCCTATTCGCTACACTGCGTGGTGGTGCTGGTTGGTGCAGCTGACGTCGGGCGTCGTTTACGTCAGCGTTTCGGCCGCCCTCGCGGGTTTGTTGACGCCCTTCGTAGCCACGGCAATGTCGAAGCTGAACAACTCCTCCGCGACACAGTGCTCCGTATGCGACAGCTGGCAGCGGCTGCTTTTGCTTTTGCCGCAGAACGTGCTGCTCCCACTGCTATACGGCCGGACCCCGGCGGAGGGCTGCGTGACTAGCATGATGAGCCACGTGGCGGCAGGCGTCGTGCTGTGGTGCGGCGCGGTGGCGTCGGCGTGGATTCCCGCTGCGCTGTGGAGCCAACGACCTCTGACGCTGATCTTACTGCGCGCGTGTCTTGAATTGACACTGGTGGTGATCACCGCGCTATGGATGAGCCGTGGCGCCTGCAGTGCCTCCGCGTAGCGAGGAGCATGGTGCACGCTCGTGACGGGGTTAGAGCGGAACCACCACCCTAGTCTAGGCTAGATAGATGAATCGGCGGATTTTCGGGGTGGCAGGGAGAGACAACGCCGCCGGACCGCGTTTTGGTGGGGGTGGCGTTGTGGGGCTGAACAACGCATTCGATGTGCCGTGCGGTTGACGGCCGTTTAAACTCTCTCATTGCCTCGCGTCAGGGGGTATCACGCTTCCCTCCTCTCTCTCTCTTTCTCTCTCTCTCTTCCGAGGTGCCGCCTCTCGTGTGAATCTCAATGCAATTTCCCCGAGTGGTCACGTTGCCGCAGGGCGCGGCCAACCCAGACATGCTGGCGGCCGCGGCGTCTAGCGATGGCTCGCTGCTCGTCGTCGGAGGCTTCGACGGGGAGCTGCGGGAGTACAATGCTCGCAACGGTTTCTCGCCCTTTTCGACATGCTTGAACTCGGCGCGGACCGCGGGGCAATACCTTCGCTCGAGCATTTCGTACGCCGCCTTCAAGCCGCACGGTGCTGCACAGCAGTTCTCAAAGGCCGCCCAATCCGGGCGATCGATGCTTCTCGTTCTAGGGTCGGACGGGGACGTGTTAGAGTACCATCACGGTTCCCAGTGCGTGGTCCGCGGCGCGAAGGAGCGGACGTACGCCGACGGCGTGCTCACGGACGAGGCCAATCAACTGTTCGCCGCCGCGTGGTCGCCAGACGGCGCGCGCTACGTCACTGGTGGAAAAGACGCCACGCCCAAGGTGTACGACGAGGATGCGAAAGTGGCGGTGAGGTGTCTCCACGATGGCGTGGAGGACGGCTCGCGCGGCCACACCGCGAGCATCCAGTCGCTCCGCTGGCCCAGTCCCGACGTCATCGTCAGCGGCGGCTGGGACTACACGGTGTTGGTGTGGGACGTTCGCGCGGCGCGCGCCCAGAGGCGGCTATACGGTCCGTACTTGTGCGGCGACGGACTGGACGTGTCGCCCGACTGCCGCACTCTCGCGACGGCGTCAACACGGGCAAAGGACCAACTGGAGCTGTGGGATTTTTCTACGTTCAAGAAAATTGCGACCGTTCAGTGGCCATCGCTAGAGCCTGCCGGTCAGCCGCTGACGCCATTCGACGGCGCGCCAGGTGCGGCCGCTCCCCAAGACACGCCTCGCGCTCAGGTCATCCCTGAGCACGGCGCCGCACCAGAATCACCGAGCACCCGCGTCGCCGACGATGCGCGCGGTGACAACAATTTATTCTGTGTGCGGTATAGTCCGTCCGGGCGCTACTTGGCCGCAGGCGGCAGTTACGACTTCCGGATATTTGACATGATGGCCGCATCGCCAGCAGCTCCGGCTTCGACGGATTCGCCGGTTGTGACCCCCGTCGTTGCCGGCGAGCTGCAGCCGGGGGGTGGCTCGCCGCACGCGGTGTTCAACGTTGCCTGGGGTCCGGATTCCTCTTGGTGCGCGGCCGTCGGTGCCAGAGGGTTGGCCAAGGTCGTCGCACGTGACTGATGAAAGATACACTTCGCACGATGTTTGTTTCCCCCCCCATCAAAATATGAGACGATGACAGAAACAACTTCACAACTTCCCTGCCACACCCGTCCAAGCACAGTCGGGGTGTCCCGACGAAGCGCACGACGTGAAAAGTTTGGCACCCCTCGCGCGCGCATCTAGCTCCGCTCAGTTTCACACAAAGTTCTCCACCGCATTCACATGATGTTCCGTCGCCTGACCACGGCGCTGACCGGAGCACCTCGCGTCGCCTTGGGCGCGACCACCGCCATGGCCACCATGTCGTCGCGCACCTTCTTCGGCAAAGGTTGGGACAACGCCTCGTTGGACATCATCTACCGCTCGATGCTGCGCAAGCCGGAGGTGACGGAGCACCTTCGCACCACCTACGCGCAGGGTCTCGACGGCCGCACCATTGAGCAGTTCGCCATGCGTCTCGCTAGTGTCAAGGAGCTCAACGCTCAGTTCCGCGCCTTCTTGCCGCCCCACATTGGCGACCCTCACCGCCTCTTGAAGGCCTACTCACTGACGGCGTACCCCATTCTCGACCAGAAGGGCGACCAGCTGCACGTCGACGTCGACGGTCACGAGTATGGCGCGTTCGCGGACCCCGATGACGACTACTCGAAGGTCGTCATCCCGCAGCTGGACTCCGTCGAGTTCCTTGCCCAGCAGCTGCTCAAGATGATGCAGTGGGAGGCCACGCCCCGCGGCGCGGCCGCGCTGTTGGAGTCCCTGTACCGTGGCGCCGAGATCCCCGACCACGTCTTCCAGACGCCTGCTGTCATCGAGCGCCTGCAATGACGACCCCTTTCCCAGCGGCGTGGAGCAGCAGGGGGCGGTCCGTGTTGTGTGTGATGGTGCGAGAGCTGTGTGTATGTGTCGCATCCGTCTCTCCGGTGGGGGGTGATGTGAGGGGGGCTGGGCAGAGGGGGATGGGAAACAGAAGGGATGGGATGGGGATGGGCAAAGAATGTGGAGTGGACCTTCCTGCGTCACGGAAACCTCCACACCTTTCCGTAGCCCCCGCGTGCCGTGGGCCGATTCAATTTGTGATCGCTGGTTGTGTTTTTCCTCCCCATACACTGAGCAGCTGCGACCTTCCCCTCCCGCTAGGCGTGGTTGCGGTTCTGTCCTTTGTGCCAGTTGTGGATGTTGAACGCCGATACGGAGCGGCGAGTCGCGTCGCTGATCCACCAGGGGGCGGCGATCCAACGGAAGCAAAACGCAGCCGAGGAATCAATGAGAGAGCGGGTAAGGGCGTCGAGAGCGGCGGTCGCGGCACACCACCTCGCCGCAGCGACCAGCGAGGCTCCGGCAGCCAACACCGCCTCCAGACGAGTCGTGCCGGAATCACGCCGGCAAATGCCCATGGCTGCAGCGTCTTCCGCTGCGCCGTCGCCTCGGCTCGCTGTTCGCGTGAGTCCCTTCCTGCAGCTACCATCGGTGACGTCGCCGTTGCCCGATGACGTCACCGACGAGCCGCGTCCTGAAGCGGCGGAGGGGGCAGTGGACGGTACACCCGCGGCGACGGCTAAATGGGATCCCGTGCCACCGGCGGCAGCGGTCTCTCCTTCCCAGAGGGCTCCGAGTAACTCCGCGACCGAGGAGGACCTGCGCACGGCGCAACACGAACTATCCGCTCTCCAAGCGCGGCTGGAGCAGGAGCACGCCGATCGGATCTACGTCGAGCGCCTCGTCATGATGCGCGAGGAGCACCACTTTCGCAACCGACTCGCGCTGCAGGAGCGTCAGGTGTTCGAGACCCATCTTGCCGTCAGCTCGCAGCAGCTGTACCTCATGCAGTTGAACCGCGAGCACACGCTGTCGCTCGACGCTCTCCAGCAGCGCTTGGAGGACTCGACGCACATATCCCGTCTCCGCCGCGAACTGCAAGACGCCACGCGACGCGTTCACGAAGAACGTGAGGCGGTGGCGCAACTTCAGGCCGAATTGCGAGAGCGGGATCACAACCGGCGCGCGCTGCTGGACCACGATCGAGATGCGTGGGCGTTGGAGCGCACGCAGCTGCACCGCCGAATCGCGGTCTTGGAGGCCGCCGTGGAAGCATTGCGCGTGCCGCAGCCAGCGGCGCCGCCAATGCCGACGTCTCCCGCTCCTCCCGCCGTCCAAGCGATGCCCACGACGATGCCCTATGACTCGAACATGGCTTCATCGCACGACCGCGCGCAGCAGCAGACGTGGAGTGACGAGCGCGTGCAATGGCGAGTCGAACGGGAAACGTGGCAGCGAGAGCGCGCCGAGCTGCTGCATCAGGTCAACAACTTGAAATCGGCCGGGCCCGCCACTGGAATGACGTCCGGCTCGCCCAACGGTTCTCGCTCGCATCCCCCAGCCCCACACTGGTCGGAGGCGACTGGCACAACGGCAGCGACGTCGTTGGCCTCTCCGCGGCCGTCCCTGTCGTCGCCATTCGTGCCACCGGCGGCGTGGAATGTGATGCCATCGCCGGTGCCTCAAAAGCCTGCCGACTTCCATGTCGGTCCGGCGCAAGCGGCGCCACGCAACAACAACTCGGAGGATTCCGTCGGCCGACAAATCGACGCCTTGTCGGTGAGAGTATCCAACACGATCAGCAGGGCAGCGCGGCTGCTGGAGTCGGCCTGACGTCACGTCGGGGGTTGGCGATGGGTGACGACATCGCCCTTTGTATCGAGAGGCTGTGTCGCTGTTGATCGTAATCACTCTTTTGATTTGATTTTCATGTCAATGAAGCCACGTCGGCGAAAGACCTCTGTCAAGTACGGGCGCAGGTTGTGTTGCGCGCCACACCCCCCTCTCGGTTTGTGGGTCGTAGCTGTTGACGGCGTCGCTTCTCGTGGTGTGCGCGGGGGGATAAATACTTCTCCTTCGAGAGCACATGAGCTTCGAGAATCGTGGCGACGACGTGAGGCTTGCGGTGCAGGCCAACGGCTGGACGCAGCGCATCCATCGCGAGGCCTCCGCTCAGCGCCGCGGCTTTGTCCTTCTACGGCGCACGCCGTTCATTTTCCGTGATCAAGTGGTCGCGCTGAGGCCACCTGTCCCCGTCAGGGCGGCAGCGCTCGAGGAGTCTCCCGGTGCTGTCCCTTCGTCGAAGCCGCGCCACATACTCGACGCGGGATACCGCCTTCCGGAGTACTCCGCCTCTCGCGACGCGCTAGAATCCGCCGTTCGATGCGGAAGAAGAGCGGATCGACCTCAAACTGCTGCCGCGGCACTTTCGTGCGGCGTCGTCGGCGAGACTGAAACCTCTCACCGCGCTACGTCTCAACTCGGCAACCCGGCGGGAACGCAGGCGCCTCCACCGCCGCTCCCAGCGATCGACTTTGCGGCTCCGAAAAAGAGCACCCGCCCAATCACGGCAGGGGACGGCATCGCGCGCGCCACGAAGATCGCGATGATGCAGCAGCTGTCCGGAGTGCGCCAGGAGATCTACGGCACGCGCGTTGCCACGCCGGGTGCGTCGAGCGGTGAGACGCGGCGCGCCCATCCAGCCAGCCACCGCGCCAATCTTGAAGCTAGACTTGCGCTCCTGGAGGCGACGTTGCGAGAAAATGCCGCTGTCCGCAAAGCCGAGCAACAGCGAGTCGCCGAGCTGGCGCTGATGGTGACGCAGCTCAAACTTTGAGCGAGCCAATGCGGGGGCATGTAGAACCACCTCTCTCCCTCGCAGCTGATAGTGCCCTGGGTGATGACCGAGGGTGGACTAGTTGTTCGCGTGGATTGTGAACTGGCCCCCCCTCCCAACAAAGAGGAAGACATGGCGGCCGCTGGCGACGCGGCGATTGCCGCTCCCTGCGCGACGAAGAATGCCAACATCCTCTCGATCAACAAACATGTCACCCGAGCGGGGCCCAAACATGGCGACCCGCATCGTCTGAGTAAAAAACTCCTCGCCCTCGCGCATCGCATCCGGCAATCGCTTCCTCCCTCTCTGCGACAGCCTCGTCACCACGACGACGCAGGTGGTGAAAACACGCCGCCGTCGACGCGTGATGCGGTGCGTTCGGCGAAGCGCACCGGTTCCAGAATGACCGTCGATGTGTGCCGCGACGATGTGCCCATTCCCGTCGCGCTACGACTCTGCGTCACGTCATCCTCCACCACATTGGAGCACATCGAGGATGGAGGGTCGCTCGTCATGCAGCTGCCCTTGACGCCTGGGAGCGTGCGGCGATTCGACGACCACGAGGCGGTGACAACCGTCGTCGTGACCAAGTGCCGCAGCGGGGCCGACAACGAGGAGGATAGTGTCCTGCTGCCGGAGATTGAGCCGTTCGACTTGGTCCTCGCCCGGCTGTGGTTTCGCCAGGACTGGGCGATCCAGGAAGGCGACGAAGAGAACGAGGACACGACCTCCGCTGCGACGCACCTGTACCCGCGTTTCGACGCAGGGGGTGGCGTGACAGCGCTGGACGCGGCGTTCCGGTTGTCCAAATGTGACAAAACAGGCTCGCCGGTGGCATTTCCGATCGCTGCCGCTCGCAAGGCCGTGCCGGTGCCCCCGCTAGAGTCGACAGACAACAAATCGCATCAGTATCTCGAAATTCCGCTCCGGCTCGTCGTGGACGCGAGCCGCACGGGGCTCCCCTCTAGCAGCGGCATGACGTTGCAGCGCGGCACGCGACTCGCGGGTCGCTACGTCGTCTTGGCCCTTCTGGGGGAGGCGGCGTTCAGTCGGGCCGTTCACTGTATAGACCTTTTTTCTTCTGCCGAGGAAGACCCTTCTTCATCGTCTGCGTCGCGGAGCGGCTGGATCGATGAGGCGGGCAACGTCGACGACGATGGCGTGCCCCTCGATTACGCCGAACGTGGCTGTGCGGAGGTGTGCATCAAGGTGATTCACAACACGAAGGACTTCTTTGATCAATCGCTGGACGAAATTAAGCTGCTGAAATACATTCAAACGGAGGCGGAGAAACGACGGCCGCCGAGTCTCCCGGACAACGATCCGTGGGCGGGACAGTCAGGCAGCGACGTCTTCAGCGTGCTGCACTTTTACGACGCCTTCTACTTCCAGGGCCACATGATGCTGGTCACCGAGCTGCTTTCGGACAACTTATACGACTACCAGAAGTACTGCATGCAGCAACTGGGCGGCCCGCCACGCCCCGTCGATGATGATGGAGGCACCGCAGCCGCCGACGACGACCCACCGGGGTACTACTATAGTTGCGACCGCATCCGGCGCATCGGCCGGCAAATTCTAGAGGCGCTCGCGTTCATTCACTCAATCGGGCTGATACACTGTGATCTCAAGCCCGAAAACGTCATGTTTCAGAGCCACAGCCGATGCATCGTCAAAGTCATCGACTTCGGCTCGTCGTGCTTCACCGGGGACAGGCCGTTGTCCACCTATGTGCAGTCGCGATCGTACCGTGCGCCGGAGGTCTGTCTTGGGGCGGTGCCGTACGACGGCCGCATCGACGTGTGGTCGCTCGGCTGCATGTTGTTCGAAATGGCTACGTCCATTGTGCTGTTCGAAGCGCGGAGCATTTCCGAAATGCTGGCAAGGATCGCGGCCACCGTGGGGCCACTGCCGCGCGAGTTGCTGCTCCGATCGCAGCACACCGATTGTGTACTGACGGAGGACGGCGTTTTCTTTTCCGGTTGTCGCGGAGACCCTCTGCAGCAAGAGGAGGCACTGGATAGCAACGATCAACGCTTCGAACTGTACTCAGAGAGCGACAGCAGGCCCCGACTGTCACGCCGCGCGCTGGAGCCGCCTGGATCCCCGCTCGCCGTGGGCGCGGGTGAGGAGGAGGACGACGAGTCCGTCGGGATGCGGGCAGCTGCTGACGGTGGTGCGGTGAAGCCGTTCCGACAGACGTGGCTCGCGCAATGTCGCCGACGGTGTGATCCGGCACGGGTTCAGGACTTCCTAGACGACGACCTGTCAGACATCCGCATCGCCCTGCACTTTCCCACGACCGCTCGACGGTGTCACTCTTGGCCGCGGCCAGAACGACGGAGTCCTCATCATCTTTGGCATCCTGACATGCACACGGCGGATGGACGCATCGAAGGTCACCTCCGAGCCGCGGGCTTCGGGCGACTTGACGACGACGGCGGCGACGGCCCGACCGCTCACCCGCATACCTTGCTGCTGGACGCTATTTACAGCGCCCTCGTACCCGACCCGACCCAACGACCGACGGCCGCCGAGTTGCTCAGCCACCCATTCTTCCGCACGGCGTGAGCAAGGCAACGGTTAGACAGATAGCATATGCATCTATACACATACCTTTTGGTTGAATGTCGTCTCGCGTTGATGAATGGCCATGGAAGATGGATGGTGCGTCAGGATATGTTGGGGCCGCGTCGGTGTTGTGGCGTTCATTTTGGTAACGGCGATTTCCACCAA
>ERZ1292633.6130-Hain-H41-02um-R1-6130-length-10601-cov-5_pt1 | contig 10601 bp, 10 predicted proteins | sample MGYA00564406_ERZ1292633 | MGnify/ENA primary metagenome ERZ1292633 (study PRJEB36523, sample SAMEA6512639) | groundwater metagenome | collected 2019-01-08 | study: AquaDiva: Metagenomics assemblies of 32 groundwater samples
ATCCCAATGAATAGTCAAACCCCTGCCCATGTGGTGAAATTTCCGCGGCCTCGCCCAAATGCCATTTGCCAAGATGAATTGTCCGATAATCGAGGGTTTTGAGAAGCTCGGCGATTGTAATTTCCGAAGCAGGCACACCCATTTGCTCATAGGGCATCATATCGTGAGCTAGCTCTTCATGAAATATTAGCGGATAGGGCGACTTTGTATTTGCATGGCCAACAGTGCGCGCGAACGCTGACGGAACCGCCGTAAATTCAAAGCCAAAACGCGTTGGATAACGGCCCGTCATAATTGCAGCTCGTGACGGCGAGCAAGTTGCATTTGCGGCATAGCCATTGCTGAAACTGACGCCCTCGGTCGCGATTGAATTAATATTTGGCGTCGACACAGCGCCGCCAGCGACACCACCACCAAAAAGACTAATGTCATTCATGCCCAAATCATCAACAACAATAAGGATTATGTTCGGCGGGCGCGATTTAGCAAGCGGCGCATCGCTGTCCTGCTGCCAAACAACTTCATGGTTTGCGGCGATCGGATTTTTGATATTAGCAATAACGCCGGGAATATAAATTTTATATTTTTGAAAGCCCAAAACAGCCAATGCAATTGCAACGACACCAATAATTATCCAAGCACTTTTTTTCACGGCACCAGATTCCTCAATTGTTTTTTGGCGGAATTTGCGCTGCGCGTATTGCAGCTTGGCAGTTCGGCGATGTTTGAAGCCTTTTGGCCAATAAACACGCGCGAATTTTTGTGCGGTCACGGGTTGCCAGCTCTGGCGCGCACAATAGCCTTATGTCGGGCATGCAAATATCGCGCACTTGCTGCGGCGACATTTGCGCATTGGCGGTTTGCGCAAAAAACACGAAGGCACAAATAAGCGAAAATCGTTTCATCATAATTCCAGTTGCAAAGCAATTGGCACTTAACATGCCAATAAAAAAGCGCTAATGCCTTGATAGGAAAATAGCAATAGGTAAACAGATGCAGTTGAACGAAATAAGCAAAAAAATTGCAAATGACAATGTGATCGACGGCCGCCGCGAACGAACGCGCCTGGCACGCGAAAAAGTGGTTGCTGCATTGCTCGAGCTTGTCGGCGGCGGCAATGTTGCACCAACTGCTGCCGAAGTTGCTGAAGTTGCAAAAGTTGGCCTGCGCTCGGTCTTTCGGTATTTTGAGGATATGGATGCACTTTATCGTGAAATGTCCGAAAAAATCGAGGCCAAAGTGTTGCCCAATGTGCTTGAACCCGCCATTGGCGACACATGGAAAGAACGGCTGGTTCATATCGCAAGCAAGCGAGCAAAAGTTTTTGAACAAATTTTGCCATTTCGAATTTCAGCTAATCTTAAACGCTTTAGCTCGGAGTTTTTGATGGAAGATTATAGACGAATGTTGCGTCTCGAAAATGCGGGCATTGAAGCTCAATTGCCCGATCATATTTTACCCAACAGCACGGCTGCACATTGCATAAAGTCTGTGCTTAGTTTCCAAAATTGGCGACTTTTGCGGCACGACCAAGGATTGAGCGTAGCGCAAGCAAGCGAAGTAGTGCGCGAACTTTTGATTAATGTGCTCAAAGGAATTGACGATTAGCTTTTGAAGTTTGACCAGTGCAAAATATTATGACATCATCAATGCCAATATTATGAAAGAGTGAGAAATGCAAGTTTTAAACAAAGTGAACCCAAGCCCAAAACAAATGCAAGAATTTTTTGAAGGCAAAGATGACGCACCATTTGTGATGATAAATCTTCTGAAATTCAAACCGCGCGCTGAATATGCTAATGGCGATCACGGCCTAAGTGGGAATGAAGCATATGCGATATACGGCGCTGCGGTTTCAAAGCTAATCTGGGCATTGGGCGGCAAAATGGGTTATCATGGGCAAGTCGATGGGCTTTTGCTTGGTGAGGTTGAAGAATTATGGGACGCAGTGGCGCTTGCACAATATCCAAGCAAAGCCGCGATGTTAAAAATGGTGACTAGCCCCGAATATCGAGAAGCCGCAAAACACCGCGAAGCAGGCTTGGCGGGGCAATTAAATATTAGAACCAATGGAAGTTTGTAATGGCTTTAGAATTTGATTTGTTTTGGTCGTTTCGCTCGCCTTTTTCTTATTTTGTGGTTAAGCGCCTTATTGAATTTGAAAAAACCTATGATGTGAAATGCAATGTGCGGATTGTTTACCCCATCGCAGTTAGAAACCCTGAGTTTTTTGCAAATAATGATCCATTATGGGTGCAGTATTTTTGGCGCGATTGTTTTCGAACTGCGCAATATTTGGATATGCCCTTCAAATGGCCAAACCCCGACCCAGTTGTTATGGATTTGGCAACCAGAACTTACCCCAAAGAACAACCGTATATTTACAGGCTTAGCCATCTGGGTCAAGCAGCAGTTGAAGCTGGGCGCGGCCTTGAATTTATTGATGAAATCAGCAGTTTGATTTGGGGCGGCAAGACAGCCAATTGGCACGAAGGCGAACATTTGGCAGAGGCGACCGAGCGTGCTGGGCTTAATCTGTCAGAACTTGACGCTTTGGTTATGGCAAAATCCGAAGAATATGATGCCACAATAAAAATTGCCCAAGATGCACAACGCGCGGGCGGCCATTATGGCGTGCCGCTTATGGTTTTTGGCGGCGAACCATTTTTTGGCCAAGACCGCTTTGAACAACTAAAATGGCGAATGGAGCAAAAAGGCCTTACACAGCGGGTTTGATTATTTGCGCTTGAAAAGCCGTTTAACGCCAAAGCCCAAGCCAATCAAAATCGCAATAATGCCGAGGATATATGGCCAAAGTGCCAATAAACGCGGGATAAGCAACTCCTTAACGGCATTTGCTTGTATTTGTTTGGGCGCACTATATCCAGCGGGCATTGGCAGGACTTTTTCGGCAATCGCGAATTCATCATATTTTGCCAACATCGCCGTAACTCTCTGCGGTTCTGCCGCCGACAAATCCGTGGTTTCGCCAGGGTCATTGCTTAAATTGTAAAGCTGCCAATTGCCATTGCCATAGGGAGGCAGGTTTTTGACCAATTTCCAATCGCCTTCAAATAACACCGAATTGCCAGATAATTCATAACCCAAAGCTTCATCACTTGCCCTAACGACTTCTTTTTGCCCAAACAGCATTGGCACTAAACTATGGCCTGAAATAGGCTCCACCGATTTTCCATCAAAACTACCTTGATGCGGTGCAATCCCTGCTAGCTCGAGCAAAGTTGGAGCAATGTCGGTGACATAGGCAAAACCGTGTTTAATGGTGCCGGGCTCAATCTGAGGATTGCCGGGCCAAGAAATCACCAAAGGCACACGAATGCCCCCTTCGCTAGCGCTAAATTTATAGCCGCGAAATGGCGCCGCCAAAGCACTGGCGAAACTGGCGCCAATCGCGGTTAGCGAGCCTTTTCGGCCTTGGCGTTCGAGGCTTTGATCATAATTCAAATTGGCATTAAATGTGGTAAAGTTGTTTGTATTCATCGGGTCAGTGGCTTCCGGGCCATTGTCCGACAGAAAAACAAATATGGTGTTTTCATACTCGCCACTTGCTTTTAGATGCGCGACAAGGCGGCCAATTTCACGATCCATTGCCGTCGCCATGCCAGCATATGCCGCCATTGCCCCGATTCTTTGCTCTTTTTCCTCGGCGCTTAAACTATCCCAAGCAGTATCTATTTTCACCATAGGGCGATTGGGCGCGACAAGCCCCTTGGCAACAATGCTATTTTGCCGTGAATGCCGAAGGGTGTCCCAGCCATCTTTGTATTTGTCCGCATAATGAGCAATATCGGCATCATGCGCTTGAATCGGGATATGATTGGCCAAAAAATTGATTGACGCCAGAAACGGCTTGCCGCTCTGCGCGTCACGGTCGATATATTCAATCATTTTATCAACGATGAAACTTGATGAATAATAATTGTCTGGCAAATGCGCGGGCCGGCCATCTTCGGTCCAATCCGCATAATCATAAAGCAGCAAGTTTGGCTTATCTTCAAAATTATCGGCACCCGATTGTGAGAGCGCAAAAGCATGATCATAACCACGGCCAGTTGGCAATTTATCTGGCGTTTTGCCCAAATGCCATTTGCCGGTGAGATAGGTGCGATAACCACCCGCTTGCAATTGCTGGGCAATGGTCACTACTCGGTTGTTTATTACTGCGTCATATCCTTCGCGGCCTTGATGTTCGGGCGGAATGGTTTCTGGCATATTGCCAAGCCCAGCACGGTGATTACTAACCCCAGTTTGCAGCATGGCGCGGGTTGGCGAACATGAAGCCGCGACGTGGAAGTTTGAAAACCTAACTCCGCGCATAGCCAAAGCATCAATATTCGGGGTTTCAATTTCGCCGCCAAAAGCGCCAACATCAGAAAAAGCCCAATCATCGGCCAATAATAGAACCACATTTGGTCTGGCATTTGGCGCGCTTAAAGCAGATTGCGTCAAAAGCGGTAAAGCGCCTAATGCCAATATCGATAAAATTGAGGATTTCTTGGTCATATATTTGCCTTGCCTTTTCCAAAAGCACCTTAGCCAAATCTTTTGGCATTATCAATGTCATATTTTTGGGCGTGATAAAATTGAAGCTAGAAATCACAAATAACATGATTTGCAATGCACAATTCCGCGTTGTATTAGAGAATCCTAAAATAACAAATATCGTAAATTTAACAAAGCAAATGGCACAGCATTATCATGATTAATCAAGCAATCGCCGCAATTGGCTCAGGTGCGCTGGTTGGATTCATATTAGGCCTAATTGGTGGAGGTGGGTCAATATTGGCAACGCCTTTGTTGTTATATGTTGTTGGCGTCACACAACCTCATATTGCAATTGGCACTGGCGCTTTGGCAGTTTCGGCGAACGCCTATGCCAATTTATTGGGTCATGCCCGCAAAGGCAATGTTTGGTGGCGGTGCGCCGCTGTTTTCGCAATTATTGGCACGATTGGGGCTTTGGCTGGCTCAACTATTGGCAAAGCCATGAACGGTCAGATTTTGATGTTTATGTTTGGCTTTGTTATGATTATTGTTGGCATAATAATGCTCAAACCGCGTGCCGATTTCGGCGGTGAGGCTTGCGATATTGACGCAAAAATGTGCTTCAAAACTGCTGCGGTCGCGCTTCTGTCAGGCTTGGCATCAGGTTTTTTCGGCATTGGTGGTGGGTTTCTAATTGTCCCTGGGCTTATATTTGCCACCAGAATGCCAACCATAAACGCAGTGGGCACATCATTGTTGGCTGTCGGCACTTTTGGGTTGGCAACCGCAATAAATTACGCACTTGATGGAATGGTCGATTGGATTATTGCCGCGCAAATGATTGGCGGCGGCATTATTGGCGGCTATTTAGGGACATTGGCATCAAGCAAATTAGGCGCAAATAAAGACACTTTGAACCGCATTTTCGCAATATTGATTTTCGTTGTCGCGGCCTATGTTTTATACAAAAGCGGTGGACAGATATTCGCTTTCTAAAGCGCGCGCGCCAATTCATCAAACTGCGCAATCGCGATACCTGGGGTCGCTGTTCCTTTATCTGATGCACGCTGTAAACTTGGATAAAAATTCACTTCACCCAAAAATGGAATATTCATGGCAATTGCGGCTGCTTTTGCCCCGCCGCGACCAAATAAGTCAATTTCAGATCCAGTAGCCTCGTCAATCAAAAGTGCCATATTTTCAATCATGCCAATGATTTCTATGCCCGATTTTCTGAACATTTCCACGCCGCGCCGCACATCCGCCAGCGCCACTTCTTGCGGGGTTGATACCATTATCGCGCCGTCAATTCGTGCTTGTTGCGCCAGCGATAATTGCACATCACCTGTCCCTGGTGGCATATCAAGAATGAGATAATCAAGCTCACCCCAATTAACACCTTGAAATAATTGGGTCAGGGCTTTTGTTACCATTGGCCCACGCCACGCCAAAGGCTGACCTTGGCCAATAATGAAACCCATAGACATTGCCGACACGCCGTGGGCACGCGCGGGAATTATTTTATTGTCATCGCCAACATCACATTGCATATCAGCGAGCCCCATCAGAGTTGGAATTGAAGGGCCATAAATATCGGCGTCCAAAATGCCCACACGTTTGCCGCTACGCGCCAGTGCCAGTGCCAAATTATAGGCGATTGTCGATTTGCCGACCCCGCCTTTGCCACTGGCAATTGCGATCAATTTGCCGATATTTTCGGGTCGGATTGAATTGAAATTAGGTGGTGTTCTTGGGGAAGCAGCAAGTTTATCGGGCGCGGGAGATGCGCGCTCATTATGGGTAGTCACCAAAATCGAGACGCGATCTATGCCTTTGATTTTTGTGAGCGCCTTCGTAATTTTTTCACGCTCGGGCGTCAGATCATTATCATGATCGTGAGGCTTTTCAATTATGATGCGTAATTGTTTATCTTTGATACTAAGGCTGGTTATCAAACCAGAGTCAACAAAATTGAGGCCAGAAACTGGTTCGATTATTCCCATAAGGGCTTTATTGATTGCGCTTTCCATTTTTGCCTTTGCTGGGGATATAATTAAGAGCGTTGGTTGTCCAAGTTGCACCGTTTAGCCTTGCCCTTTTGCACCATTTTTGGTAACAAATATTTGGCGAATACCCCAGTATTCACCGCATATTTGCCACCAAAACTGGCACAAAATTGCTGCGGCTAATTCGGGTCAATTTGAACAACCAACGCTCTAGATAATAAACAAAATACCACACAGCACAACAATAAGCATCACCAATGTTTGCAACACAACCATCAAAAGTGGCCGCCAACCGACGGCAACGATTTTTTTCAAATCAGTTTTCACACCAATCGCCGCAATCGAAATAAGCAACAGAGTCTTTGAAATCGAAGTTAACCCATCAACCAATGGTTTTGGCACGAGGTGGAAACTATTGACAATCGCAAAAATGAAAAAGGCAATCAAAAACTTGGGAAAAAATTCGGTTTTTGCGCCGCCTTCGCCTTTGGTTTTACTACCAAGCCACAAATGGATAACCAAAACCATTGGCAGAAGTGCAGATACGCGAACCATTTTAACAAATGTCGCAGTGTCACCAGCTTTTTGTGAAATCGAGAAGCCAGCACCCGCGACTTGCGCGACATCGTGAATAGTGCCGCCTAATAATATGCCGGCATTTTCGTCCGACAAATGCAGATAATGGGTCAATAATGGATAGACAATCATTGCCACCGTTGAAAGTGTGGTGACGCCAACAATTGTAACCGCCAAATCACGGTCCTCATTTTCGCGCTTTGGCAGAACAGGCGCGATTGCCATCGCTGCCGATACGCCACAAACTGCCACCGAGCCAGCACTCAGAGCGCCAAACTCCTTGGTTTGGCCCAATGCTTGCGCGATCCAAACGCCGCTGAGCAAGACAATCGCCATCGCCGATAATACAATCATAATCGGAATTGGCCCAAGCGCCATTATATCATCGAACGCAATTCGAAAACCTAAAAGGGCAATGCCAAAGCGTAAAACTTCGCGTGCCGACCAATTAACGCCGATTTTTATTTTATCGGATTCATAGAGAAAATGCCCCGCAAGGCCAAGCAAAAGCGCAATCAACATCGATGGCGTGCCATAGCGAGCACCAATGAAAGTTGCCGCAATGCTCAATACAATAGAAATTGCGGCTCCGGGATAGAGTTCAGACATTCTTTGCTTGATTTTTTCCACTTTTGCACCCGTCATAAAACTATGCGGGGGCTTTTCTCAAAGCCCCCGCAAACTAAGGTCATAAACTCACTAATTCCCGAACTTATGAACCCAGCTAATAGTCGCTTCAAACTGGTGCATATTTAGTTCAATAGTCTGGCTTGGATTTGGCCCTTGCGGAGTTACTTCTATCCCACGCACTTTGGCTTCAGGCGCATACATGAATGCCGCTTCAATCGCATTGCCATTGCCCATATCATGGGCGAAGCCGCCAGTTACATGCAGTTCAACCACACCCGGTGCCAATATGTTCAAAGTAACATCTTCTGGGCCAATTGGGTTATTATTGGACGAAATGCCCGCGCGCCATGTCCACGCATCTGAGGCTTTATATTCCATGCCAAATTTAACTGTATCGACATCGTCCCAACCAAAGCCTGGGCCATTGGCTGCACCAAATGGCAATGGCGTCTGCCCCGAATTGCCGACCGAATTAACATCCGAATAAGAAATATGGCGATAGCCGAGCATCAAAGTCAGATTATCACTGGCATCCATCGCAAGGCCCAAGGAATAATTAGCAGGAATGTCAAAATCGCCATGATCGGCAAAAAGCCCAGCATATGCATCAAATTCCGACATGTTAATCTTGGGCTGGAATACAGCGCCAATGCGGAAATTATCGCTTAAAGCGATTTCTGCACCGAGGCGAACCCCAAAGCCAGACGACCAATCATAATTGCGATTAGTCATATTGGCAGGGCTTGACGAAACCCCCGCAAATGCACCAAGACCCGAAGCCTTGAACGCCTGCAACACATAAGTTGGTGAAATCCCAATTGAAATTTGGTCATTCAAACGACGGGCATAAGTGCCCGATACATAAAGTTGATTGAGACTGACACCTGATTTACCACCGCAAAAAACGCCTGAACATGGAAAACCAACATTGCGCGGAAATACATCACCATAAGTGGTGTTCATGCCACCATTGCCATAAGCGGCCAGCGAAATTGCCGAACTTGCATCTAATTGGCGAACATAACCAAATGCTGGCACTGGGAAATAATCCTGCCCACTTGTGACTTCGCCATTTGGTGTAAATGCGCCAGCCATAGGCGCAGTTGTTCCAGTGAATCCTCGTTTGGGGCTGAATAATGAAACCCCAACTTCAAGGACATCGCCTGCGCCCAAAATACCAGCAGGATTATTCGCCGATGCCAGTGCATTATGCGCATTGGCAACATCGGCGCCAGCAAGCGCTTTGGATGCCGCACCAACGCCATTCATAAAATAGCCCTCAGTGGCAAAGGCAGGTGTGCCAGCGCCGACACCAAATACGAGCGCCACCAAAGATATAGTCTTTATACTGATTTTTTTCATTTATTCCTCCCCGAATGTTATGAAAATATGTGCTTTTTAAGTGCTAGCTCACTTTTTTAATTATAAAACTTAGGACATTCCCGTCTTGAGAATGCGACACCAATTCATTGCCTGTGGTTCTGCAAAATGCCTCAAAATCCTTTTGCGCAGCAGGGTCAGTTGCAAGAACTTCCGCGGTTTGCCCGCCTTCAAGTCCTTTAAGTGCTTTCTTCGCATGTAAAATCGGCAATGGGCAGTTTAAGCCTTTGCAATCGACTAATACGTCAGCCATGTTTTTGCTCCTCCTTTATATTGAAATTTAGATATATAAATTGATGTCAGATTTAAGCGCGTTTTCGAGCCAAGTCGCTGCGCCGCCATATTCAATGCTATCGAGCATATTGGCGCGATCATAATCAAATAAATCCATAGTCATTTGGCACGCGATCATATTGACATCAGACAAAATCGCCGCCTCGCGCAAATCCTCGATGGAGGCGACGCCTTTCTTCTTAATCATGTCTTTCATCATCATTGTGGTGAGGCCAGTCATGCCGGGAATCATGCCCATCATATTTGGCATTTTCATATGGCCGCCCATCATTGGCATTTCCATTGCCGAATTGCCCAAAGTGGTAACGCTTAAATCAAGCTCTTTCTTAAGCAAGCCCAAGCCATAAAAAGTGAAAAACATATTGACTTGGACATCCATCGCCGCAGCCGTTGTCGCCAGAATAAACGGCGGATACGCCCAATCGAGCGTGCCTTTGGTTACAATAATTGTCATTGACTTAGCATTTGCCATTATGGGCCTCCCTTTGGTATCGCGGAATTGTCGAAAAACCACAATCTTAGCTTTTTCTAATTTACCTTATCATAATTAACTAATACAAATGAACAAGTGGGTATTTTAACTTTTCGCACAAGGCCATATTTGAGGATAATTTGAGCAAAGCAATTTTCATTACCAACCCAATTTTCGCCAGTGATGCATGGGGAAATAACCACCCATTAGCGATTTCGCGACAAAGAAGTTTGCTCGATTTTTGTTCGGCGCTTGGTTGGACAAGCAATCAAAATATGGCGATTTGTGACTTCGCCTCGCTTGAACAAATATCGAAATTTCATAGCGAAGAATATATTTTAGCATTTCAAAAAGCATCGCAGGAATTGAAAATTGATGCCGCTGGGCGAGCAAAATTTAGCCTTGGCACTTTGGAAAACCCGTTGTTTGACAAGGTTTTTGAACGTGCAAGCGCCAGCGTTGGCGGCTCAATTCTGGCGGCCGAAATTGCGCTTGGCGGCAAAGTGGCATTTCACCCCGCTGGTGGCACACATCATGGGCGCAAAGATAAAGCCAGCGGATTTTGCTATTTTAATGATCCAGTTTTTGCGATTTTGACTTTGTTAGACGCGGGGCTTAACCGTGTGCTTTATGTTGATATTGATGCCCATCATGGCGATGGCGTGGAGGTGGCTTTCAAGGCGGATAAAAGGGTGCATATGGTATCTCTGCACGAAGAAAACCGCTGGCCCAATAGC
>ERZ1292633.3261-Hain-H41-02um-R1-3261-length-15954-cov-6_pt1 | contig 10600 bp, 8 predicted proteins | sample MGYA00564406_ERZ1292633 | MGnify/ENA primary metagenome ERZ1292633 (study PRJEB36523, sample SAMEA6512639) | groundwater metagenome | collected 2019-01-08 | study: AquaDiva: Metagenomics assemblies of 32 groundwater samples
CTGTATAAACTATTATAGGAATTTTTTTCAATTTTTCATCTGTTTTTATTTTTTCTAATAAATCATATCCTGACATATCTGGTAAACCAAGATCGACAATAACACAATCAAAATTATCTTTGGATAACATTTCAAAAGATTCTTTACCAGAATAAGCTGAAAAGCTTTTTACATCTCCATTACCAATAAGTTCACGGATAGCTTTATTTTGTGTTTCATTATCTTCAACAACTAATAGTTTTTTTAGTTTTTTACTAATAAATTCTTCAATTTTATCAAATGTAGAATTCAAATCATCTTTACTAATTGGTTTTTGAATAAAACTAAAAGCACCCAATTCCAAACCTTCTTTTCTTTTATCATAACCAGAAATAATTTGAACAGGAATATGACGTAAATCTGGATTATTCTTTAAATGTTTTAAAATTTCAACTCCATCTATTACTGGTAAATTAATGTCTAAGATAATAGCATCTGGTTTATAATATCTAGCATAACTCAACCCAACATTTCCTTGGGTGGCAAGAATAGCTTTATAATTTCTAACTCTAACAAAATCAAGTAAAATTTTAGAAAAATCAATATCATCTTCCATAATTAAAATAATTTTATCATTTTCTTTAATATTATAACGATCATCATTTACTTCTTCGTTTGAAATTGGTAGTTTTTCAGCTTTAGTTTGTTGAGGTAAAATATCATTTTTTATTTTTTGAGAAAAAACTTCAAGTTTGTTTTCTTTAACAATTATATTAGGATTACTATCATTAACAAAAGACTCATCAAATTTTAACGGAATAAATAAAGTAAAAGTACTTCCTTTTCCTTCTTCACTATCCAAATGTATCTCACCACCAAGTGCATTTGCAAGTTCACGACTAATTGAAAGACCTAGACCTGTACCACCATATTTTCTTTTAGTTGAACCATCAGCTTGTTGAAAAGCTTCAAAAATAATTGCTTGTTTTTCTTGTAATATTCCTATTCCAGTATCTGTAACTGAAAAAGAAATAAGATCAGTCCGATTATTTAATTTTTTATTTTTAAATGAAATATTAGAGTTTAATTTATCAATTGACATTGTTACTTTTCCATTTTTGTCGGTAAACTTGAAGGCATTTGATAGTAAGTTACGAAGAATTTGTTCAAGTCTTTGTTTATCAGTAAAAAAAGACTTCAAAAGATTTTCATCAAAAATAATCTCAAAATCGATAGATTTATTTTTTGCAATTTCAGAAAACATTGAATTAATATCTGCATTAATTTCATTAAATGAAACTTCCTCTATATCCAATTCTGTTTTACCAGATTCAACTTTTGAAAGATCCAGAATTTCATTAATTAGATTTAACAAATCTGTGCCAGAATTATAAATATTTTTTGAAAATTCAATATCTTTTTCCCCCAATACATTATTTTTATTTTCTGAAAGTAATTGAGAAAGAATAAGAATACTATTAAGAGGTGTTCGCAATTCATGAGACATATTAGCAAGAAATTCTGATTTATATTTACTTGTAACTTCAAGCTCACGAGCTTTTGTTTCAATATCCATTTTTGCATTTTCAAGCTTATCTTTTTGTTCTTCTAATAAGTTAGCTTTTTCTTCTAATTCTTCATTTGTTTGTTGTAATTCTTCTTGTTGAGTTTTTAGTTCTGTTTCGGATCTTTCAAGTAAACTTGTTTTTTCTATTAATTCTTCATTAGATTGTCTTAATTCTTCTTGTTGAGCTTCTAATTCTTCTGCTTGTCTTTGTGTTTCTTCAAGAAGTTCTTTTAATTTTGTTCTTGATTGAGCTGCATTAATTACTATAGCAACATTTTCTCCAATAATATTTAAAAACTCGATATCTAATTCTGAAAAAGATCTAACTGCACCTATTTCAATGATACCTTTCAATACACCATCTTGTAATAAGGGAAGCATAATAATATTTTTTGGTATTATATTTCCTAAACCAGAATTTATTTTAATATAATCATCGGGAATTTCTGTAAATATAATTGTTTTTTTCTCAAGGGCAGCCTGACCAACCAAACCTTCACCAAGTTTTATAACACTTGTATTTTGTTTTCTATAATTAAAAGCATAACTTCCTGCAAGATTCAATTGACCATTTTCAAATAAATATATTACTCCTATTTGAGCTTTTAAATAAGTACACAATTGTTCTATAATAGATTGAGATAATTCATTAACTTCTTTTTCGCCTCTTGTTCTCTCATTCATTTCAAAATTACCAGACAAAAGCCAATTTTTATTAGAACTTTCTTGTTCAGCTTTTTTAAGGGCACTTAAATTAGCCATTATAATCATATATACACTTATAAGTACAATTGCAATAACTAAAAGCATAAAAATAAATAGAATATTAAAATTTTGTGTATCTTTTTCGTTAATAATTCTTCTTTCTTCTAAAAGTTTCTTTTCCATATCTTTAGAATTAGAAATAAGTCTTCTCAATTCATCTCCTAATTCTTTACCTGTGCCTAAAAAAACTAATTCTTTTGCTTTTTCAAAATCTTTTTTTCTGATCTCAATTATTTCAGAATTAAATTTAATAAGTAATTTAGCTTGTTTTTTTATCTCTTCAATATTTTTTTGTTCTTCAGAGTTATCAATTGTAAGTTTTTGGACATTATCAAGAGTACTTGTAATTTGACTAATTCCAATATCATAAGGTTCAAGAAAATCATCTTTTCCTGTTATTACAAATCCTCTTGTTCCAGATTGAATGTAAACAGATGAAAGTAATATTTTTTCAAACTCATTTAGTACTTCATAAGTATGATTTACCCATTGATTGGAATCAATAACTTTTTCACTATTTCTAAAGGATAAAATAGAAATAATAAGTAGAATTATTGTACAAACAATAAAACCTGAAAGAATTTTTTGATTTAGTGTTATTTTTTTCATTTTTTTATATTACTTATTACTTTATATAAGGTATTTAATAATTGTTTTGAATTAAAAGGTTTTTCTAAAAAATCATCAACCAAAAACTCTAGTTTTTTATAGTTTTCTGTCAGACCACTTACAGCAATTATTTTTACATTTTGATCAATTTCTTTAATAGTTTTTATAAATGTCAAACCATCCATTTTTGGCATATTCATATCAGTAATAAGAACTTTTATCTCATTTTTATTTTCTTTGTACAATTCAATTGCATCTATTCCATTTTCTGCAACGATTACTTTATAACCATACATTTCTAAGTTTTCTATTATAATATCTCTGATTAATTCTTCATCATCAACAACTAAAATTAATTCACCTGAGCCAATAGATATATCTGAATTAGAAGGAACTTCTTTTTTAATATACTCTGATACAATTGCAGGTAAATAGATTTTAAAATTAGTACCATTATTTGGTTCGCTATAAACATCAATAAAACCATTATGGTTTTGAATTATAGTAGAAACAGTTGAAAGACCAATTCCTGTGCCTTTACCTATTTCTTTAGTTGTAAAAAAGGGATCAAATATTTTTTGCATTATTTCAGCAGGAATTCCTTCACCAGTGTCAGAAATGCTAAGAAATAAATATTTACCTTCTTTAAGAATTTTTTTACCGAGTTTATAATTTTTATCTATTATAATATTATTAGCAGAAATAGTTAATTTACCCCCATTAGGCATTGCATCACGAGAATTAACACAAAGATTTAATAGAACTTGATATAATTGTGTAGAATTACCTAAAATATTCCAAATATTATCTTCAATATTTATATTTAGTGTTAATGATTTAGGAAAAGTTTCATTAATAATTTTTTGAATATCATTTATTATACTTAAAATATTTATAGTTTGATGATTTATACCAGGATTTGAAAAGGTAAGAATTTGTTTTACAATATTTACACCCCTATTTGCACTTGATTCAACCATAGAAATAATTCTTTTACAACTTTCATCAATTAATCTCATTTTAAGAATTTCTATTGCTAGTAAAATAGGGCTAAAAATATTATTCAGATCATGAGCAATTCCATTAGATAAAGAGCCTATAACTTCAAGGCGTTGAGCTCTAAATAATTGAGTTTCATGAGCTTTTTTCTCAGTAATATCTTTAGAATAAACAGTTATACCACTTATTTTGTTATTTGTTACTATAGGATAAAAAGATATTTCAAAGTAAGTTGATACTTTATTTATGTATGAAAAATCTTCTATTGTAAATTTTTCACCCTCTAAAGCTCGATAATAATATTCTTCCCATTTTCTTAGTTCTTTCTCACCTAAATACTTGTCTATTTTCATTCCAATTTTAGGTTTAAAATGATAAAGGTCTTCAAATCTATCTTCAAATATTGAATTAAAAATAAGCAATTCAAGTTCTAAATTAACAGCCCAAATTGAATTATTAGTATTTTCAATTAGGGCATATAAATTAGCTTCATAACTACCTTTTTGAAGTTTATATTTAGCTTCTTGTAAGGCTCTTTTTACAGATGGGACAAGCCTTTCTAATCTATCTTTGATAATAAAATCGGTAGCACCATTTTTGAATATTTTTACTAATTTTTCTTCACCAATTGTTCCTGAAATTATAATAAAAGGAATATCAGGGCATATATTTTTAGTAATTTCTAAAGCAGTAACCCCATCAAACATTGGTAGATTATAATCCGAAAAGATAATATCAGGTTTAAATAAATCTATTTCTTCGGTAAAATCTTCTTCATTATCTACTATTTTTGATACAAAGTCTAAAGATCCTCGAATTAATTCCATAATTATTAAATCAGAATCAATTTTCATATCCTCAACCATTAATATTCGTATTTTTTTATATTCAATCATAACTTACTTGTATTTTTTATATTAAAATATTAATATTCGTAATCTTAAAGCTATTCTAGCTAAAAGTAGGCAAAAAAAAACAATAAAATTTATTGTAAAGCTTTATTCCAATTTAGCCAGTATAAACCAATCTCTGAAATAACTTCTTGCAATTGTTTATAATCATTGGGTTTTACAATATAACTATTTACCCCATATCTGTAACTTTCTATCAAATCAACTTCTTCTGATGAAGAAGTAAGCATAACAATTGGAATTACCTTTTTGTTTTCATCTGATTTGATTTGTCTAAGAACTTCCATACCTGTAATTTTGGGAAGTTTTAAATCCAATATTATAAGCTTAGGAAGATATTTTTTATTTTTATCTTGATAATCACCTGTTGAAAAAATAAATTCTAGTGCTTTTTCAGCATCTTCTACAGTATGAACTTTATCAAGAAAATTTTGTTTTTTAAAAATTATTTGAGTTAATTCTATATCATAGGGGTTATCTTCAACATAAAGGACTTCAATATTTTCATAATTCATTTCAAGTAATCCCATTAGTATTTATCTTTTTTCTAATATTTTATTATATTATGACAGATAAAAATAAAAAGTGAAGAGGTTTTTTATTTTTAAATAAAAAAAATTTTTGTTTATACTTTTTTAGTTTAGGAAATTATTTAATTCATTATCTTAATTTATAATTATATAAAATATATTAAAAAAGGAAAATAAAATGATTGTACATATTTTACAAAAAAATGAGTGGGAAAAAGTAAAGGTAAAGGAATTTTATAAACCAGATTCATTTGAAAAGGAAGGTTTTATTCATTGCTCAACATTTGAGCAAGTAATAGGCACAGCTAATTTTCATTATAAAAATACAAAAGACATGATGATGCTTGTAATAGATGAAAACTTACTAATAGAAAAAGTAGTTTATGAAGACCTATATAATAAAGGAGTAAAGTTTCCACATATATATGGTGAAATAAATATTAGTTCAGTTATTGAAACTATTGACTTCCCTTGTAATATTGATGGTATTTTTGAGTTACCAGAAAAAGCTAAAAAATATTTGAATTAAAAAAGTCTTAACGTTTTTATAACTTAGTAGTTAGTTAACTCTATTTTTCTTTGTATAATCTTATATTAAATACACAAGGTAAAAAAGTTTAATCGATAAAAGACTAATGACAGTAATAAATGCAAAACCGTTTTTGAAATGGGTTGGTGGTAAATCTCGTTTAATTCCTCAATTAGAGGATTATTTTCCAAAAAATTTTAAGAAAAAAAACATAACAGAATATCACGAACCATTTTTAGGTGGTGGAGCTATGTTTTTTTATATAGCTCAAAAATATTCTAAATACTTAGAAAAAGCCTATCTTTATGATGTAAATCCAGAACTAATATTAACTTATAAAGTTGTACAAAATAATGTATTAGATTTTATAGAAGCTCTTGAAATACTTGAAGCTAAATATTATCAATCATCTGAAAAAGAAAGAGAAATACTTTTTTATGAAATTAGAACTGAGTTTAATAAAAATCTCTCTTTAGTTGATAAAGAAAAAAATAAGGATAAGTTTTTGATAGAAAGAGCATCTCAGTTACTCTTTTTGAATAAAACTTGTTTTAATGGTTTATTTAGAGTAAATAGTAAAGGTGAATTTAATGCTCCGTTTGGAAAATATAAAAAACCCAATATACTTGATAAAACAAATCTTTTAGCTGTTTCAAAAGTTCTTAAAATAGCAGAGATAAAACAAGGTGATTTTAGTATTTTATTAAAAGATGTAAAAGAAAATGCCTTTATATATTATGATCCTCCATATAGACCAATAACTAAAACATCTAATTTTGTTTCATATAGTAAATTTAGTTTTAATGATGAGGATCAAAAAAAGTTATCTGATTTATATAAAAAGCTTCATAAAAAAAAGGTGTATCAACTATTAAGTAATTCAGATTCATCATCTATAAACCCAGAAGATTTATTTTTTCAGAATTTATATGATAATAAAGATTTTAATTTTAATAGAATTTCAGCTTCAAGAATGATTAATTGTGATGGAACAAAAAGAGGAAAAATTTTAGAGTTAGTAATTAATAACTACAAATAAAATGTCAAAAATAAATATTGCTTGGGAGAAAATATTTACAGAATTAGAAGTCATAAATACTATTAATAATAATGGATACTTATATTTGACAGCTGATAAAATTAAAGAAATAGGAAAATATGAACCAAGACTTATGACTAAATTTGATTCTTCCGAATCCAGACCAAGTATATTAAAAGAAAATCATATAAGTATTTTTTCAGTTACAAATGGAACATATATTTTATTTAAAGATGAATTAAAAAAAACCTATTATTCTTTTCCAGAATATAAAGAAAGTCCACTTATTCATACTTCAAAAATTGATTTAAATACTTTTGATACATTTCCTTCGGGAGTTTTTACAACTGAATCTCAAACAATAGATTTTGCATATATTTCAGATATTTTAAGCACTTTTACAGGTAAAAAAGATTTATATTTAACCTTAAGAGGGAGAACAAGAAGTGGTAAATTTTCTTTTAAACTTCCTTCTAATGATCATATAGTTAATGTTGAAGGAGTACAAATTGAGCTTGATGCAGGTTTTGAAAGCAATGATAGTATTTATATTTTAGAAGCAAAAATTGGAAAAAGAGATAATTTTCATATAAGACAACTTTATTATCCATATCTTGAATGGTCAAAAAGATCAAAAAAGAAAATTGTTCCAATATTTTTTACTTATTCTAATGGATTATTTTATCTTAGTGAAATTATTTTTAATGATGTTTTTGGAGATTTAGAAATTAAGAGAACTTCTTGCTATATTTTAAATGAATCTCCTAAAGCTAAAATAAATTTAAAAAAAATGTTAGAAGTTTTTAAAATAGAATCGGAAGGAGAACCTTTTCCACAAGCTAATGATTTGGATAAAATAATAGATTTAGCAAATAATATAGAACATGGAGTTAATACAAAAAATAAAATATCTGATTTTTTTGATTTTGATGAGCGTCAAGGTGATTATTATGCAAATGCTCTTTTATATTTAGATTTTATAAAAAAAGAAGGTAAAAATTTTATTTTAACAGAATTAGGAAAACATTTTACTAAGCAACAATCAAGAAATGAAAGAACAAGAGTTTTATTTGGACAGCTTTTAAAAAAGCCTAGTTTTAGAGAATTAATTAAACTTTTAGTTGAAAGAAATTTTAATCTTTCTAGTCTTTCAAAAAATGAAATAGCTTTTATTATAGAAAAAAATACTTCTTTAGGTGGTACAACTCCTATGAGAAGGGCATCTACAGTAAATAATTGGTTACAGTGGTTATTAAAAAATAGCGAATTGTAGATAAATTATATTATTAGATTATTAATATTTATAATTTCTAATAATTATCTGATTTTGGCTAATTTCAATAACATTATTTGTATTTAATAATTCAATTATTAATTCAAATGTGATACATGACATCCTGTCGAAGAAAATAGGAAAATATTTTAGTCAAGGATTGCAAAAATAAAGAGATAAAATCTATTATGACATACTGTCGTGGAAAAAAATTAATATCTATTGAACCTGAGTTAAATGTCAAAAATATTTTAAACCATTTAAATTTTACCTTTATTAGAGCAAAAAAGGGCGTAAAGTTTTACGCCCTGACAAAAAAAACTAGTTAGGTGGTAAAACGTTATGTTTATCAGTTTTGTTTGCTCTATTTTGTTATTTCGTAAAAAAAATAGTTATCACATAAAAAAATGGACAGGAGGAATAAATTTGTTTTTAAGATTTTTTATTTTAAAAGAAAGTTTCATAATTAATTATCTATAATCAAAATATGAATTTTTTATATTTCCAAAGGTTATAATTTATGAGTGGTGTTAATAATTTTCAAAAATCAATCGAAACCTATAATAATATTCCTAAAATTGATAAAAAAATAATTTCTGATAATGAAATAAAATTAGGAAGTGTTTCAGATCTTTTAGAAAAAAATAAAATTTATAACAATAAAGTTGATATAAATACAAAACAACCTAATAAAAGTTTTGATCATGCTGGCCCATCTTTATTTACTGAAACAAATAATATTCCAAAAACTAACATAGAAATAAATTCAAGCCCTAAGTTAGAGGATATAAAATCTGGTAAAGCAATCCTTCAAGAAAATCAAAGTGGAGATGCAGTAAAAATATTAAAAGATAATTTAACTAAACTTGGTTTTAATGTTAGTAAAAATAATACTTTTGATAGTGAAACAAAAAAAGCTGTTGAAAATATACAATCAAGCTTAAATTTAGTAAATAAAAAAAGTGAAAATTTTGGAAAAGTAGGAAAAACAACATTAGCCGAAATAGAAAAATTAGCTAAAACTTTTACAGGAAATTCTATTCCAGAGAGTATTGAAGGTAGAAAACTAAGAGATGCTAGTGCAAAAATTGCTGGAAATAACTCAAGTGGAGGAAGATGTTACACAGGTGTTTGGGCTGCAATACAAAAAACTAATCTTGATAAAAAAGGAATAACACCTCCATCAACAGATCCTGCTAGAGATTTTGGAGAATGGGGGCTAAAAGAGGGTAAAAAAGTAATGGGTAGAGTAATGCCATTTTTAGATCAAAAAGGGAATTTAGTTGGTTTAAAACAAGGAGATATAATTGTTTATGAAAAAGGAGTTCAAGGACATCATCCTATATATGGACATATAGAAATATATGGAGGAAATAAAAATTTTTATTCAGATTTTAATAGTGGTGAAACTGGATACAATCAATTAGTTACAGGTATAAAAAACGGGCAAATAAAAAATGGACAGATAACTATTCTTAGACTAAAAAATTCAACTCCTGTTAAATAACAAAAATGACTAATTTAAAAAAATGCGACCGATGTTATTCAAAGTTTGAAAATATTACAGACTCTCATGCAAAAATAGAGATAAAAGATAGGATAAAAGAATTTTTAGAAAAAACTACTTATAAAGATGTTTGTAATAATTGTATTTCTGATTTAGATAAAATGTTTTTTTTAATTGAAAAATACCCCTTTCCAATAAAAGGAGAATCGTTAATTGAAAAGATTCATTATAATATTGAAAATAACTTATTTGTATTTACAGAGTTTTATCATTTTTCAAGAGGCTCTTGTTGTAAAAATAACTGTAGAAACTGTGCTTACGGCTTTTTACTTAGTAAGAAGTCAGAAGTGAAAAGTGAAAAGACAATATGATTGTAAATATTCACTCATTGCTTTTTACTTAAAAAAACAAATAATAACTAATTCTCAAGAATTAACAATCTTAAAAATTTGAACTCGATTATTTCCTCTATCCAAAACAAAAATTTCAAAATCATCTGTTATTATAATACCTTCAGGTTCATTAAAAAACTCTTTTTTATCACCTTTTTTACCAAAAGAAGTTAAATATTTTCCATTTTGATCAAAAATTTGTACTCTGTGAGTTAATTTTTCTGTAATATAAATATTACCGAATTTATCTGTAGAAACACTTCTAGGAACAGTAAACTCTCCTAAAGCAATTCCTCTTTTTCCAAAATTAAATAAAGCTCTTCCTTCTTTACTAATTATTTGAATTTTAGGAACACCATAATCCATTACAATTAACTTATCTTTATAACTTGAAATAGAATATGGGGATTTATAGTCGTTATTTATTCTTTTTCTTAAATTACCTTCTTTATCATACATTTTTACCGTAGTAAAACGGTCTATGCTAATCACTAAAGATT
>ERZ1292633.6131-Hain-H41-02um-R1-6131-length-10600-cov-4_pt1 | contig 10600 bp, 8 predicted proteins | sample MGYA00564406_ERZ1292633 | MGnify/ENA primary metagenome ERZ1292633 (study PRJEB36523, sample SAMEA6512639) | groundwater metagenome | collected 2019-01-08 | study: AquaDiva: Metagenomics assemblies of 32 groundwater samples
TCACAGTAAATGGGTTGGCACATACCGCAAAACAGATTAAAATTTCACCCGGGAGTATAATCCAATGGAAAGCAGTATCTTACAATTTTACTCCAAATGCTACAGGAAATTATACATTAAGAATAGCAACAAAGATGGATAACGATTGTAAGTGTAATGGAAGCAACTACAAATATGAAGAAGTCATAGTTAAGGTTACAGCTCTCCCATGTGTTGACGAGTGTAGTTTAGGAGAATATTGTACAAATAATACAGCATATGAATGTGGTAATTTTGATGCAGATTCATGTCTTGAATTAAAAAAAATTGAAACATGCGGAAACTCAACATCAGATTTATCTTGTGTTGGCGGAGATATTACAGAAACATTCACAAATTCAACATGTGTTGTTAGTGCAGGAAACGCATATTGTGAAGCAGATACAAACGCAACAGTAATTGAAAGTTGCGGCCTTGATTTTTGTACAGAATATACAGTTCGTGATCCTGAAATTTTAGAATATGTTCGCGATGAAAATACCTGTTCAAATACAGGCATACCTTATTGTGTATATGACCCGGGTAAGGTCTATGACTTTTGTCTTTCATCTGATATACTTTTACAGGCAGTTTGTGTAGGAGATGACCAAGAGTTCCAGAGTTATGATTGCAATACAAAAGATGGTTGTTATCCATTTGATGTACCTGGAGGAAGTTCAGAAAGCTCTTGTGGTTATGGTTGTTCTTTAGGAACCTGTGAACAAACATGCCCAAAAACAGGAATGTTATATAGAAATTATTCATGCGGTACAGGAGCATGTTCGTATGTAAATCTTACATTAGAAGACGCAGATTCAGATTTTGTAGATGATAGGTGTGATTCATGCATAGATAAAGATCATGATAGCATATGTGATTCAGTAGATAATTGTCCTTTTGTAAATAACCCTACCCAGGTTGATACAGATGACGATGGTCTTGGAAACGCATGCGATGAGGATAAAGATAGTGATGGTTATCCTGCAGGACTTGATTGTAATGACTGGAATAAAGAGGTTTACCCAGGAGCTCCAGAAATACCAAATAATGGTAGAGATGATGATTGTAACCCATTTACAACTGATAAAGGAGTTGCAGAGCCAAGGCAGATTATTTACATAGATACTTTATATAATGAAGAAATGATACAGCCTGGCGGAGATTTTGTAGTTATAGTTTCAGTTACAAATACAGGCAAGACCAAACTAGATGATTTAAAAATAGAAATAAGTTTTCCAGGATTTCAGGAAAGACAATCACAACTTTTGGGAGACCTTAGGTCTGCTGGAAAAGGAACAAGGCAGTTTATTTTACATATGCCAGCTAAGTTCGATGCAGAATATGAATATCTAAGAATAACTGTTAGTAATGATGAGTATAGCAGGAAAATTTATAGGGAATTAAAACTGCCAATAAAATAGTCATTATAAAATAGTTACAATTAGTATTCACTAAGAAATACTAATCCAAACGAAAGCTTTAAATATTAGGTTAAAGTCATTCAAAACAAATATCCTACTAATAGGATTACAATATCAATAAATTCAAGGAGGAATGCAAAAATGAGATCAAAAAGTATTATGTTTATAGTAATGACGTTAGTTCTAGCTTTAGCAAGCATTTTCGCAGTAAGTGCTTCAAATTCAAGCACACCATGTTGCGGAACAGATGCAAACACTTCAAAATTAGATGTTGCTGAGTGTTTAGTACAAGTTAACGGCAGAACAGTTTACAATGATGTTACTGTTCTAAAAGCGTTCGATAGAGGAGAGGGTTTAGAAGTAGAAATAGAATTCGTATCCTTACAGGATGCTGAAGATGTCCAGGTAATAGCTTTTCTAACAGGTTACAAGAGAGGACATAAATTTGTTAATGATGTTTTCGATATGACACCAACATTTGATGTAGAGGCAAATGTATCATACAAGAAAACACTAAATCTGAAATTACCAGATGACTTTGAAATTGACTCAGGCGATGAGCTTAAATTAAGAGTTCAGATATCAGATAAGTATTCAAGTTCATACATCAGAGAATATAATCTTAAAGTGGAAGCACTTAGAGAGAGTGTTATTATACAGGATATTATTCTAGACCCTGCAGGAAGAGTTCAGGCAGGAAGAGGTCTGTTTGCTGCTGTAAGAATTAAGAACATGGGAGAAGACACAGAAGAAAGCCTTAGGGTTGAAGTGTTAATGCCTGTTCTTGGTATAAAAGCAACAGAATACATAGACGAGCTTGATTCAGATGAAGCAACAACTTCAGAAGATATGTTCCTTAGATTACCGGCATGTGCTGAGGCAGGAACATATGTTGTTAGAGCAACAGTTACATACGCTGATGGCGATGAATCTGTTTCAGAAGAAACAACAATAGAAGTTGGTGAAGATCCAAGTTGTCAATTATCAGGCAGAGCAGATAAAACAGTAGTTACTGTTCCAGGTAACCAGGATGTTGTTAAAGGTTCAGCAGGAAGTGTTTATCCATTAATGCTTCAGAACAATGGCGCAACAGACAGATCATATGAATTATCTGTATCAGGTCTATCATGGGGAACATACAGATTCGACCCTGGTTCATTTGTGCTTGTAAGAGCAGGAGAAACTAAAACAGTTTACCTATATGTTACAGCAAATAATGATGCACAGGCAGGCGAAAAGGTTTTCATGGTAACAGTTGGAACAGCAGGAGATCAAAAACAAATTGCTTTAACAGCAAATGTTGTTGGCGGTGAATCAGCATCAACTTTAGGCGGTTTTGGAGATGTCAGAAAAGCACTAGAAATAGGAGTTATCGTTTTGATAGTTCTGTTAATAGTTCTAGGGCTTATCGTTGGCTTCAACAAGCTTAAAGGCAACAACAAGGAAGAAGAAGGCGAAGTTTCAGGCCAAACCTATTATTAATTTATTTTTTTACTTTTTATTTTATATTAGATTTTTATGATAACTAGACAAAGAGGGCGTAAGAGTTGACAAACAAAAAACTACTATTGGTTCTTTTTCTTAGCATAATGACTCTTGCTATAGCAAATGCCCAGTCAAATGAGAATGTAGAACACGAGTTTACAGTGTATAAATATTATTATCAAACACAGGTTGTACCTGAAATAATTGTTAACCAAACAGAGCAAAAAAGAATGTTAGAGATAACAATTAGTACAAATAAGACAAATTATACAATAGATTCATGTGATACAGCAGCACCATCCTTTCTATTAACTAATCCAAGTACTGAACAACACATATATAGTTTTAGCATAGAAAACTATGTTGGAGAGGCGCAAGTTCCAACAGATATTTTTCTTCCAGGCAGAAGCGCTGTTATGATAAATTTTGGTTTAACACCTAAATGTGGTAAATCAGGCGATTTTAACCCAAGACTTGTAGTTGAAACAGCAAATGAAAAAGCAAAACTGCCAATATTACTACATGTGCTTCCAGTTGATCTTTTAGATGAGGAAGACTGCAGCTTTTATTATAATGCATCAGTATGTGGTTCAAACTCATATGTGAAAATATTGCAGGGATCATCATATGTTATTGATTTATCTGAAATGTTTTATGATCCGGATGGGGATTATTTGAAATATAGTGTTGAATATAGCGGTGCTGCAAAAATTTGGATATGGAGAAATAAAGCTACAATAAAACCTAGATTTGATTGGTATGGTAAAGAAGAAATTGTATTTATAGCAGAAGATGGTAAAGGAGGAAAAGCAGAATCCAGAAAAATATTCCTTCATGTTGTTCCTAATAGGAAATCATATGCACAGAATTTTTTAGCTGCATATTTTATCCCAATACTTTCATTATTTGCTTTGTTGATAATTGCAATAGTTACAATAATTTTTTTAAAAAACAGAGGGCCAAAACAAGTATCTAAGAAAAGATCTAAATAATCTTTTTTTTGTTCTTACTTAATATTATTTCTTTTACAGCGTATAAAAACATACCAGATGACCATGCGAAAGGAGTTTCAGCCATATAAAGTAGTCTTTTTACAGGTTTTCCTGATTTATCATATACTTCATATACCTTCCCGTATTTTACAATTAAATCAGCTATATCTTCTAATATTTGCATGGCTTCTTTTTTCATTCCTACTCTATATTTACTTATGGCGCTTACAGAGCCAAGCCAGATCCATGATAGTCCATTGTGGTAGTCAGTAACACCTAAAAATTTTATTAGTGTGGCAGTCATCTTTTTTTTGTCGTATAAAGGATATACACATTCAGAAGGTACTTTGTCTATATTTATTTTTATAGAATAGTTGACTATTGATGCTGCTTTTTCTTTTGAAGCTATCCTCCATAGAATTGATAGCATGTTTCCGTCTGTTGAAAAATTTGCATGCTTTTCTTTATGTATCCAGTCAATGTAATATTCTCCGTTCCAAAATGCTTCATCTATTTTCTGTTTTGTTTTTTTGTACAATAGATTATATTTTCTTTTTTTATCATTAATATTAAGAATTCCAAACATCTCAGAAAGGCATTTTAAGGCATAGCAGTGGCATATGTTAGTGTATAATACTTTACCCTCTTTTTTTAGGCTGTCTGCCCAGTTGCAGTATGGTTTTTCTTCCATAAGAAAGTCATTGTCAATATCACAAGAAAAATCCCATAGCATTACTTTTTCTAATTTGTTAATGTTTCCTTTTAGGAATTTTATATCCTTTGAAGTATCTACATATTCATGAAAAGCAATTACAATTAAGGCATTCTGGTCAACAGACTTATTATTTGTTTTATCATTTATGTAATATGGTCCTCTATATTTATCCCATTTTAAGCCTAAATAATTCATTACTATCCCAAAATGAGAGTTGCCTATCTTTAATGGTGCTTGCAGTGCATCTTCAATATTTATTTTGAATTTCCCTATTTTTTTAGGAAGTTTCCAGCTCATACCAAGATGGTCAAGAAAAGTTGATAGATTTATTTTTACAATTTCATAGTCTCCTATTGAAAGGCTGCCAAAGCTCGCAAAACAAGAATCGCGTGCCCAATAATCCCTAAAATGGTGCATTCCTGCGAATATACCTTTTTTGCCATAGCACTTTTGTAGATTATTCTTGGCAATCTCGATAGCTGGCTTAATTTTACTCATTAACCCTTATTTGGCATAGATCTATATAAATTTTTCATAAGATTTAAATAAATACTCGACTATATTATATATCTAGAGATGGATTTTGACAAATTAATGAAATATCAGGACATACTTCAGAATAAATTGAGAAAGGAGCAGCTGGTAGATAAGAAAATAGAGATATTGTCTATAATAAATAAATTGACAGCCGGCCCGAAAAATATGGTACAGAAAGAACAGATTATTGTTGAAGCAGTTTCAAATGGTTTTTCTGAGGAAGACGTTGGTAAGCATATAGATAAGTTGATAGATGATAATATTATTTATGAATCTTCTCCCGGGTATATCAAGAAGAGATAATTATTCTAAATAATTAGGAACCAATATAATTTTTAATCCACTTTTTCTAGCGTCTAATATCTTATTTTTCATTTTTTTATCCAATTCATTTATTTTGTCAAAATTATTTGGATTATATACAGACCATGCTTTTCTTATTGGGTAAGTAATAATTATTTCTTCTTTTGTTATTGAATGTTTGCTAGATTGCACTTCAGAGACATAGTCAGCCATATATGGCCATAACTTATCATTATTAAAGAAAAAAGAAGGCATATAGGTTTCATTAAAATCATTTATACTATAAAAAAACGCATGTGGAACTATTATATTTACATCATTATCTAAAAGCCATGCTGATGTTTCATTTACTTTTTGGATATTTAAATTATCACCATAACCTGCAAATGCTTCTGTGAGGGCAGGTCTATTACCATATAATTTTTTCAGAGAATCTAATAAAATAGGATGAATTTTTTCATTATTAAAATAAAAGATATCATCAGTTCCGTAGATGTCAAAGTATTGTTGATGCGTGAAAAAATCCCCTTCATATATCACAGTTTCCCACAGATTTTCTTCTCCCATTATGTGTCCTGTTAATAACACACCATGTTTCTGTGTCCAGTTATGCAATTTTTCAAAATAGTTTTTTGAATATGTATAAGTTAGAACTTCAAAATAATCAATCTTTGTTTTCTCTGAAATTTCACCAGAATCCTCCCAAATATAGTATAAATTTTCAGAGAGGTTGTAGCCCTTTTGTTCATAGAATATTTCATCAAAGTTGTCAGTCCAGGTTATTGCATTATATTCTTCAACTGCACCATACAATCCAGGTTCATCAGTAAAAAAACCCATGATTGTAGTTCCAAAATATTCAGGGAATCTTTTGAAATATTCCTCATAGGTGAGTTCTATGAACAAGTCGGTTGCTTCTGAATCAAGGACGTCTATATATGGCTCATTTGAGAATTCTGTCACATAACTTCCAAAATCTTTGTAGAAAATAGCTATTTTTTCAGAATTTTCAGAAAAGATGCAATAGTCAATGATACAGTTATCCTTGTTAATCACGTTTATATCATTGTTAGATATGTCCAATATTGTGTAAATCATGTTCTTATTTGTTTTTATTTCTGTCAAATTTATCCTGTTATTTTCTATAATTTTTATTTTAAGATTTTTTGCTCTTAAATTTGGGTTTTCAGTAAGAACTTTGCCATTTGCTCTGCCACTAGGCCAGTCAAATTCATCATATATCCATGCCCTCATATCTCTTTTCTTTAATTCATTGAGAGTAAAACCAACAAAATAGAACCATTCATCAGATAGGTATTCCTGTTTAAGACCAGAACGTGCATGTATTATGACTTCGTTTATACCTATATCCTCAATAAGATCTATTTGTCTTGTTATTTCTGTTTCTGTAAGATTGCCGTTCCAGAACCAGAAGGGGATTATTTTAGGAGGGTTATATGCACTTTCTTTTTCTCTGATGATTTCATATATTTTAGTATAACCCATAGTATCTATATATTTTAGAGTTACATTTTCAAATAAGAGATTAAAACAAGTATCCCCATAGTTATTTTGTAATAAAACATATTTAAAATGTTTGTCTATATACCACTCTACACTAGTCATACTATTCCCAGAGATATTTAATATCCTAACTGAGTTTATGTTATTTGAATTGCAGTAAAATGGTATAGTAAAATATGGGTCTTGTTTATTTGTTAACCAATATATCCCATAATTCCAGTCATAATTATAAAAAGATTCGTTTTCCATAAGATTTTTATTTAAAAAATTCACAAGATCATTTTGTTCTTTTAAAGAACTAAATGGTCCTGCTTCTAATTCAATTGAATCTACATTTAAGTTTGGGTATTGAGGAATTGACGAAATTAAGGTAACAATAAGTACGATTACAAGACCAAAAGTAAAAATTTTATTTTTTCTAAAATTAAGACTTATTATTTTTGCAGAGAGTATAGCTAGCAATGGAACAATATTAAGAACATAATGGCCGTATGAAGGTAAAATTAATAGGCTAATTAAATATAAAAAACAGAACATAAATATTGCCTTATAATCTTCAGTTAATTTTTTGTAAGTATAGAAAGCAGCAACTATGATAAATATAAAAAACGTGAGTTGGGCAAAAAATAAAGGGATATAGGAAGGATATACATTATGTTGGTATGGTATAAGATTATACCAATGTATAGTTAATTTGATTATTTCAAGACCTCGTTTAAACAAATTTATTTTGAATAGGAAATTAAGCACAAATGTACTTATGAGAAGTAGAAAAAAACTTATTTTTGTAATTATTTTTATAATTTTTATCTCTTTTGATTTGTATAAATAATAAATGTGAAATAAACTTAAATAGAAAGTTCTTGGGTCAGAAAACCAAGTGAAAAAATATAATACCCCACTAAGGATTAAAAAACCAACTTTCTTATTATTCAGATATTTTTTCAGAAAAAAAAGACTAATAGTGAAAAAAAGCACATAAATAATCTCGACTTTGTTCAAAAATCCATGATACAGGGGTATTGCCATAAGAAAAGCAAAAATTAACCCACTGAGATATGCTTCTTTTTTATTGTTTGAGAATTCATAAGACAATAAGATTATGAAAAAAAAACTTATGAAATACAATAAAAACCCATATAACCTGTAAAATAAAAATGAATTATTTATTATAAATAAGGGAATCATGTAAATAAAATAAATAATTGGGGATTTGTCAATTAAATTTTCTAAAATTGGAGCATTAAATTTATCTTTCAGATAATTAGCAACATACACATATTGGCTTTCATCCACTTCTAAAGGAGTTATAATCCAGATGGACCTCAATAAAATGGCAAGCAATAATATCATAAGAAATTGTTTTGTAAAAAATAGTTTTTTTATATATACCATTTTACTCTAATCATAATAAAAAGCGTTTCATTTTAAACTTTCCCTTATTATAACAAAAAACTATAAATAATTATAGCTATTCTAACAAAAAAGGTGAGTTTATGGCTAAGGCACTATATATGGATGATTCTTACTTAAAAGAATGGGATGCAAAGATTCTTTCTGTTAAAGGAAAATATGTTATTTTAGATAAAACAGCTTTTTTTCCTAAGGGAGGGGGTGTTGAATGGGATACAGGAGTGATGATAAGAAAATCTAATAATAAGGAATTTAAAGTACTTTTTGTAGGAAAATTCGAGGGGGAAATAAGCCACGAAGTTGATTCTGAAGGTCTTAAGGAAGGTGATGGAGTGCATTGTAAATTAGATTGGGATAGAAGGTATCTGTTGATGAGATATCATACTTCAGCCCATGTCTTAAGTGGAGTTTTCAATAGAGAATATAATTTAATGATGACAGGCAATCAATTGACATTAGAGAAAGGAAGAATAGATATGAACATGGAAGAGATGGATATGGAGATAATTAAAAAAGGGTTTGAGAAAGCCAATGAACTTATAGAAAAAGATTTGCTAGTGGAAATATATTCTAAGACAAAAAAAGAGGCAGAACAGGATCCAACACTATTTAAACTTGCAATAGGGTTTCCGCATGATTTAGAAAGAATAAGAATTGTTGACATAAAAGGATATGATGCGCAGGCAGATGGCGGCTGCCATGTTAAGAGTTTAAAAGAAATAGGCACAATTAAGTTTACAGAAGCAGTAAATAAAGGAAAGAATAATAAGAGAGTGTATTTTGTTATAGAATAAGATGAAAAAAATACTATGTCCAAGATGCAATTCTTTATCTTTAAAAGAATTAGGAGACGGATATTATAAATGCTCTTCTTGTGACTATACCGGAACGCTGGATATGAATAGAAGTATATTTAAAAGATAATTATTTTTTACAAAAAGCATAGCCCAAATTTAAATAAAGATATGGTCCGCCTTCAGGTCCTTCTAGATAGGGATAATTATATGCACCAAGATTTGTTTCAATAATAGCAGGTTGTCCTATGGCAGGTTTTCCAATTTGTTTTTCTGACATTATATCATAAAAGCCAGACTCTAATTCCTTAACTATGTAATTGGAAATTAAATCACCATTAATTTTTAAAATAATTTCTCCCTCTACCATTTTTTCCAAATATTCTTTCCTCTCTTTTTCATAGCCTAAGAAGTACCCTCCGCATTCATTATTCCCTTCTTCAGTATTCTTATTAGCATAGCAGCTATATCTGTCAAACGGCGTCTCTAAATTTACACACTCAGGATAATCCTGTAGAGTTACAATTTTAAGAGAGGAGAGGTCTATCTGATTAGGAGTAGAATCTATTTGCTTAGGCGTAAGGAATAATTTAGCTAAATTATTGTAATTAAATATCACTAAAACAATAGTTAATACAATCATAACTGGCAAAATAAAAGATTCCCATTTTATTTTTGGTTTTTCTTTTTTGTGAGGTCCTATTGCTTTTTCAATAATATTTGGGTTTACATTAGAATTAATTAATTTTTGTTCTATAGAATCAAGATGATGGCCTTTTTTTAAATTCTCTTTTACATAGGTCTTAATCTTTTTTATGTAAAGAGCCTCTTTTTTTTCATTTATCATGATAATATAAACTAGTTGATATAATAGACTATATAAATTTTTTTACAATCTATTTTATAATCTTTTAGTTTTTTGAAGCCATATAAAGTGCCTTTAGAGCTACGACAGCAGCGCCAGGTGCTACAAATATTGTTACATTAGCTAATAAGGTATCAATAAATGGTGCCCATGCACTAACAAAAGGTGCGAATCCAGAGACTCTGGAAAAAGTTACAGAGAGTGTATTTGCTGATAACAAAAAAGTTAGGCTTGCCAGGAGATATATTGTAAGCTCTTTTTCTGTTATGTTCATTAAACCAACTATTAGTCCAAGAACTCCAAGCATCCAGAATACCTGTCCTGCAAATGTTGCAACAACTGCAATTATTAAGCCAAAAAAGAAAGTCCAAGGCCCAATGTTATTTATTCCTGATTTAGATTTATTTGCCATAAATACCACCCCAGATAAACTTAATGATTAATGTATATAAATATTTTATTATATTTTTAAAAAACCTTTATAAATTACAGCCATTTCTGTGAGTTTTAAGGGGACGTAGTATAAACCAATT
>ERZ1292633.6133-Hain-H41-02um-R1-6133-length-10596-cov-5_pt1 | contig 10596 bp, 7 predicted proteins | sample MGYA00564406_ERZ1292633 | MGnify/ENA primary metagenome ERZ1292633 (study PRJEB36523, sample SAMEA6512639) | groundwater metagenome | collected 2019-01-08 | study: AquaDiva: Metagenomics assemblies of 32 groundwater samples
CAGAAATATCAGCTTTAATCGCAGAAAATGCTATAGAATACTTAGAAGCTCCTATTTTAAGAGTAGCTGGTTTGGATACACCTTTTCCTTATGCACTAGAACATGTCTATATGCCAGATTCAAGAAGAGTTTTGGAAGCTATAAACAAAACAATGAAATTTTAATAAATTGAGGGAATAGAAATGGATTTTAGATTACCAGATATCGGTGAAGGTATTGCAGAAGGCGAAGTTGTAAAATGGCTTGTAAAAGAAGGCGATAAAGTAGATGAAAATCAACCTCTTTTTGAAGTAATGACAGATAAAGCAACTGTAGAAATTCCTTCTCCAAGAGCAGGAATTATTGTTAAACTTTTAGTAAAAGAAGGTCAAGTTGTTCCTGTTGAAAGTGTTGTTTTGATTATTGATGATGGAAATAATTCTAAAAAAATAGAACCTATTTATAATATTGAAGAAAAAAAAGAAGATAATAAACCTGATTTTATTTTAATTGAAGATAATACATCAAATAAAAAAGTTTTAGCTACTCCAGCTACAAGAAAATTTGCTCGTGATAATAATGTTGATTTGTCAAAAGTAAAAGGAACTGCTTCAAATGGCAGAATAACTAAAGAAGATGTTTCTAATTATTTAAATCAAGATAAAAAAGCTGTTTCTCAATCAAAAGAACTTATTGTTATTGAACCTACTTATGAAAAATCAGAAAAAAATCAGAAAAAAGAGTTTTTTGATGAAGAAAGAGTTCCTTTTAGAGGATTAAGAAAAAAAATAGCAGAGAATTTATTACGTTCAAAACATAATGCACCACATTTTATGATTGCAGATGAAGTTGATGTTACTGAATTAGTTAATTTTAGAAGAGATTGTAAAGATTTGGCTAATAAAAAAGGTGTTAAATTAACTTATTTACCTTTTATTATAAAAGCTGTAGTTAGTGCTTTAAAAGATTTCCCTACCCTTAATTCTGTTTTAGATGAAGTAAATTCTGAATTAGTAATAAAAAAATATTATAATATTGGTGTTGCTGTTTCAACAAATCAAGGTTTAATTGTTCCTGTTATGAAAAATGCTGATAAAAGAAGTGTTTTTGATTCTGCAAAAGAATTAGAGAGATTAGCAGATAATACCAGAAATGGAAAAATTGATATTGATGATCTAAAAGGTGGAACATTTACCATAACAAATATTGGTTCAATTGGTGGTTTATTTTCTTCTCCTATTATCAATTATCCAGAAGTTGCTATTTTGGCAGTTAATAAAATATTAGAAAAACCAGTAGTAAAAAAAGGTGAAATAAAAATAAGATCAATGATGTATCTTTCTATGTCATGTGATCATAGAGTTGTTGATGGTGCTATTGCTACAATGTTTTTAAATAGGGTTATTGAGCTTATAGAAAATCCTAAGTTTTTATTATTAGAATAGATTTTAATATAATGGAAGAAAAAAATAAATCAAAAGTAGTAAGATCTCCCAATAGAGCTGTTTATGAAAAAGATAAAATATATGAGCTTTTAGATAAAGAATTTTTTTGTCATGTTGGGTTTATTCATAAAGGCTCTCCTGTTGTAATACCAACAATGTATGGAAGAAAAGATGATAATCTTTATATACATGGGGCTTCTGTTAGTAGATTAATTGTAGAACTAGAAAAAGGCATAGATGTTTGTATTTCTATTGCAAATGTGTCAGGAATAGTTTTAGCAAGATCTTTATTTAATCATTCTTTAAATTATGAATCAGTTGTTATTTTTGGTTTGGCAGAACTTGTTTCTGATGAAGAAAAAGAAAATTCACTTAAAATAATATCAGATCACATGTTATCAGGTCGTTGGGAAGAAGGAAGAAAACCAAATCAAAAAGAATTAAAAGCTACCAAAGTACTAAAAATAACAATAAAAGAAATGTCTGCAAAAATCAGAGAAGGAGACCCTAGTGATGATGATGAAGATTATTCTTTAGATATTTGGGCAGGTGTTTTACCAATTTTAAAAACTTTTGGAGAACCTATTCCAGATTCTAAATTAAATAAAAATTTAAAGGTTTCTGATAGTATAATTAAAGCAAAAAGTAATTAAAAAAAGTAGTTATAAAAATGAAAAATAAAGCTAAATGTAAAAGTAAATGCCATTGTAAAAAACATGGTACAAAAAAAGAAGCTAATAAAGTTAGTAAAATACTGTTTTTGTTTTTATCAATAAGTGCTGTTTTATTTGCAATGTTTTTAAGAAATAAAGACAAAGAAAAAAGAGCAAATGAAAATTTTCCACCAATTGGAGAAATTTTAGATATACAAGGCTGTAAAATACATTATTTTAATCAAGGGGCAGGAGAAAATATTGTTCTTTTACATGGAAAATCTGGAAGCTTATTTGATTTTTATTTATCAGATTTTTGGAAAAAATTAACAGCAAAATATAATGTTGTAGCAATAGATTTACCAGGTTATGGAAATAGTAAAAGAGCTAATTGGAAAGATTATGGCTTTGAAAATCAAGCTATTATTGTATCCGAAGTTTTAGAAAAATTAAATATAGAAAAACCTATTTTAGTTGGTTATGAAGAAAGTTGCGGAATTATTCTTTCTATGTTGTTAAAAAATCAAGATAATTATAAATCTGCTATTCTTTTAAATGATGGAATGCCAGAAGAAATATCATTTTTAGAAAAGTTTTTTGGTAATAAAATATTAAAAAACATCTTACTTTGGACTGTTTTACCTTTTATGAAAGAATCTCAATTTGAAGAGATAAAACCAGAACTTTCTGCGGAATATCAAGAAAAAATAGATTTTGATACAAGAGTTTCTCAAATATTAACTTCTTATGAAAATAAAAAATATATGAGAGATTCAGAATTTGAATCTTTATATAATGAAAAAGTAAAAACACCTGTTAAGTTTATTTCTGCTTCTTCAAATAGATTAACACCAAATCTTATTCCTTTTGTAAGGGATTATTTTGAAAATTATTCTGTTAAATATATAGGTAATTTTGAAAGCTTTTTAACATTAATAGAATCTAAAGAGTTTGCAGAATGTCTTGAAAAGGATTAAACGGATAAATATAGATTAACAGGATATTAGAGTGTTTATTTTTTGAACTGAAAAATAGTAAAAATATGACAATAAAATATAAATACAATCCTAATCTTGTAAATCTCCTAAATCTTTCCTAAAATCCTGTTCAAGACAATGGTATAGCTTTTTTTACTTTTATTTTTACTGCTTTATCGTATATTTGATAATTTGTTAAAGCATTATCACTAATCAAATCTTTTATTCCTTGCATAAAACTACTTCTAAACATTTCTCTTTCAGGTTGAATATCTCCTATATAATATGTATTATAAGATTCAGTTGATGACTGTTCTTCACTTAAACCTTCTATATTATAAAGATTACCTCTATTAAGGGCTACACATAAACTTGCAATTTTAGGATATTTCTCTGAACAAGCAATAGAATAAAATTTATTTCTTTTTAAATCATATCTTATTTTATATTCCGCTGGAATTACTATTTTTGCTATAACAGTTTTTTCTTCTGGTATTTCTTGAAAAGTATGAATTTCATTTATTTTTTCTCGGCATAATGCACTTGCTATTTCTTCCTCTCTTTCCAAAGCGCTTTCTTGAAAAATATCTTTAGAGGATAAATCGTATGAAAGATAAAGTAATTTACTTTTAAATAAATTATCCATCATTTCTTTAGGATTTGCATCTAATAAATTATTTTCTTGAAGATTTATTCTAAAAGTAGCGTTAAAAAGATTAGAATAATAATCTGAATAATTTTCTGCTCTTTTAGAATAATGAATTTTTTTTATTGAATATTCATTTACCCAATTATTTAAATAAGAAACATCATAACAATTTACAGAAAAAAACTTATTATTTTTTTCATCGTATCTAATAAGATAATCAACACTTGTATGTAGGTTTATTTCTCCACCTCTATACCATTCTCTCATATTTGCTGTTTCTACATAGTAAGAAGTCGGCATATTTTCTTTTATAACAAAATAAGGAATAGGTTTTAATTCTTTGCAATTAGGAGGAGATGGGTATGGTAATTCTATCGAGGTTACAGTTGTAATGATTGCATTTGATGTATTGGGTGTACTTTCTGCTATAGTAATCAAAGTATTTTTAGGTAATAAAGCTTCTGCTTCACCTACTTTTGTATTTACCAAAGTAATACTTTTTTCTTTTTCATTAATAATAGGTTTATTTGATGATTCAATAACATTAGCTGTTGGCATTGGTAAAACAGAAGGTTCCATTTTATTATTACTTTCAATAGGTTTAGGAATTGTTGTTGTTTCTATTGTTTTGTTTTGGTCTTTTTTTAATAAATCAATTTTATTATCTATTGTGCTACAAGCACCGACTAATAAAACTATCAAAAATAAATTTATTGTTTTTTTCATTTTTTATCTCCTTTAAAATGTGAAGTAACATAAAATCTTCATAGTTTTAATTATAGCAAAAGTCTTGAACAGGATTCAAGTTATGAATTAGATTTGCAGGAGATTAGGGTGTTTGTTTTTTGAAATCAAATAACATAAAAACAGAACAATAAAATATGAATACAATCCTAATCTTGTTAATCTCCTAAATCTTTCCTAAAATACTGTTCAAGACAATGTTTTAAACTTACTATTATATAATCTTTTAAAATCTAAGCTTCTTGATCCAAAATTGACTAATAAACCTACTTCTTTATTATAGGCTTCAAGATAATTTATTGCTTGTGCAAAATGAACAGATTCTATTTTTTCTACCGCTTTTATTTCAAGCATTATAGTATCTTCAACAAAAAAATCGACTCTTCTAGTACCAATAGATTCATTACGATAAAAAAGGCTTATTTCTTTTTCTCTTTCAAAGCTAAGTTCTGAATATCTCATTTCAATTGCTAATGCTCTTTGATAAATTACCTCTTGAAATCCATTTCCTAACTCAGAATGTACTCTCATCGCACATCCTATTATTTTTTGTGTAAGTTCTTGATATTTCATTTTATTTTAAAATAATTATTTTATGTTTTATTTTATCATAATTAATAATTGTATTGAATAGTATTTAACGGATAAAGTCAGATTAACAGGAGATTAGAGTGTTTGTTTTTCTTAAATAAAATAAAATAAAAACAGAACAATAAAACATGAATACAATCCTAATCTTGTAAATCTCCTAAATCTTTCTGAAAATCCTGTTCGAGAATAAATTCTTGAACAGGATTAAACGGAAGAATGCAGATTAACAGGAGATTAGGGCTTTTGTTTTTTGAACTAAGAAATAATAAAAACAGAACAGTAATATATGAATACAATCCTAATCATGTACATCTTATTAATCCTCCTAAAATCCTGTTCAAGACAAAATAAAATAAAAACAGAACAGTAATATATGAATACAATCCTAATCCTGCTCATCCTATTAATCTTCCTAAAATCCTGTTCAAGACTAAGGATCACAAACAGTATCTATTGAATTAGATAATGGGAATGTAAGATCAGCAGCTGAAACAAATAAAAACTGAGCTAAATTAACATTATATCCAGATGATAAAGGATCTTTTGTGTAATCAGGTGTTATTTTAAGAGAGTAAGTACCTGATTGAACAATTGTAAAAGCAGGTCTTTCTGCCCCTACTCCAAATTCAGTTGGTAGTTTTGGTGGACTTGGGTTAGCTGAGTATAAATTTATTTTTCTTGTTTCAGAAGTATTTGTAGATGAATTAGTCAATTGTAGGTTAATATAACCATTTTTAGGACCTTTTAAACCCTTATAAAAAAATTCACCACCTTTGAAAGTATAAATAGGGATTGTTACAGATTGTTCTCCAATATTATAACCATCAAATCCAACAAGAAATCTATTTGTAGCTAAGTTTTTATCATAAGCAGCAACAAGCTTAAATTTGTAATTATTCGGAAAAGTTAATCCATTAATTAATTCTAATCCATCAATAACTTCTGCTTCAAATACAGGACCTGTTATATTTTTATAAAGATCTATTGTTTTAACTCTAATATTATTTACATATAAATCCATTTTTCCTAAATTATTTGATTTTGGAAGCCATAAAATTATTTTACCAGAATCAAAAGGAACAGGATCTTTTGATTCTACACTTGAAAAAGAATTTAATTCTGATACAGAAAACTTGTTTCCTGTTGAATTGAGATGCTTATCTGGAGAAACTTGTAGTGTTACAGTGTTTGCTGTATTTGTATTATCAAAACTTACTGGAGATAAAAAAGTAGATGACTCCAAATTATTATAATTATCGTAAAAGGAAGATGCTACATGGTTTACAAAGGTTTCTATTTTTCCTTGTGATGGTGATGTTAATGTTTTAATCGCAAAATTCATGTCTGCTGAATCTCCAGAAAAAGTTATACTTGGGTAAACAAAAGCTTCTGAAAAACCTATTGTATAATGAGGGTTAAAAAAATTATTTGAATAATCTGCTTCTATTGTTACATTATGAAAATCTGGATCTAAATCTTGTATTTTTAATAATAAATCTCTTTTATTAACTGAGTTGTAGGTATTTACATTAAAAACTTTTTCACTTGGTTTTCCTTTATCTAATGTCATTTTTAAATTTGGAAATCCATCAGGTGTTTTAAAACCATAGATATAAACATTAGTTCCTTTAAATTTTAGATTTATTGATAAATTTCTATCTTTATTAAAATTGTATGTATATGGGTAAGTTTGACATGTTCCTGAAGTACAATCCTGCATATTTTTTGTTTTCCAGCCTTCAGACATAACATTACCCCAATTTTGGATATATCCTGATGTATTATTTTTATAAGATACAGAAAAATCGGTATTTATATTATCAACATAAGTATTTGAAATATTTTTGGGAATTCCTGAATTGCTATCCCAACTCGTAGATGTTACCCACGAATCTTGACCATCAGTATAAACAAGTTCATTTGTTGTTGAACCTATTTTTGTTCTAGCTTTAAAATTAGCTCCTGAAGTTGTTGTGTATGTATTAAAAGCAGTACCATTAAAAATTTTTTTTGCTATAGGAGTATTTGTTGCTGTATATCTATAAAAATCTTTTTGATACGCTGTGTTTGCAGGATCAATTGAGTTTTTTTCAATAAAGCTAGAAGAGTTTCCCCAACCATTGGAGTATATTATATTTGTATTTAATGAACTATTTATATCATTAATTTTATTTTCTAAAACAAAACCTGTTGGAATTGAGATAAATTTTGTATAATCAAGAGTTGAAACATTATCTTGATTTTGTGAAATATAATCATCTATTTTTGCTTCATTACCTATTTTGGGTTTTCCATATAATGGATCTACACAAGGTATTGTTCCAGATATTACACAAGGATCATTTTCTAATTTAGGATTATTATAAAACCAATCCCCTTTTGTAGCTAAAGCTATATCTGTAGAATCAATTGATTTATTTACAAAATTTTGAGGATTACTTTCTTTTTTTATCGAACTAAAATTTGTTGTTTCAACATTTGAACAAGCAAATACTAAAAGAGCTGAAACACAAGCAAATGCAATTTTTAACATAGAACATTACCCATTAAAAATAATTAAATTTTCAAGGTATAAATTTTTTTTTGAAGAAACATTTAGATACATTATTACAAAATCTATTTTATAATGTCAACAAAGGAAATATTTTAATTTTATGAAGGTTAAATAAATATTAAATTTTACAAAATGCCTTTAAATCCTTGCTATATCAAGGTATAATACAAAAAGCAAAAAGCAAAAAGCAAAAAATTACACTTTCTTAATAGATACAAGCATTTCAAAAAAATAGGTTAAATTCTGGTTAAATTTATATATTTTTCATAATGTTGACAAAATAAACATAAAGGATTATGATTTTCACAACAAACAAGTTATAAAAATTATGTAGAAGAAGCATAAACATTTTTTATCTGTTAAGGCACATTGTTATGAAAAAAAATAAATTATCGATTTTTATTACAATACTTTCTTTTTTCAAGGAGAGTATATAATAATGAAATTAAAAAACAAATTTAGTTTAATACTAGCCTCTTCATTAGTAGCATTAAGTTCTATCAGTTGTGAAAATAAAAATTTTTCTAATTTACTCAATGAAACAAAGAATAAAGAAAATATCGATTTTTCTAGTAAAGCTGTTGGCTCAGATATACTAAAAGACGATGATGTAAAATGTAAAGATGAAGCTAATTTAGGATTTAAAACTAAAGCCTTAGATGATTTACCTCCACCGCCACCAGAAGCTAATTTATCAAATGGAAGTGCTGGCCCATCAATTAGTTTTGCAGATCAACCACCACCTGCTCCACCAGCGTATAGTACAGAATTACCTGTTCCTGAAAATTTAACAGAAGGTTCTATAACATTAATTTTTAAAGATGAATTTAAAATAAGAATTAAAAAAGAAGATAGTCATGATGAATCTGATAAATCTGATGAAGATAAAGAAAAGAAAACAGAAGATAACGATAAAGATGAAAAGAATGAAGATAAAAAATTTGAAACAAAATCTAATAATGATAATGAAACAGAAGATAACAATAATGGAAAAAATGATGTAGTAAAATTTAAATCTTTAATTCAGGAAAATGGTAAAAATGAAAATGAACCACTAGAAAAACAAGTTGAAAAATTAAATAAGTTGATGAAAGAGTTTAATATAAAAGTTTCTGATGTATCAACAAGTTCTATGACTGAAAAAGACGCTTCTAATATAGAACAATCTAGTGGATCTAGTTATCCAGAATATGATGTATCAAATATGTTATCAATGTATTCTATAAAAGTAACAAATAAAGATATAAAAAATCTTGTAAATAAATTGAGAGCTATTAATTTAGTAAGAGAATCTAATTTTAATTATCCAGCTACAAGTGATTTTACACCAAATGATAGTATTTTTAATAATAATGAGAATGTTTCTTTATCCTTGGATGGAGCAACAGTTACAACAACTACAAATAAATCAGATGAATCTTTAAGATATTGGTATTCAAGAATAGATGCTTATAGAGCTTGGGATATAGTTCGTGCAAAAGGAATTATTCCAGCAAAAGTGGCTGTTATTGATCAAGGGTTTATAATGAATCATGATGATTCACCTAATTATGATTATAGTATTGCAATGAGATGTTCGATTACGGACTGTGAATGTAATAATCCGAATATTTGTTCAACACCATTAAACGTAAATAACCTTAAATATGATACAGATCCAAGTAAAACTAATCTTGCTCTACAACATGGTGAATTTGTAGCAAGTGTAATTGGCTCTCCAATAAATTCCTTTGGTGTTTCAGGTTTAGCTGTAAATTCTGATATTACAAGGAAATTTGTTATTCCTATTAAATCACCACTATTTGATATTGGTTCGAATGTTAGTATTGGTTCTAAAGGTGATGTATTTGCAATAAGAAAAATAATAGCTTATAACAATTTAAATCCCTCTGATCCTATTAGAGTAATAAATATGTCTCGTTCAAGAAATGCTAAACCAATAGATTCTGATACTAACACAAGATTAGCAATTCAAGATGCCTATAATGCTGGTATTTTAACTGTAATAACAGCTGGAAATGATGGTACTAAAATAGTTAGTCCAACATATAGTATTCCAGGTAATAAAAGTGCTGCCTTGATAGTTGGAGGAACTGCAAAATTTACAAATACAAGATGGTCTTCTTCAAGATATGATGAAGCTGTTGATATTTCAGCTCCGTCTGAAGGAATAATATTACCTTTTCAAAATCCATCAAATAATTTAAATACTTTTGTATCTCAAGAAGGTACATCATTTTCTGCACCTATGGTTGCTTCACTTGCAAGTCTTCTCATGGGAAAAAATTCAAGAGCTGATTTAAATGCTTTAACAAAAGATAGTGTTGATAAGGTAAAAGATTTGATTGTATATTCATCAACCCTTATTCAAACAGATTATAGAATGGGATATTTTCCTGAAAAAAACTTTGTAACAAATACTGTTAAAAATAGAGTTGGAAATGGTGTTCCAAATGGAAGACTTTTAAATATGTATAATGCGTTAAGACTTTCATTTGCAATGGAAAACAGCCCAAATAAAGGATATTTAAGAATTTTTAATACTGATGCGATTTCACAGCATTACACAAATGGGCAAACTAACTATACTCGAACATTTTTTAAAGAAGATAAATTATATGATTTTCCTATACCTAGTCAAATAAATTTGGATACATATAATGCAAGTTGTGTTTATAGTTGGGGGTATCAAGTTTGGCGAAATGGTAAAATATTAGCTGAAAGTACACAAGGAATTGCAGGTAAAAGAAAACCTTTGAGATATAATGATGGTAGTTATAATGAAATTGCTAATAATGTCTTTTATAATTGGATCTATAATGGTAATGGAGGAACTTCAAATATGTCATTAGATTCTGGTGGTCAAAAATATATTTTAAATTAAGGTGATAAAAAAATGAAAAGAATAAGTATAGTTTTGGTTTTATTATTAAATTCTTGTAATCAAGGTTTAACAACTCAAGCAACAAATATAAAAGATACTAAAGTTGAAGGAAATAATGTT
>ERZ1292633.6134-Hain-H41-02um-R1-6134-length-10596-cov-5_pt1 | contig 10596 bp, 8 predicted proteins | sample MGYA00564406_ERZ1292633 | MGnify/ENA primary metagenome ERZ1292633 (study PRJEB36523, sample SAMEA6512639) | groundwater metagenome | collected 2019-01-08 | study: AquaDiva: Metagenomics assemblies of 32 groundwater samples
GTCTCGCACCAAAATCAGCTCAGCCAATGTACTCATTATTTATAGATGGTTCAGTATTACCCTATCAGCATTTCGTATTTTATATAGAACCATGCAATTATAGCTAAGAACAACGATATAATCTTTAACCATGGGTGATATAAAAATAAATGTTTGATTCTGTATAGGGGGTTAATCTTTATTTTTACCATTTCTCTATTCCTTAAGTTTGAAAATTTCTTTAGTCTTCGAGATCAATACTTCTTGGCTTAAATCTTTGTATAATTTTCCGCGATAGACAAGAGAGAGATCGCGCCTTTCTTCAGAGACTATTATAATGAGCGCGTCGGTCTCTTCGCTTAGTCCAATAGCCGCGCGGTGCCTGGTCCCGAATATCCGGTTTAAATCCTGATTTTGCGCCAAAGGGAAAAAACAACCCGCGCTTGATATTCTGCCGCCCTGCATAATCATCCCGCCGTCATGTAAAGGATTATTCGGAGTAAATATCGCCTGAATCAATTCTGAAGAGATCTTGGCGTCAATCGCCACTCCGTTCTCGGCAAAAGCGTTAAGCGGGTCATTTTTTTCTATGGCAATCAGGGCTCCGAATTTATCCTGCGAAAGGCATCCAACTGCTTTGCCGATTTCTTTTAAAATAAGGTCCAGTTCTTCCTCTCGGAGTTGAGTGGTAAAAATATGCCGTTGTCCCAATTTTGCGAGCCCGGATCTTATCTCCGGGTGGAATATAATTAAGACCGCAATAACCGAAGTGGCAAAAAAACTTTTAAATAACCAGTCTAATCTAGTAAGCCCCAGCCTCTGAAAAACGAAAAAAGCAACCAGGATGATTACTATTCCACGCACCAGCTGTATGGCGCGAGTTCCTTCGAAAAAAAGAATTACATGATAAATTATAAACCAAAGTATGGCAATCTCAAAAATAACCTTCCAGTGAATTAATATAACTGATGAGTTCATATTTTTATCCTATCCGATACCTTAAGCGCGTCTTTTGTGGCTTTAACATCGTGAACCCGGAGAATATTTGCCCCGTTCGCGCTGGCATTTATCGAAGCGGCGATCGAACCAAATAATCTATTGTCGGGCTTGGCATTTAATATCTTTCCGATAAAAGCCTTTCTCGATGTTCCGATTAAAATAGGCATACCTAAAGACTTGAATTCTTTCAGTCTTTTTAATATCTCAAGATTATGGTTTAAAGTTTTCCCAAAACCGATTCCGGGATCGATAATAATGCTCTTCTCTCCTATTCCATTAGCCTTAGCTTTTTCTATGGCTAATTTTAAATAGACGTTAATATCATCGATAACGGAATCATACTTGGGATTTATTTGCATAGAACGCGGGTTGCCTTGCTTATGCATAATCACAACTCCAGCTTTATAATGGCTGACAATCTTTGCCATTTTAGGATCCTTTAATCCGGTTATATCATTGATAATGCTCGCGCCGTTATCCAGAGCTATTTTCGCGACTTCAGGCTTAGAGGTGTCTATGGATATGGGTTTATTGATTTTATGAGCCAAGGCTTTTATAACCGGAGTAACTCTTCTTAGCTCTTCTTTCAAAGAGACGCGTTTAGCGCCCGGACGAGAAGATTCTCCCCCTAGATCAATGATGTCGGCTCCGTCTTTAACCAAGTTAGCAGCGTATTCCACAATTTTATTTAAATCTAAATTTGATAACCCGTCGCCGCTAAAAGAATCAGGAGTGATATTAATGATTCCCATAATATGCGTGCGATTTCCTAAGTTAAGTTTATATTTACCGGCCTTAAGTAGAAAATTTTCTTTTTGATAATTTTTCAGAGTTGATCTTAAATCATCGGCGAGTTTAGCTAAACCAAATGGCTGTAGATTTAGCTTATTACTTAAACGGAGTAATTGAGAAAGATTGCCCATGACCAGGCAGTCGGTTTCTTTAATCTTTCCCGTGAGCACGCCACGTGCTAAAGCTACATCTCCACCTAAGGATAACATCTCTTGCTTTAAGATATTCGCCGAAATACTGCTTAAAGAATTTATCTTTAAAAGATGAGTTTGCGCCTTGGGGAGCATAATCTTTATTCCATAAGGATCAACTTTAATACCTTGCATTAAAGTTCTCAAATCCCTCTGGCTGGATATACTTAAAATGCGCATAGCTTTTTAGGCAACATCCTTCTTCTCGATTCCTAGCATTGCCTTAACCACTTCTCCATCTAAAACCTCTTTTTCTAAAAGCGCGTTAGATAAAATCTTCAATTTATCGATATTTTCTTCTAAAATTTTCTTGGCTTTTACATAAGCGTCATCTACAATCTTTCTTACTTCCTCATCAATTAATTGAGCGGTTGAATCGCTGTAATTCCGCTCCTCGGATATATCCCTGCCTAAAAAGACCAGGCCTTCTCTGCGGCCCAAGGTAATATTTCCTAGTTTATCCGACATGCCGAATTGAGTGACCATGCGTCGGGCCATTCCCGTAGCTAACTCCAAGTCATTCTGCGCACCGGTAGTTACTTCTTTTAGATTAATCTCTTCAGAAGCTCTACCGCCGAGCATCATCGAGATTTCGGCCGAGAGTTCTTTTTTGGTCCAGTAATGCCTATCTTCCAGTGGAGGAGTAAAAGTGTAGCCCCCAGCTAATCCTCGAGGAATTATAGAAACTTTTTTTAATGGGTTTACCTCCGGAAGAAGTAAAGATAAAAGAGCGTGACCTGATTCATGCAAAGCAGTAATCTCTTTTTCTTTTTTAGAAATGATATGCCCCTTTTTCTCCGGGCCCATCAATACTCGTTCAACGGATTTATCAAAATCAATCTCTTCGACCTCTTCCTTGTTCCCTCTGGCTGCCAAAAGCGCGGCTTCATTGCAAAGATTGGCTAAATCCGCTCCGGAAAAGCCGGGAGTCTGCGAAGCGACAGATTTTAAATTTACTGAAGGAGCGAGTTTTATTTTACGCGTATGCACTCTTAAAATTTCTTCTCTTCCTCTTATATCCGGAAGATTAACAATAATCGTACGGTCAAATCTTCCTGGGCGAAGTAATGCCGGGTCAAGAGTATCCGGACGGTTGGTCGCGGCAATAAGAATTAAACCCTGCTGCGTGTCAAATCCGTCCATCTCGACCAATAGAGCGTTTAAAGTCTGTTCGCGTTCATCATGCCCGCCGCCAATTCCGGAAAAACGTAAACGGCCAACCGCATCAATTTCATCGATAAAAATAATTGCCCCTTTTCCCGATAATTTACCGGCTTTTCTTCCCTGATCAAATAAATCGCGCACCCGGCTGGCGCCAACTCCGACAAACATCTCTACAAAGTCAGAACCGCTTATTGAGAAGAAAGGCACTACGGCTTCACCGGCTACCGCTTTAGCGATAAGTGTTTTCCCGCATCCCGGAGGGCCAACTAATAAAACTCCTTTAGGAATTTTACCGCCTAATTTCTGGAATCTTTTAGGATCTTTCAAAAACTCTATTACTTCTTTTAACTCTTCTTTAGCCTCATCTACTCCGGCGACGTCGTTAAAATTAACTTTTTCCGTTCCGGTATGAATTTTAGGGGTCATCTTGCCAAAACCCATAATCTTTCCGCCTAATTGTTCTCCTCGCGCGGCCATCATCCACCAAAAGAATAACAACAAAATAATCGGGCCAAAATTAAAGAGTAGATTTATCCAGGCTGTTCGCGGCGGCTTAACGTCAAAACTCTTAAGATTCTGGCGCATAAGATTAAGTAGCTCGGTATCATTGTCAGGAATATTTACTGTAAACGTTGATTTATCCGTAAACTCACCATGAAGAACTAATTCTGTCTTGGTTACGGTTTTGATGCTGGCAGGATTATTTTTTAAGACAGTGTAGAACTGCCCATAAGTCATATCCTTAGGGGCCCCGTTTATAGGAATATTAATTGAATTTAAGATAATAAAAACGAGAACTATCATCACAATCCAGCCTAAAGGAGATCGTTTGAGGATATTATTTTTCTTAGTCATTTTTTACCTTTCTATTGTTTAAATTAAGTGGACAGAGGAATAATTATATATTGGAATTATCGTAAAATCAAGTATTTTATGGAGTTAACTTAAGAAAAAATTAAGCGAATTTTGCTTCTTTACCACAAAAATTCCCTTAGGAAGATGAACTATAGAATCCTGTGGACGGTTAGAAATAAGGTCTTCTAGCTCTTGGATGTGCTTAAAAGTAATTCTGCGGGTATTACCCTGAATACAAGATATAGCAGTCCTTAATTTTAAACGTATTATCGAAGGATGAAGTTTAATCAATCTGCTTAAATTTAACTTTGTCTTATTCTTCTTGAAAAAACGCGCTGCCGAAACCTTAAGATAATCATAATCGCTACCGGCATTCTGGGCGAGATTAAAAAGCACCTCCCTTATATTATTATTATATTCTTTCTCCAGCAAAGGCAGAAGCTTATGGCGTATTTTATTGCGGAAGAAAATTTCATCCTTATTGGATCTATCAATACGGAAACTAATCCGTTTTAATTTAAGAAAGTTTTCGATATCTTTACGTTTAACTTCCAAAAGCGGCCGGATAATTTCAACATTATCCATCTTCCTTTTGGGAGAAATTCCGGATAAGCCGGATAAACCTGTGCCTCTTAAAATACGCATCAGTACGGTTTCAACCTGATCATCGAAATTATGGGCGAGAGCGACCTTTTTGGCCTTTATTTTAGATGCGACTTTGGATAAAAAAGCCAAGCGCGCGTTTCTGGCGGCTTCTTCAAGAGAGATATTTTTAGCTAAATCTTTAACTTTAATTTTTCCTATGGAAAAAGGAATTTTAAGCCTTTGGCTCAATTCTTCAACAAACTGCGCGTCTTTCCCTGATTCTTTGCGCAACATATGATCAAGATGGGCAACGTGTAAGCTGAATTTAAGTTCTTTCTGAAGGCTATGCAAAAGGAACAAAAGGCATACCGAGTCCGCTCCGCCGGATACACCAACAACTATCCGGTCGTTTTTATTAATCAAACTGTATTTTTCGATATAATCTTTGGCTTTTTCTCTTATCGTCATCATTTTATGATTTTAACATAACTTAACGCATAATACCATTGACTTTTACCGGCTTAAATAGTAAATTAATAAAATGCTGCATAAACATATAACCCATAAAGAAAGAAAAACTGTCTTAGATAATTTTATCTCCCTCTCCACTCTCCAGAGTATTAACTACGTTCTGCCGATTTTAGTCCTTCCGTATCTTGTCCGGGTTATCGGACTTGAGAAATTCGGCTTGATCGCTTTCGCGCAGTCTCTTATCCAGTATTTTATGATACTAACCGATTACGGTTTTAGCTTAACTGCTACTAGAGAGATATCTTTATGCCGGCATAACAAAAACAGGGTTAGCGCGATTTTTTCGACCGTAATGACCATCAAATTGATTCTGGCCGCGGTGAGCTTTCTTATCCTGCTCGCGTTAGTGCGTTTTATTCCTAAATTCAGAGAAGATTGGTTGATTTATATTCTAAGTTTCGGAGCGGTAATCGGAAATACCCTATTTCCGGTCTGGCTCTTTCAGGGGCAAGAAAAGATGAGATTTATCTCGGTAATTAATATTGTTGCGGGGATGATTTACGCTATAGCTATATTTGTATTTATTAAACAACCGGGTGATTATCTGCTAGCTCCGGTCTTAAGTTCCACATTCTATTTGATCACGGGCATAGCCGGCCTCTATATTGCTTTTAAGAAATTCGATCTGGAGTTTATATTACAAGATTACGCGAATATAACCAAAGAGCTAAGAGCGAGCTGGCATATGTTTATCTCGGTGGTCTCGATTAATGCCTACACCACTACCCGGATTTTCGCGGTGGGTTTATTAACTAATAATATTCTAACCGGATATTATGCCATCGCTGAAAAAATAGCCAATGCCTTCCAGACTTTTCCCCTGGATTCACTCTCCCAGGCGATGTATCCCCGCTTAAGCCACATCTTCTCTAAAAATAAAAGACGCGCGTTTAATTTAATGAATAAAATACAGGATTCTACTACCCTGATTTTTATCATCGCCATGCCACTGGCAATTATTGCCGCGCCTTTAATTGTGAGAATTGTCTGCGGATTTAAATATTTAGAAGTTGTGCTAGTTTTGAGAATATTATTTGTGGGAGTATTTTTTGTAGCCATAAATGCTTTTAGGGTTCAATTCCTTTTGGTAAGCGGTAAATCGAAGGTATATTCAAAAATTCACATTGCCGCGGCAATAGTCGGATTGCCGCTTATATTCCTATCTATACTTTATCTTTCCTATCTGGGGGCCGCAATCTCTGCAGTAATTATTGAGGCGGGCATACTTCTTGCTACTTTAAAATTCCTTAAAGATTAAATTGAGCACAATCTAGCCTGCCAGAAGCAGGCATTTAGCGAAATCCCGCTCTTTTTAGCGGGAGATTAATTAGTGACGGCGAGTGGATTCGGACCACTGACCGAGCGGGTATGAGCCGCTTGCTCTACCAGGCTGAGCTACGCCGTCAATAAATCACTTAAATAATTTTCTGATAAATAATACGTATCCGATAACCGCGGCATTTAAACAAGTGATAACCACAATCCCCGCCGCGATATCTTTAACCAGCTTAATTTTAGTATGGTATTTTTCGGTTATGGTATTTAGCAATAACTCAACCGCAGTATTAAATATTTCTGCCATAAATACCAAGGTAACGGTAATGCAAAGCGCGATTAATTCAATCCCCTTCAAATTAAAATAAAAACCTAAAAGGAGCGCGATTGCTCCCATCATAAAGATAATTCGCATATTTCTATGGTATAAAAAAAGATAAACAATGCCTCTTCCGGCGTTCTTGAAACTCTCCCGGAAACCGGTCAATTTTAAGATATCTCTAAAAACCTTATTTCTTATCATCTTACCTTTTTTTATAAGCTTCTAAATATTTATCACAATATATATTCTTATTCAATATTAAATCCGAGGTTATTGCCGCGTCCATTAATTCACTATCCAGCGGATCAAGAATTGCCGCATCCAACCCAAACCCTTGGGCCATAACTAAAAAAGTCCGGTTGATTAATGACCTGGCTGAAAGCCCTTGAGAAACATTACTCAAACCTATAATTGTTTTAGGAGATGGATCGGAGATTATTCTAAATTCGCGGATAGATTCTAAAATATCTAATTCTTGAGCTTGAGCTACATTTATTGGCATAGCAATAGGATCAAGGTATAAATTCTCAATTGGAAATTCTGCATCCAAACAATGCGCCAGAATTACTGCAGCTAGTTCCAAACGCTGATCTTTGTTTTGAGGGATACCTTTTGCGCTGATAGTTAGGCCGATAAGCTTGGCTTTATATTCTTTAGCTAAAGGGACGAGTATATCTAATTTCTCCGGATCCGCGGTGGTGGAATTTATAATCACCGGGTTTTTGGCTACCTTAAGCCCGGATGCGATAACTTGCGGCTTGCTGGAATCAATGCACAAGGTTTTATCGGTTACTTCTTGAATCGATTCAATTAACCAGACAATATCTGAAATCGGCTCTTTAGAGACTGGCCCACAATTCACGTCTAATGCGTCCGCCCCTGCTTTAATCTGTTCAAGAGCATATTTTTGGATTGTCGCTTTATCCTTTTCCTTAATGGCTTTGCCTATATAAGGATACATTCCGTTGATTAACTCTCCGACTACGAACATAATTTATTCTCCGTTATATAAATTATCTATATATTTACTGACTTTTTCAATTGCTTTAGGGTGGCGCATGATTAACAAATCCGCTCCGGCCTGAATCAAAGCTGTAGCAGTAAGCACCTCCCACATAATTCCTTGATTCGAATCTTCCACTTTTGCTTCCTTTGCCCTCCAGGCCTCCTGTCCCACAAAGCAAACAAAAGGGCTGGCTAAAGTTTTATCTCCGGATAATGCCGCTAAACGAGCGCGTTCCATTATGGAATAAGCATATTCTAATCCATAACCTAAAGCTCCAATCGTCGGGTTAATAGCAATCTTATCCAGAGGCATCCCCGTATCTGAAATAAGAATATTTAACTGTTTAGCGATATTAACATCGATTGGCGATTCAGCGATAAGGCTATGTCCGTTAGCCAAAGTGCTTAGGGCTATAGTCTTATAGTTCTCCTGCGTAGCGCTTCCGATAAGGCATCGTTCTCCTTTAGTTGTTTCAGCGCAAGCTGGAAGAAGTGACGCGTCTTTTTCGTCGTCACCGCTGCCTACAATAATTAACGGTAAACTTATTTTCTTAAGCATTTCTTTAATCAATCCTGCTGCTTCTTCGAGGCTCTTATTTGCATAATCCGGATGCGTACCTTGTAACCTTAAGCAAATGCTATCTGCTTTAAATTTTTTAGCGCATTTTTCCGCCCAGAGAAGTGGATCATTCAAGGCTTTGCCGTATTCCGCGGATAATCCTGCCGGCCAATCAAGAGGCAAAGTATCCCAAACTTCAAAAGCAATTCGGGGCTTATTCGGCAAAGCGCCCTCTTTAAATAGGCCAGGCAGAGCTTCTTCCCCGCCGATTTTAATATTATAAGAGCGGGTGCCCCCTTCGGCTTTTGTCGCTCCGATAGTTATTGTGGAAATCTTACTCATCTTTTCTCCCTAACTAATTCTACCAATAAATTCGCAAAAGACTAATCTTTTTTGTAGGGGAGGTTCATGCCTACCGGCAGGTAGGTAAACCTCCCCTACACTGTGGATAACTATAGCTTTAAACTTGGGAATCGTTGTAAATTCGTATGCGGAAAAAATAACGCCGCCATATATTCATCCATATATTTTGCATCAAGAGAAAGGTCAAAATAAGTAATTTTGCGCGCAATGGCGGTGGATTCTTTATCTGCCTGATAAGACAAGAGCATTTCTTTCGCTCCGGAGAGCGCGCTATTTCCTATAAAATTAAACCTATTTCTCTCTAAATCCGGCAAGAGCCCAATTTTGATCGCGCTCTCGATATCTAAAGAAGTACCAAAGCCACCGGCAATGAAAACTTTTTTTATATCCGAAACTTCGAAATTCATATGCTTAATCAGAATTGCCGTAGCGGCATAAATCGCGGCTTTAGCGCGCTTTAAATTTTCTATGTCCGCTTCGGTAATAACAATATCCGCGCTTGCATCTGATTCTTCTTTAAAAGCCACGATAAATTCTTTGCCTGAATCAGCAGTTTTTATGCGTTTATTATTTTCAATCTTAATCTTACCGCTTTTATCGATTATTTTTCCGGATAACATTTCAGAGATTATGCTGATATAGCCCGAGCCGCAGATGCCAACCGGCTTGGTATTTCCGATTGTATTAAAACTAACCGTTAAGTCTTTAGGATTTATCCGGACACTTTGTATTGCCCCCGACGAAGCGCGCATTCCACAAGCCACGCCGCTCCCCTCAAAAGCCGGTCCGGCAGATGCTGCGGCAGCAATTAAAAAATCCTGATTTCCCAGAGTGATTTCGCCGTTAGTTCCGATATCGATAAGAATACTTAAATCTTTTTCTTTGTAAAGCCCGCTAGACAATACTCCGGAGGTGGTATCTCCTCCGACATAACTAGCGACCGAGGGCACGCAATAAAGCAGCCCCCGGGGATTTATGCTTATTCCGGCTTCTGTCGCCCTTAATACCGGGGGGAAATTTACCGTCGGTATATAAGGCTCACGCCGAATATAAGACGGATCCACCCTAAGCAAGAGATGAATCATAGTAGTGTTACCGGTGCAAACGATGCAAGTAATATCATTTAAGTTTACACTATGTTCCAGGGCCAGCTCTTTAATCATCTGGTTGATAGTTTCTGAAGCAGCATCATGTAATTTTTCTAAGCCATCTTTTTCTTTGGCATAGATTATTCTGGTAATAACATCTGCTCCGAATGAAGATTGTTTATTGTAAGTGGCCCTTGTTCCTAACACCCTGCTGTTATTTAAATTTACCAATTGCCCGGATATAGTAGTTGTTCCAATATCAAAAGCCAGCCCGAAATTTTTAAGGGAAGTATCTCCCGGCTCAACAAATAAAAGCTCGGCCCCATTGTCCCTTTTTCCCAATACCACGGTTACTTTCCAATCAGAATCACGCAATAACTCTCCTAATTGCCGGATATTAGTAATTCCCGTCTGAATAAGCGGTAAACCCCGCACCACGGATTTAGCGCCGTGGCTTTCTGTGGTGCGGGGTAAATCCTGGGCCTTATTAATTGCTCGGTATAGGCGGTCTAAATCACTTAAGCTGTCATTTAAATCAGGTTTAGGTAATTCCAGATATAGTTTAATAGTTAATGGTGAATGCTTAAATTCTTTATTCGCTAAAACCGCGTCTTTAGATTCTACCTCTTCACTATTCGCATAAATATTTTTTAAACTAGTATCTAAATTAATTCTCGACTCGGAAGGAATCTCTACCTCCAGATCGCTCTGTATCATAGTAAGGCAGGCTAAAGATACAGTATTTTTCTCACTCTTAACTACAACTTTACATTTACCGCAAACTCCGTCGCCACCACAGACAGAATTTATATTAATCCCGCAAGAGATAGCTGCGGAAAGAATAGTAGTATCTTTAACTACTTCAATAGATTTGTTATCCGGATAGAA
>ERZ1292633.4318-Hain-H41-02um-R1-4318-length-13258-cov-4_pt2 | contig 10594 bp, 5 predicted proteins | sample MGYA00564406_ERZ1292633 | MGnify/ENA primary metagenome ERZ1292633 (study PRJEB36523, sample SAMEA6512639) | groundwater metagenome | collected 2019-01-08 | study: AquaDiva: Metagenomics assemblies of 32 groundwater samples
CGCTCGCAAGATCGCGCGCACCGGCATGTCTTCGACAGCGCCTTCGCCGCAGGCCCTTTCAAAAGCGCGCCGCTTCTCATCGCCGGTCATCATGAGAATGACCAGCCGCGCGTCGCGGATCGCCCGCAAGCTGAGGGTCAGCCGTTCGAGATGATCGCCTGTTACGGCGCTTTTCGTCGCCCTGACAGCGACGACCGACGTCGCGCGATCGTCAAGCGCCGCCGCCAGTCCCTGCGCTCGCGGGAACCACGAGGCCGTATGACCGTCTGCACCCATCCCCAAAATGACGGCTTCGAAGGGGCGGACAAGTCCTGCGACGCGATCATTCGCCTCGCTGGCGGCAGCCTCGACACTCGGCGCCGCGCTCCATAAGCCGACAAAGCGCGCAGCCGACGCGCGCTCTTTCAGGAAGGCGCGCCGGATAAAACCTTCATTCGACGCCGGATGCGCCGGAGCGACCCAGCGTTCATCGACTGGCGCGGCGGCGACATTCGCCCAATCGACATTCATCGCCGAAAGCCGGCGATAGAGCGCTTCTGGCGTCGTGCCGCCGGAGAGCGCGATCGTCGCAAGACCTTGCGCGTGGATGCCCTGTTCAAGCGCCAGCGACACAAGCGAGGCGAGACGCTCCGCCATCGCCTCGGGCGAGGCGAAAGCGATGAGATCAGGCTTAGACGCCATCGAACCACGCGCGCCCGTCTCGATCGAGAAGCATCGCCGCCTGCGCCGGTCCGTCTGTGCCCGCAGCATAGGCGTGCGCCGGCGTCGCATCGACGTCCCACGCCGCGAGAATGCCATCGACCCATTTCCACGCCGATTCAACTTCGTCGCGACGCATGAACAAGGCGAGATCCCCGCGCACCACCGCCATCAACAGTCGCTCATAGGCGTCAGGATAGCGCGCCGAAAAAGCATCTGCGTAGGAAAGATTGAGCGGCACGTAGCGAAGCCGCATGCCGCCCGGTCCCGGCTCCTTGGTGACGAGGAGAAGGCTCATCCCCTCATCGGGCTGCAGCCGGATAACAAGTCGCGACGGCGGCAGTTTTTCCGAGCCGCCGTTTATCAGCGCATGCGCGACATCTTTAAACTGGATGATGATTTCGGAGCGTCGCCCAGCCATGCGCTTTCCCGTCCGCAAATAGAACGGCGCGCCCTTCCAGCGCCAATTGTCGACATGCGCTTTCAGTGCGACGAAAGTCTCGGTCTCGCTCGCCCGGCCAAGCTCGTCGGCGTAACTCGCGGCAACTTCGCCGTTCGACGCGCCCTTGCCGTACTGTCCGCGCACACTGGTCTGACGGATCGACGCCGGGGTGATTGGCCGCAGCGCGCGCAGCACCTTGATCTTCTCGTCGCGTACGGTATCGGCGTTGAGATCGAGCGGCGGCTCCATCGCGACCAGGCAGAGAAGCTGGAGCAAATGATTTTGCACCATGTCGCGAAGTGCGCCGGCCGTGTCGTAATAGCTTGCCCGCGTCCCTGACCCGATCGACTCGGCGACGGTGATCTCGACGTGATCGATGGCGTTCGCGTTCCACACCGGCTCGAATAGCGAATTCATAAAGCGCAGGACGATCAGATTTTGCACCGTCTCCTTGCCGAGGTAGTGATCGATGCGAAAGATCGCGTCCTCCGCAAACACCGAGCCGACCGCATCATTGATCGCCTGCGCGCTCGCGAGGTCCCGGCCGATCGGCTTTTCGAGGACGATCCGGGCGCCCGGCGATTTCAGCCCCGCCGCCGCGATATTGCGGGAAACCTCGCCATAGAGCGAGGGCGGCAGCGCCAGATAAAAAATGCGCTGCTTCCCGGCATCGCCGGCAAGCTTGTCCGATAGAGCCAGCCAGTCGTCATCGGATCGTGCCGCGTCCAGCTCGACGTAATGCAGCAACGCCGCAAATTCCCGCCACTCGCGCTCTTCGATGCGCTCGCCGGGGTGGAATTTGCGGAAGCTCTCCAGCGCCAAAGCGGCAAACGCCGCATCGTCCATCGCTGTTCGCGACGCGCCGATGATCCGCGATGTCGCCGGTATCTGCCCATCTCGCCAGCGGTGAAACAAGGAGGGCAGCAGCTTCCTCAGCGACAGATCGCCGGCCGCTCCGAACACGACCAGGTCAAACGGCGTCACCGGCAGAAGTTGAGGCGGCGCGCCGCCTGCGCCCTGGTCTTGCCGCCGCCCTGCCTGTTCCGCCATCTCTCACCAGTAAAACGCGTAAATTGCGATCAACGCCGCAGCCACCACCGCAGCGGCTGCATTAAAGCCCGCGCCGGTCGCAAAGGAAACATCTTTCAGCCGGACAAGCTTGGTCTCCGGCGCTGGCTTTTGGAGATAGGAAAGCCCGACGCCGAGCGCGATGCAGATCAGGAAAACGATGCCGACGCGGTCCATGAAAGGGGTGTCGGGGAGGGCGATTTTGAAAGCCAGCGACAAGGCGAAAGAGCCGATGACGGCGGCCATGGCGCCAATCTCGGTCGCCCGGCGCCAGAACAGGCCGAGCGTGAAGATCGCGACGATGCCCGGCGTGAAAAAGCCGGTATATTCCTGGATGATCTGGAAGACCTGATCGGCGCCGGCGAGAAACGGCCTCGCGGCAAGGAGGGCGATGGCGATCGCGGCAAAGCTTGTGATGCGGCCGACGCCGACAAGCTGGCGCTCCGTCTTTTCCTTTCCGAAAAACGGCTTGTACAAATCCATCGTGAAAATCGTCGAGATCGAATTCATCATCGATCCGAGCGAGGACACAATCGCGGCGATCAACGCGGCGAAGATGACGCCGCGAAGCCCGCTCGGCACCAGTTTCATCATTTCAGGATACGCCTGATCCGGCCTGGCGAGGTCGGGCGCGAGCGCGAACGCTGCAATGCCCGGCACGACGATGATCAACGGCATGAAGAGTTTCAAGATCGCCGCGAACATCAGTCCCTTTTGCGCTTCGCCGATGTTCTTCGCGCCGAGAGCGCGCTGGATGATGTACTGGTTGCAGCCCCAATAGGAGAAATGCATTACCCACATGCCGCCGAGAATGACGCCGATGCCCGGAAGGTTTTTGTATTCGGGATTGTCGCGCGACAAGATCATGTCGAAGCGCTCGGGGAACCTCTCCATCAGCGTCGAAAAGCCCGCCAACGCATCCCCGCCGCCGACGCGCGCAAGGACAATCTGCGTGATGATCAGGCCGCCAATGATCAGCAATACGACCTGGATGATGTCGGTCATCGCGACCGCTTTCAGCCCGCCGTAAAGAGAATAAGCGGCCGCGAGCATCGCCAGAAGCACCATGCCGACCATCATATCGGCGCCGGTCAGGGTGTTGATCGCCGTCGCGCCGAGCCACAAGATCGTCGTCAGGTTGACGAAGGTGTATAGGCCGAGCCAGAAAACCGACATCACATATTTGACGCCGGAACCGAAGCGCTGCTCGAGAAATTGCGGCATGGTGTAAATGCCGCGCTTCAAAAATATCGGCAGAAAGAATTTCGCCACGACAATGAGGGTCGCGGCGGCGAGCCATTCATAAGAGGCGATCGCGAGCCCGACAGCGTAGCCGGACCCCGCCATGCCGATGATCTGTTCGGCGGAAATATTGGCGGCGATCAGCGACGCGCCGATCGCCCACCATGGCAATGATTTGCCGGCGAGGAAATAATCGGCGGTGTCTTTTTGACGGCCCGGCTTTTCGCGCGAAATCGCAGTCGCCAGAGCAATGAGGCCGAACGCATAGCCGAAGACGATAATGAGATCGATTGTCTGGAGCGCCATGTGATGTCCCTGTTCTTCAGATTGCGACTGTGTTCCCGGAGCAAAAAGGTCCGGGCGTGCTCAAGTGTTGCTGTTTCACGCTCTACGGTTAGCTGGGGGCTCCCGCCGCCTCGTTGTCATTTTTTGCATCAAGGGCCGCTTGCGGCTGCGCCACGAGCCGTTTCAACAACCAAAGCAGGACAAGCAGGGCAGCCATGGGCGCAAGGGAGAAAAGAAACGCGGTCTCGCCGCCAAACCTTGCGAAGCTTCGGCCTGTGATAAAGGAGCCGGTCGTGCCGCCGAGCGCCGAGAACACGACGATGAGACCCGTCATCGCCGCATGCCGGCTGCGAGGGAGCGAACTCAAAATGACCGAATTTATCGCCGGGTAAATCGGCGCCAGAAAAAGACCAATCAAAGGAAGAATGAACGCCGCGAAGGGCGCATTCGACCAGGAGACATTCGCTCGCGGCTCCAACGCGCCGGTCGCCGGCACGGTCAGTAATACGAGCGCCGCCATGGCGATGACGCAAACCGCCAGCACCAGAAACCAGTCGATGCGGCGCAGAATGATCCCGGCGCCGATCCTTCCCGCTGCGAGGGACGCGGCAAAAATGCTGGTCGCCTGAACGCTCATCGATGGCGGCAGATGGAGGACCTCGTTGTTGAATGTCGGGAGCCAAGTGCCGATGCCCTGTTCGATGAGGACATAAAGGAAGGCTGAGAATACGAAGACAAGGACTGCCGGGCGCCAAACCAGCGCGATCATGTCGGCGAAATCCCGAGCCGGACTGCTGGCGCTTTGTGCGCGAGCGTCTTCAGGGAGTTTTGAGAAGATGAGCAACCCAGCGTTCGCAGCCGCTAACGCCGCGAGCGGCAGATAGACCTTCGTCCATCCAATGGCGGACGGATCGGAGGAGTCGATAAAAGACGCAAACAGCCAATAGCCGGCAAGAACACCGATCATGAAAAAGCCTTCGATCATATTGAGAAGGCTCGCGTGACTGCGGCTGTCGTTCGTCAACAGCCCGATCGTTGAGTAAACCGCGATCTTGACCATAGCGAAACTTGCGCCAGTGACGGCGAAAAGAAGTTTTGTCATCAGGAAGGAGGGGGCAAACGCCATAGCGAAGCATGCCGCCCCCACCGCCGCAAAAGCCGCGATCATCGCCCGGCGATAACCGAGGCGCGGCAGCAGCGAGGCGATGAAAAATGAAACGATCGCGATCGGGAGGTCTTTGAACGCCTCGAGAATGCTCGCATTGTGTTTTGTGACGCCGAACGTCGCTATGGACTGGAGGATGACCGGGCCGACGCTGTTCAGCAGAATCGCAAATAGGAAGTAGGCGGAAAACAACACGATCCTGACCCGCGCAGCGCTCACGACTTCCCCTCCCTGGACGCGCCTCGGCCGAGAGACGGGCCGGGGGCTGACTTTGGGTCATTTCGGGGCAAGTATCGGGGAAAGCAAGCGATTGCGCAAGCTGAATCAATATGTTGTAATACCAATTGGGCTTAGCATGCGGGAATCGACGGGAGTGACGATGGCGGAGTGGTGGCGGGGCGGAGTGATTTATCAAATCTATCCGCGGAGTTTTTCCGACTCGAATGACGACGGCGTCGGCGATCTCAAGGGCGTCGCCAGCAAGCTTGATTATGTGGCAAAGCTTGGCGTCGATGGCATCTGGCTCTCGCCGTTCTTTCGCTCGCCGATGCGCGATTTCGGGTATGACGTCTCGGATTATCGCGATGTCGACCCGGTGTTTGGAACTCTCGCCGATTTCGATTCGCTTCTCAACGCAGCGCACCGGCATTCCCTGAAACTAGTCATCGATCAGGTCTATTCCCACACCTCGGATATGCACCCGTGGTTCAAGGAAAGCCGCAAGTCGCGCGATAACCCGAAGGCCGACTGGTACGTGTGGGCGGACGCAAAACCCGACGGTTCGCCGCCCAACAACTGGATATCCCTCTTCGGCGGGCAGGCATGGTCATGGGATACGCGCCGCCGACAGTACTACATGCACAACTTCTTGTCGGAACAGCCCGATCTCAATTTTCACAATCCGGACGTCCGTGCGGCCGTGATGGACATCGCACGCTTTTGGCTGGAGCGCGGGGCGGACGGGTTCAGGCTAGATGTCGCGAATTTCTATTATTGCGATAAGCGGTTGCGAGACAACCCGCCCAAAGAAAAGGGCGGCGCCTTCACGCGCCCCTATCAGCATCAACAACACATTTACGACCGCTCGCAACCTGAAAATCTCGCCTTCATGGAAGATCTCCGGGCTCTAACCGATGAGTATGAAGACCGGATGACGCTCGCCGAGATCGGCAGCGATTCCTATATCAAGCGCAGTATGGAATACTCGGCGCCAGGCCGGCTCCATACCGCGTACAACTTCATGCTGCTTGAGAACGGCCCTCTCACCGCCGGCCTCATTCGTGACGCGCTTTCGCAGTGGTCGTGCAAAGACGCCTGGCCCAGCTGGTCGTTTTCAAATCATGATGTCGTAAGGGTAAGGACGCGCTGGGGCGGCGCTTTCGCCACTGACGAGTTCGCGGCGCTGCTGCTCGGCATCCTCATGTGTCTTAGGGGAACGATTTTCCTATATCAGGGCGAAGAGCTTGGACTGCCGCAGGCGAATGTTCCCTTCGATCGCCTGACCGATCCGGAAGGCATTCGTTTCTGGCCGGACAGCCTTGGCCGCGATGGGTGCAGGACGCCGATGCCTTGGCGGGCTGAGATGGAAAACGCCGGCTTTTCACGCACGGAGCCGTGGCTTCCCGTCGATACCGACCACAAGCCCCTTGCGGTCGATCGCCAGGAAAGCGCCGAACGCTCGACCCTCAACCGGACGCGTCAATTCATTCGCTTTCGGCGCGAGAATGCAGCGCTCAAACTTGGCGATATCGAGTTTCTCGACCAGCCAGAGCCGATATTGGCGTTTTCGCGGACCTTCGAGACTCAAAAACTGTTGTGCGTTTTCAATATCGGCGAAAAGCCTGCGCGCGTGGCGTTGCCGGCCGGCGACTACCGGTTTCTCGATTACGGCCTTGACGCACGCCTCGATGGCGAGATGCTTTCATTGCCGGGATTTGGCGGCGGAGTGCTGGAGACTTTGACGTGAACAGAAATGCAATGACGGGGCAAAGCGTCAAAACGCCTAAAGCCCGGACGATGGCTGAAATCGCCGAACTCGCGGGCGTTGCTGAATCGACCGTGTCGCGCGCGATCGCCGGCAGCAATCGCGTCTCTGTGGAAACCAAGGAGCGTATCCTCCGCCTGATCGATGAAAACGGCTACCGGATCAACAGCCGGGCGCGCAGCCTCAGAACGCAGGAAACGCGTACGATCGAAGTCGTGATCGCCATTTCGGAAACCAACAGACAGCATTTTTCGGACCCCTTCTTCAGTCAGATCATCTCCTCGATCGGCGACGCGCTCGCGGAGAGCGGATATGATCTCTTGTTGTCGAGATCGCAGCCCTGGGGGGAGGGCAGCCACGCGGACGCGCTTGCCGTCAATCGCGCTGATGGGATCATCATCATCGGACAGGGCCGCAATCCCGAAGCGCTCAATCGTTACGCGGAAAAATACCGGAATGTGGTGGTGTGGGGCGCACATATTCCAGGGCGCAGCTATCCCGTTGTCGGCAGCGACAACGCCCACGGCGGCGCACTTGCGGGGAAGCACCTTCTGGCGAACGGCCGCCGGCGCCTCGTGTTCCTCGGCGACGTCAACCATATCGAAGTCGGGATGCGTCACAGCGGTCTCGTCTCCGCCTTGACCGGCAAGGGCGTCTCCTCCGGACAGACGCTGATGCTGTCGATGCCGTTCGACAGCGCCTCAGCCTATGAGGCGACGCTGCGCCTGTTCCAGTCGGGCGTGAATCACGATGCGATATTTGCGGCGAGCGATTTGATGGCGATCGCCGCGATGCGCGCCTTGTCAGACCTCGGCGCGCGCGTTCCGCAAGATGTCGCCGTCATCGGATATGACGACATTGCGCTTTCGTCTTTTGTGTCGCCGGGGCTGACGACGATCCGCCAGGACACAATGGCTGGCGGCCGCCATCTCGTTGAAAGCATGCTGACGATTCTCTCCGGTCGCGAGCCTTCCGACACTGTTCTGCCGACTGATCTTGTCATTCGGCAATCTTGCGGCGCAACAAAGTCCTAATTCTTGCGCAGTCTTGCGCAAGAATCGTTGCTTTTGCGCATCTTCACGCGACATTTATTCAAATTTATATAGCGCAAACCATTGCGCACATTATCGACCATGCGTTAAGCATTACTCGACAGCGCTGGCCGACGATTCAGTCGTCTTGTGTGAGCTGCGATAGGCACAACGTCGCCGAATAGACAAAGGGAGGGAACGTAACGTGAAAAATTCAAAGTCCGCATTGGCTGCAACATCATCGCTTATGGCGCTGATGCTGGCCGGGACTGCTTGGGCTCAAGACGATCAAGCGACCAGCACGGCGACGAGCGCAGAGGCTGCGGACGACGGTGAAGACGAGATCGTCGTTTTCGGCACCACCTCGAAGAATCGCAGTCTGCTGTCGGCGTCGGTCGATGCGACCTATGCGACCGAGGAAGATCTGCTCCGCAAGAGCCCGCGTTCCGTCGCGGACGTGCTGGAACTCGTTCCCGGCATCTTTGTCGAAGGCACAGCAGGGCGCCAATCGAACAATTATTCAGTGCGCGGTCTTCAGGGCGGCGGTCAGCGCTTTATTAAGCTTGAAGAAGACGGGCTTCCCATCGTCTATATCGGCGCGGACGACCTCTTCTTCTCCGATGACATCACGACCGAGCGGGTCGAAGCGGTTCGCGGCGGCACATCCGGCAACCTCAGCGTGAACGCGGCTGCAGCGTCGATCAACTTCGTCTCCAGAAAGCCGAACTTTGAAGAGGCTGAAGGCATCGCGCGCGTCAGCGCGACGTCATATGACGAATATCGCGGCGACTTTTATTATACGGCGCCGATTTCCGACGACGTCGCGTTCAACATCGGCGGCTATATCAGCTCAAGCCCGGGCGTTCGCAAAAACTCGTTCACGTACTCCACCTATCACCTCAAAGCGGCGATTGAGAAAAAGTTTGACGACGGCGGGTTTGTCCGACTGACAGGCAAAATCGGCGATCAGAGCGACGCCTATTATGCCGATCAACCCTTCGCGATCGGCGCTGACGGAAAGCCCAGAAGCGTTGCCGGACTAGATTCGAAGTTTGGCAATATCGGCGGCGCCGCCTTCGGCGAAATCGAGCTTCCCGTTTCCACCTTCGTCGAAGCGGACGGCTTTCGCGCGTTCCGCAGCTCCAAGGGACTTGAAGCCAAAACGAAGCAGATCCGCCTCGATTTTGAAAAGCCGCTCAATGAGAATTTCGACGTTTTCGGCAAAGTCCGGTATCTCGATCTGAAATGGGACTTCAACGGGTTGTTCGCCGGCAGCGGCGTCGGCAATGCGGGTCTCACCTCGGCCTTGAATTACCTGACGCCGGGCGCCGGTTCGCCGATCGACGGCTCCTTGCTGCAGCCGGGATTGGCGGCGTTCCCCGGAACGGTTCGGTTCGGGATCAAGGATCTGACGACCGGCCAGATTATCGCCTCGGATAATACGGCGGCGCTGAATGCGCTGAACGGCAATGGCTTGTTGCAGCAGACGTGGCTCAATCACGATCAGCAGGACGGCAGGGACTTCGGCGGCAATGTCGGCGCCAGATGGGAACAGTCGGCCGGCGCCATCACCAATTCGCTGACCGCCGGCATCATGTACTATGATACGAGACGGTCGCAGAATCAGGCGGCGACATCGCACGTCATCAACGATGTGAGAACGAATTCTCACATCTACGACGTCGTCGCGCTTGACGCCTCCAATGCGGTTATCGGAACGCTGACGAACAATGGCATTGTGTCCTACGGCGAGTGGGGCGTCGGCATCAACACCGTCAAAAACAAGTCGATTTCATTTTACGCCAACGACGAATTGGCGATCGGCGAGCGGCTCCACATCGACTTCGGCATTCGTCAGGAACATCTGAAGTCGACAAGGCTTGACGGCAATTCGCTTCCGGCGTCGCAACCGGTGCCCGCAGGCGTCGGCGGCCTGGCGCAGACGGTCGGGTCGGCATGGGATGGGACCTATTCGACCAACGAGAAGACCTTCAACAGAACCGCCTGGACGGTCGGCGCCAACTACGAGATTACCGATGGCTTCGCGGTCTACGGCCGTTACGCCAAAGGCTTCCAGATGAACAACACCGACACGCCGGTCGGGGTCGTTCTTTACGAAGCCGGCGCCCGCTACCACGGGGAAAACCTGACAGCGCAGGCAACGCTCTTCCAGACGAACTTCAACAATCAGAATTACGGCTTCATCGACCCGATCAATCCCGCCATTCAAGGATCGTTCCTCGGCGATTTGCGCACCAAGGGCGTCGAAGTCGACTTCAATTACCGGCCGGTCGAGTTTTTCAGCATCGATGCGATCGGCGTCTTCCAGAGCCCCAAACTCAAGGACATCTTCATCAATGGCGTCCCGACGCCATCCTTTGACGGAAACCGTCCTGAGAGAACGCCCAAAACTCTCATCACGGTTACGCCGAGCTTCCATCTTCCCGACGATCGGGGCGAGCTCTATGGCCGCTACAAACGGGTCGGCAATATCTTTGCTGACGCCGGCAACGGCCTTGCTCTTCCCGGTTATGGGGTGACGAGCCTCGGCGCCATCTATAACCTCAGCGACAGCCTCCAGGTCACCTTTAACGTCGATAACGTCTTCGGCGTGACGGGGGTTACCGAAGGCAACCCGAGGCAGGGGCAGACCCAAAGTCTCTCGTCCGGGCTATTTT